>Ga0316214_1000004_pt1 | contig 68369 bp, 54 predicted proteins | sample NRE4metagenome_FD_207797 | JGI IMG/M metagenome (GOLD analysis project Ga0316214, IMG submission 207797) | Spruce roots microbial communities from Maridalen valley, Oslo, Norway - NRE4 | ecosystem: Host-associated > Plants > Roots > Unclassified | place: Norway: Oslo | collected 2017-09-15
AAAAATAAAAATAATAAAAATAAAAGTCCAAATTGGAAAAAAATACTATTGAAAATCATTATTACTATAAGAATTATTATTTATGCATTAAAAATTGAAACAATATTATATTATTCTTCTTTTTTTTTTATATATTATTTAAAAGTTTTATGATTATTAACTCTTTTTAGTGTGATTATATATTTTTATTATACCTATTTTTATATATATTATTTATGAACAATAAACATATAGTCATACCATACTATATACCAAGCTTTATTCAAAATTGGTTAGAAGAGATACAGATAATAAGTAGATGTAAAGAATCACAAAAAGTGATAAACAATCTTTAATATGACATTCTTTTATGGGTGTAATTCTTTTTATATGTTTATTATTTTTCTATAAATAAACAAATAAATAAATATTAAATTATATATATATAAAAATAAATATATAAATATTTACTTATAACCCCTTTTTTTTTTTAGCTATATTTTTATAGTTAAATTGATATAAATTATTTTTGTTTTTTCTATCTTAATTTTATTTTTTATGTTAATGACTTTAACATAATAAATAAGAAAGAATTAAATATTATATAAATTACTTTTAATAGTAAAACACAAATAAAATCTTATTATATTTTAAATAATTGCTTCATCAAACAAAAAAAAATATAACATTTAACCCCCTGTTTTTTAGAATTAAAAATAATATTAAAAATTATAACATAATAATACATAACATTATATTATTATAATTGTGTTAAAGTAACATTTTACTTTCATATTTAATTATATTATTATTATATTAAAAATATAATTTTTAGTTTATAATTTAATTATAAAAAAATTAATTTTTATTTTAACGTTAAAAGAGAGTTAAGATATCTAATACTGGAATTTATTCTATATTCAAAATGACTCATATTAAACTTTCATAGAGATAGCTAATTTTTTACATCTTTAATAATATAATGTTATGTAATATTATTTGATTATTTTAAGTAAAAATATTATGAGTAAATAAAATAAATACATAAAAATAAACATTTTAAATAGTTTAAATTTAGTTCAGGTTCAAGGTTAAGTTATATTATGCATTAAAGTATAACTAAATTATATATATCTTATGAACAAAATAATTTGTGGTAAATCATAAAAAAAGAAAATGTTAACTTTTAAAAAAATATATATATCTGATATTATTTATTTTTTTTTTATATATTATAAATATATCTAACACTTTAGTAATGTTTAATATTTATTTATATTTAAATAGTTTTAATAACAACCTATATATTACCTATTAATTTTTAGATCTAATTCAGTAAATATTTTTAAATTATTATAAACATAATTTATTATATTTTTTGTACATAATTTGTCCTATAGATAAACTAACTCTACTTAATATTTAAATATAAATTTATTTTTTAAAATTACCAAAACCTAAAAAAAAACTGTTCATTAATTTTAATTAATAAATATAACTGTATATAATAATAAATATTTAATGTAAATAAAAAAAATAAACTAATAATATATTATATTTTAAATTAACAAACACAATGTACTTAGCTTACTATTTAAACATATAAAGTTAACAAAACTATAGTTAAATATTATTAATATCTATTATATCAAGTTTCATTTAATGTAACAAATTTAGCATACCAATAAAAATGAGTAAAATAAATAAATTAGCTTAGTTAAAAATATACATCATTCTATTTATTATTTTTAAAATAGTTAAATTATGTAATAATAAAAAAAAAAAAGCTGATATAGTTTAAATGGTTAAAACATACCACTCATGACGGTAAAAAAAAGGTTCGAATCCCTTTATCGGCTTAAAAAAGGGATATAATCCTCTCCCCTTCGGGGTAAATAATAAAAAATTTTTTTTGTATAAGTAGAAAGTTTAACATTATTATTTTTATTATAATAAATATAATATAAAAAAGAAGGTAAAAAAAAAATAAATCAATTAAATAAAAGTAATGTTAATAAAAAATTAGTAACTAAATTATTTTTTAATTAAACTAAAAATTATTTTGTTGTATTAAATTAAATTGCGATTTTACATACTATAACGATATATTCTAAAAATGTTAATAATATTAATAAAAAATATTATAATTTTACTATTTGTTTATATAAATTAGCTTCAACTAAACATCGCTTTTCTTGATATAATGTCTGAAAAGTTAATCTTCCTTTCGGTTCAGTAATATGATGAAATTTTAACTAATTAAGCAAATTTGACCTCATTTAACCAACTATCTTACCACAGAATTACTTACCCTTACCCCAAAGGGAGGGGTAAGGGTAAGTAATTTATAAAAAGAAAAAAGGGAACCAATTACCTCCTTATTGTTATAAAAAAAAAAAATAACGTAGACATATTTATATTCAAATTGTTAAGTATAAAAAAGGGTAAAATCAGAGAATTGAACTCTGAACCACGTTGCCACAAAACGTCATTTTACCAATTAAACTAATCTTACCTCTTTTAATGCAGGAAGGTAGATATAATTTAAATTCATAAATTTTTCTTATTTATAATAGTTTTGATACTATTATTAAAAAGAAATATGATAATATTCATAATACTGAAGGTCAATAAAATATTAGTGATACTATTAATTATTTAAATAAAGTAAAATTTCAAATAATTATAGATGTTTTAAATATAATATTCAATAAATGATCTAATGTAGATACTAAATTATTTAATTAATTAAATTAAATAGTATGAAAGAAATTAATGATAATAAGACACAATATGAAAAAAGATTAGTTATTTCACATAACAGTAAATATTGAAATTATAAAAATGCAATGCATTAAATATTGCTATGTTATTTAGAAATACAGAATTTAATATGCATACTTTTGCTCATTTTAACCTTACCCTCCCTTTACCCCTAAGGGGAGGGGTAAGTAATTATGAGGTAAGGGTTGGGGAACAACAAATTTTCTATTAATAAATGAATATTTATGTTGTCTATTCTGTTTGATATTACTTACTACAAAACCCTCTTCGTTAGGTCAGGAAGCTTGTCCCATTTGTTGATTGATATTACTTCCTTCGTGGTTCAGAGTTTGTGATGGATTAATCGAATCATTAAATATATAAAATAGATCTATAATTGAATTTTCGATTTTGATAATTAAATTGATAAATGATGGACTAGTTTTAATAACATTGATTATTAAGATAATAAAAACACCAGTAATGATAAATAATATAGAATTAAATTTACATGAATGAATTTGTTGGATAAGTGCAGCAATTGGAGCCAAGTTAATATTCATTACTTTAAATTCATAGATCATTCTTAGGAATCTACTATTCTTAATATTATTATTTTTATTAATAGATAATTCTTTAAAATGTATAAATAATAAATAGATAGAATAAAAAATAGCTAAAATAGAATATATTATAAGGTTAAACGTATAATAAAAAGATACAAAAAAAAATATAACTATAAGACAACCGAAACCTAAACATAATAATGTAAAAAATCAAGGTAATCTATTATTAATAATTATTCAAGGTTTAGACCAAACATGTTTAAAACCTTTATGTGTTAAAGATCTAACCCCTAATCACACCAATAGATCATGAATTAAAAATGATAAAATTAATAAAGGTTTATTTTTAAATGAATAAATAAGATCTGTAAACCATCAATCATTAATAAAATCAATAATAAATATTGATAGATAGGATTTTGCATCCTTAAAATCTAAATGATAACCGTTATTTAAGAATTTGCTGATGTCAGAAATCAATGAAGTTGACATATGTATTGAATTCCAATTAAAAATCATAGCATAAATTGTTCATATTACATTCAATAATAATAAATCATAAACAATTCATTTAATGGTTAATATAAAACCAAATCCTGCTAATAAATAGCAACCAAATAAAATTAAACATAAAGACAATAAATATATATAATATATTCCGATATTATTTCTATTTCTATTTTTTATATTTGTAAATGTTAATAAGAATTGATTTGGTAAAAAAATAATGAATATTAAATGCACAGTAAACAATGCTATATAAAGTATAAAAAGTCTAAATAGTATAAAAATCATAAAATGAATCTTGTTAAATCATAAGCCAGATAATTTCATAAAAATTGTATTTGTAGTATTATTTTTTATATTATTAATTTGTTAACCTCAATTTTATCTTTAGTTTTTTGGTCCACCTTGGTATTATTTTATTGTCATATATTTCTTTTTACATTAAACGGGTTACTAGCCCATCTTCCTGTGAAACTCCGGCTAAGGATTTACTAGAAGTTAATACAATAAGAAGACACATAATACCTCAATAGCAGGGCAAAGGCTAGCTCCAGGCTACGCTGATGACCCAGTTACCTCCTCCAAGTTGCCTCCAATTTGCCTTACCCCTCCCTTTGGGTTATGGGTTATGGGTTATGGGTTATGGGTTATGGGTTATGGGTTATGGGTTATGGGTTATGGGTTATGGGTTATGGGTTATGGGTTATGGGTTATGGGTAAGGGGAGGGGTGGGGAGGCAATTAGAGTGGAGAGAAATCTAACGCAGATCTACACCATTTTAAATAAGAATTATCTATTCTTAATTGAAGCAGAATGAATACACTAAAGAAAAATAGAATATGAGACATCAAGAATGGAAAGCAATCCGTCCCATCATTTTAACCATCCTCTAAATGACCTATGGTAATTAATCAGCGATTAATAGCTAGTAATCCCTACAACTTCCACTGTTTAACATGCAGTTACTATTAACCCATCATAACTATTCTTCCACTTATTCGAATAGGCGTTACATCCATCTCTTATACTCCCTTTTTATTTAGGGAGGGTTATTTGGAGGGAGGAATGAAATAATAAAATAAAGTAATGTATATATTCATATACAGATAGTGCAATATTAACACATAAATTACCTTATTATTTTGTTGGAGATGATAAAGGAAAAATTAAATTATTAAATAAAATAGAATTAAAGAGGGTGTATTTGCATTTATTAACGATAAAGATAAGTAAATTATTAAAGCAAGTGGTGAAGATAAACATAAACTAACATTTAAATATTTTCTTAATATTAGTCAAGGTCAGTTTGAATAAACATATAGAAATCATTTATAACAAGTTAAAATAAATTAAATATAAAATAGTAAAGATAACAATTAAAAAGGACACAATAAATTGTGTGTGTTATATTGTATATATAATATAAAGTGTATATAAAATTATATAAGATATTATATAAAAATACAAATATAAAAATAATAAAAATATAAATATAATAATATAAAAATAAATAATAAAATTTTAAAAGAGGTAATAAATATTGCATTAAGCAAATATAATACAACAATATAATAATCTAAAAATTGTTTAAAAACATAAGAATTTAATTTTGGTTCCGATTGAACGTTGTTCAGTAGTTTTAAGACATGCAAATCGTTGTTTTTGAAGGTAATAAATTAAATGGTTAGTTTATTATTATTAAAAAATAAGGTGTAGAGGTGAGGAAAGTAAATTGTATACCCTATAGTCTTCTTAAATAGGAGATAATTATATATTCATTTATAATGTGTATAATATTAACAAATTAATATTTGATCATTATAATTTGTATTAACTCACGTTACATAAGATCTACTAACCTAATCTGAGGTAGATAAAGTGTGACAATTATGATAAAAAAAGAAAAAGAATTAAACTATCTTTGATATATTATATATATACATCAAAAATAGAGACCTTAAAGTTGTAGTTAGAATAGCACTGGTCAAACGCTTTAGTACTATGACCTCTACTTGTTTTTAATTTAATAATTAAAGATGGGTTTAGGGTGGGAAGAGCAACTATTCTAACCGAACTATTCATTTTCAACAAGAAATGAGGTATAATGCAAATGCGCTATTTTTGCCATAAAGAAAATATTTCGCTATAGGATTTTATTTACGTCTATTATGGTAGTTGGTGGGATTAAAAGCTTACCAAGCCTACGATGGATAGCCAAGTTTGTAAGAACATATGGCCACACTGGGAATGAAATAACCAGGTAGAATTATCTGCCAGCAGTCAAGAATATTAGTCAATGCTCGAAAGAGTGAACTAGCTAACTGAAATCGAAGGTGTGTTGCCTTCGATAAAATAAAGTAAAATCATGATTTCTTTATCAAAAGTGTTGTCAAAAGCTGGTGCCAGAAGACTCGGTAAGACCAGAGACGCGAACGTTAATCATCTTAAACAGGCGTAAAGAATTCGCAGGCATCTTTGGAAGCTTAAAATTTATAATAGTGTATGTATATAATAACGAAATATAAATATATTATATATATCAAAAAGATTAGGGGAGTCGAAGATAGAATCTAAGAGAAGATGTAACAATACTGAATGTAGGGTTAAAATCCGTAGATATTCGGTGGAGTTCCAATGGCGCAGGCTATTCATCTATTTAAAGATTGACGCTGAGGAGTGAAGGTGTGGAGAACGAAAGAGATTTGAGACCTCATTAGCCCACACAGTAAACGATGTATGGTAGTCTGTCAGTAATTATTTATTGGTGGCGAAGTTAACGCATTTACCATACCGCCTTGCGAGTACGACTGCAAAGTTGAAATCTAAAAAATTAGTCGCTCTCGAAGCAAACGAAGTGAAGCATGTTATTTAATACGATAACCCGCGTAAAACCTTACCAGGACTTGTATTACTAAAATAGAAACAGTGTAAATAATTATAATTATTTGCTATAAAAAGTAACAGGTGTTGCATGGCTGTCGTCAGTTCGTATCGTGAGAAGTTAGATTAATTTCGCTAACGGACATAATCCCTGACGTTAATTTATACTTAACGTATTAGTAGTTTTGATAGAAATCTACTTGGGGCTAAGACAAGTCGTTATGGCCCTCATGTCCTGGGCTATAGACGTGCCACATAAATTTTAACAAAGTGATGCGAGACCGGTCCAATATTATAATTTAAATTATAACGGACAGAAGGAGGAGCTAATCATTAAAAAAAATTTGGATATTAAAAAGCGGATTGTCACCTGAAACTCGGTGGCATGAAGATGGAATTTCGAGTAATCGTTGATCAGCATCGCAACGGTGAAGCAAGCATTCGTGATGAACTAACTGTCTGTCGCTGGGAAGGAGTTTGGATTGGTGGAAACTGGAAATGAGTTAAACAAAAATATTTCTTATTTTTATATGAGATTATATTTAGCCTTATATATTTCATATAATTTTTTTTGACCAAAATGGATTTATTAAGAATAACTATACCTGTTAAATCGTTTGGGCAACATCTCAAAAGTCATAGCAAGGTAGCTGTACTGGAAGGTGTAGCTGGAAAATAACACGTAGGTATGCAATATACAACAAAAATATGAATTTTAACCCCCTTTTTTTATTATTAACACTTAACACTTAACACTTAATACTTAACACTTAACACTTAATACTTAACACTTAACACTTAACATTTAACACTTAACACTTAACACTTAACATTAATTATTAGACTTTTTTTTTTAGATTAATAATAAAAATGTTATTAAAATAACTTAGTTAATCTAAAAAGATTTTAAACCCTTACATTATAATTGTTATAATAAAATAATTATTTTAATTTATTTTATACTTTCTATATATCTGAAAGGTATAATAAATCATTTAATAAAAAGAATAATTATTAAAATTCATAATTTTGTAAAAAATAGTTAGAATATATTAAATTATTTTAAGGGAGTTAGCTGAGTTGGTTTTAGCGGTAAATTTACACTTTACATACAGAGGTTCAAATCCTCTACTCCTTAGATGATTTGAATGAATTTATAAGTCTTTAAATATTTATATTTAATAGTAATTAAAATAATAACTACATTATTTATAATACTATGAATAATTTTTATACATAATAGGTTTAAATCGATAATTTATTCATCTTTATTAAATACTTTTTTTATTGATTGGCAATTCTGACGAAATAAAATTGGTTTTAGGTGATGATTTTTATTCTAATCCTTATATTTTATAAGATATAAGTTGAAATGCTATAGCATCCTTTTTTTTTTCTGCACATTAGGTTTTATTAATTTTGCAGGATCTTTTATCAAATTATTTTTCATCATGGTTTAATTCATCTTTACCTAATAATACGTTAAACATTTGTATAATAATAATGAATCTATAATTGCATTATTGACTGTATAAAAAGGTAGTGTTTTATACTTCAACATATCCATTTTTACATAATCTGTTAACGCTGATGCAATATCTACATTAGATATAACATGTATATTCAATTTTTTATACACTGCTAGTTCGATACTATAATTTAATGGTAGTATTATTTCATAGTTAAAGTTTATTGAAATTAAAAAATATATATTTTTTTATATAAGTTCATCTCATTATTAACTTTATATGCTAGTAATAATTAGAATAATTATTTTCTATCCATATACCCCTCCATTTGGGTAGAACGGGAGAAATGTTATTTTTAATAATAAAAAATAATCTCTTTTTTTATATTTAAATAACCATACATTTTATTTTATTTAAATTTAGTTAAATAAATCTTTTATCTCCTTCAATTTTTTATTAAAATCGTAAAATTAGTATACCAATTTGTAAAAATAATTTAGCTTTTGATAATTCATGACCATTATGAAATTAAATGTTTTATCCATGTTTTACATCTTATTTCAATAGTTATGATTATAATAAATATACACCTGTTCAACAAGCTATTGGATATTTTACATCACTTTATATATTTTTTACTAGGAAGTAAAGGTATTTTTATCTATTTAAATTTTGGTCTATGGGTGAAGGGACTTTGGGAAAAGGGTTTAGCATTCTATTTAGGTTAAATGAAAATTAATTATAAATTAATTACATCAACCTATTAAATAAACAACGTAAATGTTAATTTTATTTAAAATAAAAACAGATTATACTAATAAAAAAAAGGGTAAGTTGAGGTTATGAGTAATTGAATTATGAATAATAATAAAATTTTAATGTACTCTTTAGATAGCATATGAAACAAACCAATTAAATTTAAAAGAGACACATTAAAGATTCATTTTTTTTGAAACGAATATGCCGAAATTGGTAGCCGGGTCAAGCTTAGGTTTTGATGATTTAATTTTCATAAGAGTTCAAGTCTCTTTATTCGTAAAATTTTATTTTTCGATTAAAAGTCTTAAGTATATCTATCTTTTTTTTGTTTAAAATAATCTTTTATATATGCATTACCTTTATTATATAATGGCAGTTTTATATTTTATTTAAGGATTAGCATAAAAAGCATTATTAAATTATAATATTTTTGTTACCATGGTGTTTATTTTTATAATTATTGAATTAAAGGGTTATGTAAAGAAATAGTCAATGAAAATATAAATTCATAAAAATGGAGAGATAGAATTTAATATATATTTGAATAGCCTATAAAAACTCCATTTTTAAGTAAGTTATTTTATGTAAATATAATTGTTGAATTTTCAACTATTCAACATAATTTATACTCCCTAATTGGTAAAAAGTAAGTAGTCTGAGATCGTATCACAATCCCTTTTCTCATAATATAAACCAAAACTTAAAGTGAGCTATTATTGAAGCTATTTTAATTCTATTCATCTTACTACATCTTAAACTTATAAGATAAGATAGAGTATTCATTAAAAATTTTAACAGCTCGCGTATCAATGAAGTATTTAGCAGTGAGGAAGCAACCTACATACATCTTAATTTAGATTTATAAAATCGAGTACCGTTATCTAAACTAAATAAGAATAAATTGAATAAAATATAATTAAATTTAATTAACATTAATTAAGTCAAGCGAAACATAAACCTGAGCATACGATAATATCTTATCCCTCGTCACCCATACTGTAACTCATATTTTTGTTTTTCAAATATGAAAAAAATTATATAATATACCCTCACTTAAGTATTATATTTTTTGTAATTGTTATAAATAAAGAAATTTATAGTCCTTCAAAATATTGAACGCAAAAATAAAATTAATGTCTCCCCTCCTACCACCCCACCTTCCCAAATTGCCCAAAGGGGCCAAATAATTATTATGCCATTACATTGAATAACATCAGTTCATATTTATTAATAAAATAATACACCTAAAATAAAAATATACATTATAATGTATCTATAATTTTTTTAATTTAAGAATTTAATTATGAGTGATAATTGTCTATAAGAGACATTTTAATAATATAATATTTTAATGTGTCTTTAATATATAAAAATTAACTAGTTAATTTGGGTTGAATGTAAACATTTTTATAATATCAAATTACTACTCATAAAAATATAAAAGTATATAAATATAGTTAAACAAACTCCCACTATAAATAGAAACATTATAATTCTTTGATAAACTTATTTTTAACAAATAAATCTCTGGTTTATAGGTTGAAAATAAATTCTAAAGGTAGATAATGTAATAAATAAAAATAATTATTTTTAAATTAAATATAATTAATTAAAAATAAAAAAGTAAAGATAAAAATCTCAAATAAATCTAATATAAATATAATAGTTATTGATAACTATATTAATATAAAATTGTATAAAATAATATATATATGATAATACTAAAAAAAAAAAAAATTATAATATTTAATTAAACCAACATCTTTAGCTAAATTGGTAAAGCGTTTGCCTTCGAAGCAAATTATTATTGGTTCGATTCCAGTAAGATGTTTTTCTTTGTATTAATTTTGTAATATAAATATTTTAGTAATAAAAACACAAAAAGGATAATAGTTATAATAAAAAAATTTTATCGAGAAACAGATAAAGTACAAAAAAATATATTATAAATTTTTTTTGTATAATATAAGAAAAATATTATTCGTCCATCAATTTACCATTAGCTAATTATACTGATTCAGATTTATTAATAAAAAACATAATTTTATTTTACAAAAAAAGGGGTTTAATTTAAATAAAAATTGTGTATTGGAAAGTGATTTTTGCGTCTTTGTTAATGGTGTAGACTTAATATAAAAAACCAAAATGTAAATTGAATTAAAATAATAACCCCTATTCCTGATAGACTAAATATAAGAAAATATCTTTGAAATTTTTTTCGTAAATTAATTCATGTAACTAACTTAGGATATCTTGATTCCAAGTCAAATTTTTCTATTAAATAATTACCATATAAAATAAAAACAAGGGTAATAAAACAATTGAAAAGAGCATAATTCAATAATAAAAAGCCAACAGCTATTTTACCTAATAAATCTAAAGCTTCGTAGTTTTCCATTGGTGAAGAAATAATTAAGTACTCTTTTGATTCTTTTTTATTTGATTCTGATAAAGCTTTTTCTTGTTCCATTAATTCTTTATTTTTTGTGTGTTCATAAATGGTCATTGAATTGTAAAATAAAGTAGTGGTACCTATTGTAATAGCGAGAGCAGTTTTTAAATTTCTAGTGAAGTTATTTAAGATTCCTGCCATTTTGTATTTTTCTGTATTTAATTCTGAATTAAAAATTTCCATTTCCTTAAAAATTAAATAAATGTGAATTATAATTAGAAAAATAATAGTTAAAATTTTTAAATATGTAAAAAAAGTTAAGTTCATAATAATAATTATTTTTTATTTTGTTGTGTGTTAATTTTCTCTATTGTGTACTATTAATTATTCCATTTGAATATTTTAAATAATAGTAAAGCAATAAATACTTGAAATGAATAAAATTGTCCCAAGTAACTTATGTCTACTTTTAAGGCAGAAAAATGCAATTTATATATAAACTTGTTTGTTACGGTTACGGTTACGGTTACGGTTAACTAAATAAACTACCCTCCCTTTTTCAATAACCCAAACCCTTTACCCCAGACCCCAAAGGGGAGGGGAGGGAGGGGTATAGGTTATATTAAATTAATTTTTCCATTGGAAAGGGGGTTAAATGTTATATTTTTAAATTATGGGTGGATTAAAAATTATTAATAAAATATAATAAATTATTACTTTTGTGTTGTTTTTTTTTGCACTTATTTGGAAATATATATTTTTATATTAAACATCTCTGTTTTGTTAAAGTATACACTCTAAAGTCCCTAGTTTACACTAAATTAAAAAGTTAACAGTCTAATTTCTAAATTCATCAAATATAAAGATAGATAGAGTTAACCTGTTTCCAAATTATATACTATATTTTAAATATAAATAAATATATATTAACATTTACATTAACATTAACATTAACATTAATATTATAATTATTTTTATTTTTATTCTAATTGTTCTTTAAATGATCATTATTAATATTATTCTTATTGTTATGGGTTATAATTATTGTTTGAGTTCAAACTTGTTTTTTTATTTTTTTTACACAACTAGATTAATTGATATTGTATTAATTATCAACCTTTTCCATTAGTAGAAGAATCTACAGCATCTTTAATTTCTTTAGCTATAGATTTTTGTTGATCTGTACTTGCATTTTTAAATTTTAATAATGAATTACGTATTTCATTATAATCATCCTCAGTTAAACCACCTGAACCTCTAATATTTTTAAGGTGAGTTAATGCATCATCACTAAATTTAATATCTCTGTTTGCATTATTTAATTCAGATCACTTTTTATATACAAAATCCTCTGGTTTTAATTCCCGATGTACTGGTAATGGTAATATCTTTTTAAGACCTGCAACTAATATTGGAGTAAATAATGGTTCTCTACCAGCAGCTTTTAAAACCTCATCACTTCCTATCATTAAACCTAAAGTAAACCCTATAGTCTGACCTGCATCACATGCACCCTTAAGACATACTAGTGCTTTAGTAGCTAATGTAGCAAATTTATCTAAAGGAGAGTTTCTAGTTTCTAGTTTCTAACTCACCACTCTTAAGTAAATAAAAAATATGTTTAATTCGGTAGAATGTAAGTATAAAATGATAAATTAAAAAAAGTAAAGCTATAAAAAATGCTATAACCTTAATAGTTAACGATACATTAATAAAATCTTTACCTAATAATGTTAAATAACTTAAACCACCTAATACTCTAAATATTCTTACGAAAGGATGGTTATTAAAAATTAATCATCTATCTGGAAATGTTGGTGTATTTCAACCTTTTGACACTCCTATTATAAAACGTTTAAATACACTTTTTTGTGTATTTTGATCTTTTTTTGAATTCATTATTAATTTTTTTTGTTGTTAGTGTTAATTTTATCTTGTGTGTACTATTAATTATTCCATATGAATGTTTTAAATAATAGTAAATCGATGAATACTTGAAATGAATAAAATTGTCCCAAGTAATTTATTCCTACTTTTAATAAATCAAATGTAGTTTATAGATAAACTTATATTTGTTATGTGTAAAAAACTACCCTCACCTTTGGGGTATGGGTGAACATTAAGGTTTTCCATTGGAAAAGGGGTTAAATATTATATATTTTAAATTATGGTTGGATTAAATTTTATTTTTTATTAATAAGCTATAATAATAATTTTACTTTTGTGTTGTTTTTTTTTTAACTAATGTATAACTATAATAAAATTAGAACTGAAAAATTTAAATTAAAACAGCTATTATTATTAGAATAAAATAAAGATATATTTCTCTATAATACATATCTTTAAAGTATTTAGCAATCTCTTTACTTTTACCTATTTCTTCAAATTCTTTTAACCAATTTATAATAAATTCAGGATAAAATTCAAATATTTTAGTTTCTGGTTGACTAAATTTATATATTAAATATATATTTAATAATTGATAAAGAATTATTAGTGAACATAAAATATAACAATATAATTTTATATAAATTACATTGTTAAGAAAATCTAAAATAATAGTTATTATAAAACCGAATAATAAACTTAACCAAAAAGGTATTTTTTTTTTTAATATTATTACATAATACAAAAAAAACTACTTGAACTATTTAAAATTTTAGTTTTATTATTTTCGGTTAATAAATCTGAATCAGTAGAATTAGCTAAATTTCTATTTTTAATTGCATCTATCAATTACTGACATAAATATTGTATTAACATAACAATTGTACTATTTAAATTATATGTATTCAAATTATAATATTTTAAATTATATATCAATATAGAAAAAAAGAAAATAAAGTATAAATTTTTATTATTTAAATTATTTTAACTAAAAACTAAAATTATAAATTCGAATAACATATTTTAACTAAACAGATAAATGCACTCCCTCTCCTAATCCTAATCCTAATCCTAATCCTAAATATAAAATAAATATAAAAATAAAATAAAAATAAAGATAAAAATAAACATAATCCTTTGTCCATTTTATGTTTATCTAACCTTTCCCAAAGACAAATAAATTGGAGGTTATTTTAATTATAAATTAATATACCCTTTGTTGATATATGATAAAGGGGTAAACACATTTTTGTTAATTAATGATTATGTTATAGTAGAAAGTAAACAAGATGTGTAAAGGGGTTAATGTTTAAATAGTTTAATTAATTGTAACATTTAAAATATAAATTAATGTAAATCAATTGCATCTTTTATATAGCTTAATAATAATAAAGTAAATACATAAGCTTGTATAAAGGAAACAGCTAATTCTAGTCCAATAATTGCTAAAAATAAAGCAAAAGGTATTAAAGTTATTATAGCTATTAGTATACCACCTGTAAACATTTGATATAAGAAAGTTGATAGTATTTTAAGTAGTGTATGACCAGCTGTAATATTACTAAAAAGTCGAATACCTAGTGAGAAAGCTCTAGCAATGTAACTTATTAATTCGATTAAAACTAATAATGGAACTAAAGCTAAAGGAGTACCAGTTGGTATAAAGAATGAGAAGAAATGAATTTTATGTATTGATAATCCTAATATTGTAACCCCAATAACAATAGTAAATGATAAACCGATAGAAACTATTAAAGAAGAAGTTATAGCATAAGAATAAGGAACATTACCAATTAAATTAGCTACTAAAATAAAGCAAAATATTGAATAAATAAAAGGTAAATAAATTTCTTTACCTAATTGTTCTCTTACCATTGAATTTATACTAGCAAATATACTTTCTAATAATAAAGATCATTTTGAAGGTAATAATTTTATATCATTATTAGCAGAATAATGTAAACCAATAATTATAAATCCAATTAATAAAGAATATAAAGATAAATTAGTTAAAGTAATGTTTATATGACCTAATAATGGGATATTAAAACCTAATAAAGAAGTTATTTCAAATTGTTCTAACGGTGAATTAATAAATGAATTAGATTGGTTAATATAGTTATACATATTAAAATTATTTGTTTGTGTGTTAATTTTCTCTATTGTGTACTATTAATTATTCCATCTGAATCTTTTAAAAAACAGTAAATCGTTGAATACTTGAAATGAATAAAATTGTCCCAAGTAACTTATATCTACTTTTAAGGCAGAAAATGTAGTTTATAGATAAACTTGTTTGTTATGGTTAACTAAATAAAATACCCTCTTTGGTTTACATCAATTAAGGTTTTCCATTGAAAAAGGGGTTAAATATTATATATTTTAAATTATGGTTGGATTAAATTTTATTTTTTATTAATAAGCTATAATAAATTATTACTTTTGTGTTGTTTTTTTTTTAACTAATGTATAACTATAATAAAATTAGAATTGAAAAATTTAAATTAAAACAGCTATTATTATTAGAATAAAATAAAGATATATTTCTCTATAATACATATCTTTAAAGTATTTAGCAATCTCTTTACTTTTACCTATTTCTTCAAATTCTTTTAACCAATTTATAATAAATTCAGGATAAAATTCAAATATTTTAGTTTCTGGTTGACTAAATTTATATATTAAATATATATTTAATAATTGATAAAGAATTACTAGTGAACATGAAATATAACAATATAATTTAAAATAAACTACATTGTTAAAAATATCTAAAATACTATTAACCCCTAGTAATTTTAATACTAATATAATTAATAATATTAATCTGAATGATAATTTTAACCAATGAGGTATTATTTTTATAATTTTATTAAATAATAAAAATAAACTACTTGAACTATTTAAAACTTCAGAATTATTATTATTATTTTCGGTTAATAAATCTGAATCAGTAGAATTAGATAATGGTAAATTAATTGAAAAAACGTCCTTAAATGCAATTGAGCCTAGTTTAAAAGCACCAATAACAATAGGAGCTCCTAAAATAGAAAATAGAGCTAATTGTCTTTTTCTAGAGGCATCTTCTATTAATTTTTGATAGTGAGTAATATTAACAGGATATGGTCTGTTATGTACAATTTTAATATAACTCTTCAAAATTAAACCATAAGTAAGTAAATGCGAAGCTGCAGGTAGAACATTTATAATTAATTGGCTTTTGTTTAATATAACTGGTAATTTTAAATCTTTTAAGTAAACAATAGCATTATTTAAAGTAACTTCACCAATTTCACCTAAAGGTTTAGAATTGTCAAAATTAATATTCGAAAGAACTGGATTATCAGAAGAAGAAGGAGAAGAAACATTACTAGCATCATGATTTATTTTGTCATTTAATGAATTTAAAAAATCCTTATCATTTAAATATTTATTGCTTATATAATTAAATAAATCTAAAACACTAATATCTTTACCCTCAATAAAAGGATTAATTAGTTCACTTAGTTTCACATCTGAAAGAAGTGAAACATCCGCACCATATCTTGTTTCTAAATAACGAGAGATTAATTTAATACCTTCAAATAATCTAATAGATTTATTATAATCTATTGGTCTTCCTTCTTCATCACATAACCAAGGAAAGGATTCAGAAAATGAATTTGAATTATCATTAGGTAATACTTCTTCTGTTTTAGGATTAGATCTTAAATGAATAACAGCCAAATCATTATTAACTTCATTCTCAGGTGCCAATGCTTCATTTATATTTTTATTGATTTTGACTCTTTCAACAGTTACATTAGAATAAAAAACTCCACTGGTATGAATAAAGTTAACACCAAATAAATTGTTTTTAGTTATAATTTTTTTATAACATATTTTGTAATTAGACATCATAATAATAAAAAATTTTTTGTTTGTTTAATATGCTCTTGTGTGTACTATTATTTATTTATATGAATGTTTTAAATAATAGTAAATCGATGAATACTTGAAATGAATAAAATTGTCCCAAGTAACTTATTCCTACTTTTAATAAATCAAATGTAGTTTATAGATAAACTGTTTGTTACGGTTACGGTTAGCTAAATTAACTACCCTACCCTTTTTTTTAAGTGAGGGTATGGGTGAACATTAAATAAGGTTTTCCATTGGAAAGGGGGTTAAATATTATATATTTTAAAATTTTTGGTTATTTTTTTTATATATTTTTTTTTATTATTATTGTTGGTATAAAAAGAACAATTAACAAAGAACAAAAAGTATATAACTTACTTTTTTGTTTTCAACTAAAAATACAAAATACAACGATCTTATTTTAATTTATATAATCTATAGTATATAATCAATAGAGCGATCTAAAATAAATATAATAATTTAATGTGGATTAAATATATATTATTATTTTATTTTTTATCTTATTTTTGGTTTTATTTATCAATAAATTTATTACTTTTTTTTAGTAAATCATCATTATTATTGTTTAAGCCATATTCTGAGGTACTTTGAGCTTCTTTCATAGCTTCTAATTCTTCTTTTAATTCATAATCAAAAGCAGTATCAGGTGTGTATGGTAATACACTAGAATAATAAGATGTACTAGAATTGTTTAATAGAAAAGGTCTATATCTAACAAAAGAATGTTGATTTAATTGTAAATTTCTTTGATCATTCATTATAGTGTTTAAGTTTGTATTAAGAAAATTATCAACATCCATCTTATTACCAGTTGTATTTTTTAAAATAGCTCCAATAAAATAATCTATTAAAAATTGATTAATTTGTAGTCCTTTTGATTTCATCATATTACTAATATATTTTATCTGATCTTGAACTGTTATACTTATAAAATTAATTTTATGATCAGATCATAATTTATTTTCATTATTGGTAGATTCTGATTCAGAATTAGATTCAGATTCACTTCCCCCAATAGCAATACCAAGACCCTCCCCTCCCTTTGACCCAAGGGGCCCTGTGGTAGGTTCTTGGAGAAGAGGAGTAATATTATTATCTTCATTTAATAAAGATAATGGAAGTACAGAAAACATATATATAATGAAAGGATTTAATCTTATAATTATTCATATAAATATTAATAGAATAAAAATTAAAATAAATAAATTTACTTCTTCTAATTCTAATCCAAAGTTTAAATTGTTAAATTTTATAATGTTAAATTGTAAATGTAAGTATAAATTGAAGTTTAACCAAATATAATTGAGTATAGGTAAAATAAATGGTCAAACATATGTAAATAAAAAAAGTAAAATTGAAAAATAACATAAAATACCTAATATTAAATATTTTAATTTATAATAATTTGAAATAAAATTAAATATTATAGTAGATAATCTACTAAAAAATTGATTTGTTAATAATAGATTATTACTATTGTTATTATTAGTATTATTACTAATTATATTTTTATTATTAGTATTATATGTAAATAATTTTAATAAATAGTTAATAATTTTATTTAAATTATGAATAAATGTTATAATAATTATATTTATAATTGTTTTAATTATTAATTTAATAAATATTTTTATTTTAAATTTTATTTTTATTAATATATATGAAATTAAAATTGTATAATTAAATAAGTTACTCAAATTTAAACTCAAATGAATATATTCATCAAAATATAAATATAATTTACTTAATAAAGTTATAAAGGGTGCTATAATTTCAATATTTAATTTATAAATATAATAGCTTAAACTTGATAGAGGTAATTGAGTTATAATTAATTCTAATCAGTCTATTATATTCATCAAATATAAATACATATATATTAAAACTATATTATGATATTCTAAATATAAATCTATTCATTTATATTGAATAATAGATAATATGTTAGTTAAATCAAAAAATGTTAAATCATATAAGTCAAATTTATAAAAAATGGTTTTAAAATAAAATAGTATATAGAATGGTTTTAAAAATAAAGCTCACATAATTACTTCTATTGTAGATTTACATATATATAATTGATTAATAATATTGGATAATAAATTATAAAGAATCAGTATATAATTTAAAAACCATAATTTAAAAAGAATTAATATATTTTTTATTAGGATGAAATTATCGTAAATATTATAATTGTTTAGATAGTCTATGTCTATAAAATAGACAATATAAATTAATAAGTTGCCTAATAATACCCCTAACCCATTTGACCAATTTAATAACTTATACACAGTTAACAAAGTTGACAAAAACAAATTTGAAAGTAAAATACTATTAGCGTATATTGAAATTGAAAAATAAGCGTATAGTAAATAATTTCCTCAATAACCAAACCAAAATATATTTCATACCTTAAAATCATCCTTCCCCTCCCCACTTTAGATCTTCTCAACCCATACCCTCCCCTCCCTTCCCTCCCCTTTGGGGTATGGGTAAGGAGGAAGGGGTAAGGGAATGAATAAGTTGCTCTGTAAATAAGTCAACTTGAAAATTGAGGTAACATATATCATAAAGAGCATAAAAATTGAAATAAGTTGGTAGACAAAGTGATAAAAGGCAATAACAGTAATTCATATATTATTTAATTTAAATACTTTATAAATATCGTAAATTTTATTATATATGAGTAGATTAACACTATAAATAGTGAAAAGTAATTAAGATAATTAGAATTATAATTTTAGGTTGTTTCATATTTTATTCTTTTATTTTTAATATTTAAAAAGGAGGGGAAAACCATTTTTATTTTATGTCTTATAAAGACTTAAACTAATAGATATTATATAAATGAATTATATATTATATTCCAAATCGAACCTTAACAATTTAACAGATAAAGTATAAAATATGTTTAATTTAAGAATACATTCTATTAGCTAAAACTACATTATTTTTATAAAGATGTTTAAAATATAATGTTTAAATATAGTTTTAATTTATAGTTAAATATAAGGAATAGTATTCTTATATAGTATTAGATTTAGATATAAAATAGCTAAAAAAAAAAGTGTGTACTAACTTTAAATTATTTAAATAAAAGTTAGTAATAATATGAATTAATAACTTTAATTAAATAATTTTTTTTTATATAGCTATTTACGAGTAACCAGATTCGAACTGATGATATCTACTTGGAAGGAAGAGGTTATACCAATTTAACTATACTCGTTATATTATTTTTTATTACTCTTTTAATTAATTTACATTAACAAATACAAACACAAATACCCTTTTTTATTTTATAATACAATACTATTAATATTAATCAAGTGTTAAAAAAACAAAAATAAGTTTATACTTATATTTATTATTATACTAATTGTATGTATTTAATTAAAATAAAAAATAAATCTAATAAAAAATGTAAAACAAATAATTTATTAAATTAAAGTTGTGGATATCAATCCTGTTATATTGATTGTAATTAAATAAAAAAATACTATATTTTTTTACTTTATTACCAAATTATACTCTTTAAGATATAAATAAATTAAATAGTATTATTAATACTAACTATAACTAATTATATTAAAAATAAATGTGCGTATTTAAATAATAGTAAAATATTTTTTTATTTAAACGTAAACATTTTGTATAATTATAAAATAATAATAATACAATAAAAAAAAAAGTGTACATTTTGTTATATTAAGTAATCAATAAAAATGAATTTAAGATATTTATATTTGTATTTTTATTTGTTAATGGTAAAAATATAAAAAAATAACAATGAATAATATATATATATAAATCTATCTATTATAATAAACAAAAATGTAAATTAAGTCCTATTACAATTCCTATTCCTATTCCTATTCCTAATCCTATTCCTATTCATATTCATATTCATATTCATATTCATATTCCTATTCCGATTCATTTGGTAAATAATACATTGGTATTTTGAGAATAATAATCCATTGGCTCGTTAGTTAATTAAATCTAAAAATATTAAAAAAGGGGGTTAAATTTTTAATAATGATATAATTATGTTATGATTAGAAATATATAAAATTATAATATATAAAAAATTTTTTGATATTTCTAATTATTTGTTTTAAATATGTAATAGATTGATTATGTTAAATATCTATATTTTTTTAATATTGTAATTAACTTTATTTACTTTAATATTATTTAATTAATAGTATAAATTTAGAACTTTATATTCACGTTTAGTTAAATATTAATATATATTTTATTTAACTTTGATTTATTTGAGTTTATTTATTTCTATTTTAATTTATTTTAAAATTATTTTATTTGTAACGTAAAAGATTTAAATAAAAATATTATTCACTTAATATAATTAAGAAGTAATAGAATTTTGATATAAAACAAATATTGATGAAGCAATATATATTATGATTAATCGAATTTCAAATAATAAAGATGAATTTATTAACATAGGAGCAAATACTATAAATATTAAACATAAAGTATTAAATATTATATATGTTGAATATGTACTTATTACTCTATTATCTGATCTAGATATACTTAAAGCTGTTTTATTTAAAGCTGTTGATAATCCGTAAGGTCCTACTAATTCAATAACACCTCTATCTAATACTTTAGAAATAGTATAACCTATTTTTAAACCTAACGCAATAATATAATGATTATAGATTACATCAAAGAAATATTTACCATTTAAAAATGTATATATTTGACGTCCTATTTTTGTATTAGTAAGTTCAATAATAAATTCCGGATTTAAATGATATATATATAGAGCAAATGTAGCTCCCAATAATGATAATAGAGCAGGTAATAATTTAATTAATATAGGTAAAGAAAACTCTGCTTCTACAATTGATATATTATTGGGACTTATATATAATGAATTACCAAAAAAATCTGTTCCTACTCCTACAAATAAATCTGAGAATATATAACCAAAGAATATACTAAATATAGCTAATATACATAGTGGTATTATAACTAATATATTTGCTTCATGAGTATTAGAATATACAGATTTTATATTATTAGGTACAGTTAAGAATACTAAACTTATTAATCTAAAACTATAAAAAGCTGTTAGACCTGCTGTTATACTTCCTAGTATATATGCATAAGTACCACTAAAACTGTATGCACCATAAGCTAGTTCTAAAATTAAATCTTTGCTGTAGAATCCTGTTAATCATGGTGTTGCTAATAATGATAATGATCCAATCAATATTATTGTATAAGTAAATGGTAAGAATTTAATTAAACCTCCCATTTTTCTTATATCCTGTTGATCAGATAAACTGTGTATTACACCACCTGCGGCAAGGAATAATAAAGCTTTAAAAAAACTATGACCTAAAGTATGCATTAAAGCTACATTGTATTGACTAAGACCTATTGCTAATACCATATCAATTTTTAATTCTTTACTTATGTAAAGTTTGGACTATTTCATCTTAAAAAAAAAATTATTTTAAAGTTTAATGTATAGTCTCTAAAGTTTTATAATATATTTTTTTTTTTACTTGCTAATAATTCATTATTTATTTATTTTAAATTATTTTAATATTTTTAACTTAAAATTAAGTAATTAAAATTTTTAGGGATTTTTAGGCATATAATTAAATTTTACTAAGTCATATGGTTTTATTTATTTATTATTATTAAATTTTTTTAATAGATGTTCACATCATTTTTATAATTTACATTTTTTTTAAGAACAGAGATAAAGAATAGTACAGTTAAATATAAATAATTTGTTTTTATCTAAACAATATTTTATATAATTAGAATATTGTTTTTAATATTTATTGCCATTATTCGCATACCAGCAAATTCTATTAAATATTTACCAGTTTCTTTATAATAATTATATTCAACTAACAGTTTCTAAAATATATACCTGGTACTTTATTATATTTTTATTAATTTTCTACTATAATAAGATAAAATATAAATATTTATCTTTAAATTTTAATTGTATATTTTTTAGCTAAAATGTTTTTTCTTAAAGAAGTGTAATGATGGTTTAAACCGTTTAATTTATATGGGTAAAAGTTAAAACATAACTATATAAAATTTTAAATGTACTATTTTTTTATTTCAATATAAAAGATAAACATAATTATAATAACAAATAATAGTTGAAAATAACCTAGTTGAGATATTGTTGACATAGCTATTATTCTTTTTAAGTCATTACTTACTAATCCTACAGTTGCACCAAAGAATGCAGTAGAAGCACCAATTAAAGTAATAACTAATAAAGCGGTTGGACTAAATTCTAATATAGGTGAAGATCTTAATAGTAAATATATACCTGCTGTAACTAGAGTACAAAAACCTATAAATTTAAAATTCAAAGTTAAATTATAGGATTGGACTATATATTATTACTTTAAATTAAGTATATCTTCGTATAGTCTCTGAAGAATATCTTTATAATACAATTTTTAAACTTTTTTTTTTTCATCATTAATAAGCTTACCTTCCCTTTTCCGTCCATTAAGATCAATCTTAAGATTTAGATTAGGATTAAGATTAAGATTAAGAGTTAGATTAAAAAAATAGACGTGGAATTACTTATAGATAACACATTGTATAAAAATATATTTTTTCCTACTGATTACCTTTATAAATTAATTTGGTGTTATCACACTTTTTTAACATACCATCGCTACCCTACCCCTACCCCTCCCAAAGGGCCCCTTCGGGGTAGGGGTAGGGTAGGGGTAAAACCGGTGCGTTATTAACTTTTTTCTTTAAACTTATTACTTTATTTATTAAAACAATACCTGCTGATAACATAAAACTAGCTAGGTTTCGCAGGTAAATATTGAGATTAAATTCATTCATAACAAGAACTAAATATTTAAATTATATTATTGTTATTTTATTAAAAATAAGAGGTTTTTTATTTAAAGTATTTAAAGAATTAGAGTTTCCAGTATATAGAAGAATTTATCTTAATTCGTTACCGGATTAAGGCTGTTACTATCATTTATTTAAATCCTTAATTTAATAATAACATCTAGTTTATATTAAAATTTAGAGTTTTCTTCAAAATCTTTAAATCATAATAATAAAAATCTATTTTTAAATTTGGAGGGTTTAATTTTAATTCCTTTTCGTATGGGTCCAGTTATATAACTTTGAGTGAAATTACGTGTTGATTTTAAATTAGTTATTCCTAATAAAGCAGACAATTCTATTCTAGCTGCATTAGGATTATCATGAAATCTAACTAAATTATTTTCAGCAGTATCAATAGATACTACTGGTCAACATTTTTTACTATGAATATCGAATATGTTTTTTAAATATATAGGATTACAACAAAGATAAATAAATAATGTATCTATTTCTATTTCAATAGGAATAGCTCTTTCTTTATTAATATATCTATATGCTTGCCTCCCAAAGGGAAAGGATTTAATCCATGAGATAATGCAAATTCAGAGGCAGTATTAAATACACCGTATAATGTTTTTTTATCATCTAAATAAGCATAAATTACATCCATTGGAATATTGTTAAGATTAATACCTGTAATTGGTACTAAATTTTTAAAAGATGATAAAGGTGCTTCATAAGAAGTAATTTGCAGGGTAGTATCTAAAATTCTTAGATCTATCCCAGGTTTAGGGCAATAAATAAAATGATTGTATCTATTTCTATTCCATCTTATCTCATATTCAGTTAAACCCAAAGCAAATTTAGCTTGATTTATAGAAGCATATTCATTAAATAAAATTCCTTTTTTATCATATGCATAAATAATATGTGATTTTAATTTACTTTTTGTAGGTTTATAATTTATAATATCTATGTTTACAAAACTATAACTTACTGATACACTAAGATCATTAATCTGCGGTTTAATAAATGATATAATACTTTGTTCTAATAACCTGACATGATACTCAGAGAGACAATTTAAAATAAACTTGTCTTTAGGACCTAATATTGTTTTTGGGTTAATTTCAGTAAACATGTTTAAATAATTAGGAACACTAAAACCAGGAAAAAAATAGTAATTATCAAATCCACCACCCATTGTTCTCATTTCTGAGAATAAACCTAGTCTTCCATAAGACCAAGTATGAATATAATTATGTAGTCTGCTAATTGGATTTATTGTTGACCCTATATAACATCTATGACTATCTTTATTAATGAAAGCATAAACATAAGAACTATAAATATCTTCAAAAGCTTTCTCAGGATTTCTTAAAGTATTACAATCGATTAATTTATTATTTTTTAACATTGACTCAATAGTAAAATAAGATGTATTAATATTAGTGTGAATTTTCCTTAATAACCCTGGCTCATTATGTAATAAATATGAACAATGATTATCTATAAATAATCTAATTGGACTATCTAAAGGCAGTCAATTGTAAAATTTGATTATTGAGTTTAAAGCATTTATTCCAGATGAAGTTATTTTCCAAGGTATAAAATTATCTACCTCTCTTTTTAAAGGTGAATAAACAGATTTATTATATGAATTATTTTGAAAAGAACGATTATAAAAAAACCGTGTTAGAATTATATTAATGATTTTTAAGGAACGAGTAGCAGCATGTAATAGAGCTGAAACAGGTGTTGGAGCTTCCATTGCTGTCTATTCAATATAATGTAAATAATATATTTTTTTTTTTATTATAAAATAAAAAAGTTATTTATTTACCATAAAATTTAAAGGTATAGGTATATAATTAATATTAATATTAATATTAAACTCAACTATACTCCAAATTGAAATTGCTCCCCCTTTTCCCTTTAAAGAGGGGAAAAGGGACAACTTTAACCCACTATTTAAAGAAGGCAAATTAAATAAGAGAATGGTTTTTTTTCTAAATTAAAAACCTAATTTAACTAGTTGAAGGAGTAAAGTAGAATACAAATATCAAATTTAATCCTCAATTTTAAATTTTTTTTTTAATTAAAAACTGAGATGTTATTATACTAAATAGAAAAGACTATCTCTTTACATTATCTTAAAAAAAACACCTATTAATAAATGATTGAATGTAGAGTCTTTGAGGAATATTAATAATCCTGCTGATTTTAAAATTTAAAATATATATTTTTAATATTAGTAATTTCAGCATATAATTCAATTTTAAGTTTATTTTAAACTTAGTCCAATCTTTATAGATAATCTGAACCTGGTAATCAACTGTGTAATCCTAATTGAGAGCTTTTAGCTGCAGCACCAGTTAGAAGAAGTAACGCAATTATTGTTATTGCTGTTTCATTCATAAAAGGTGCTAAAGAATAAATAGTTGCATAATTTAGTGAACCAAATAAGGCGAATAAAGCAAAGAAAGCAATGCTAAGACCAAAATCACCTACTCTATTCATTGTTAAAGCAAGTATAGCAGCTTTATTGGATTGAATTCTTGTAAAGTAAAAATTAATTAGAAGATATGAAACAATTCCTACTCCTTCTCACTTTCGTTAAAGTGTTAACTTATTATAATAAATTATATTTAATACATAATAATAATTATATAATATTAATTTTTATGTATAATTATTAATTTATATTAATATTGTAAATTATAGTCCAATTTTATATAACATATCAGGGTGCATATGAGATTTAATTAAATTTCTAACTTTATTCATTTGTGATTGCGGTATATTGATTCTTCATCCATTAACACCTCTTTTTTGAGGATTAGATTGAATATCAAACTTAGTTTTAAGCATATCTATTAAAATTAAAATATCTGAATATGTAAATGATTCAGTACAGAGTCTTAACGATCCAGCTTATTTTACCCCATCATCCATTATTCTCCCCTACCCCTTTGGGTTATTGGGGAGGGGTAAAAAGCAAAACTAATCTCAGTAAAATAATCAGAAATATTTTTAGGAACCAATGTTATTCCTGTAGTATAAAATAATTCATGAAACATATTTAAAAAAGGGAAAGATAAAGTTGAAAATCTTAAACTAGCATACATTTTACCTTTTTATTTTATGCGGTTTTATTTTAGGTGACATATAAGGTGTATCAACTAAGTTTTTAAAAATACCATAAAGGTAAAATAAATAAGATTCATGAAATAATGATTGTTCAAAAAATATACTAGTATTAGAAGTTGGTTTTCGTCTTATTACATGTACATCACCTAATATTAAACCTATCAATGCTTGAAACTGATATTGTGATAATTGTTGATTTTTTTATATTCAGCTGAATATTTATCACTTGATGCTTTAATATCATCTAATAAAATTGTACTTACCATTATAAATATTAAAGATAAATTTATTATATTGTTAAAGTATCACTTAATTGGGCTCTATCTTTCTTATAATTTATAATATAAAATATCACGTATAGCCTCGGAGTAAAATTATGTTTATCTATTAAATAAATAAATATGTTTTTTACAGCTGGTTATTTTTTTATGTTTATGAATACACTAATTAGTAAATCATCTAGGTAAATATTTCCATTATAACCTTATTTTAATATAAAGGTAAGAAATAAAAATTTATATTATAATCTTTACAATAAATAATAATTTATAAAGTTAATAATTTATTAAAAAAAAACAAAAATTCCAGCTTTTAGTGATGTGCGATATGTTAATTAAAGAGCTGAGATTCAACCAATAAACATTACAAAGTAATTTCCAGCTGAAACTAAAAATAACATGAAAAAAGTAAATAATGATAGATATGAAAAGAACCGTTGATTGTGCATGGCCGTCAAATTTTATCATGCAATTAAATATTAGTAATATCTCTACCTGTGTTCATCCCAGATTTTATTTCTCTAATTAAATTCAATCCGTCAATTGTAAGATGTGAACCCTCATTCATTAATTTAGCAATTTTACACCAATCAATATAATCAAATAGTTTTACACCAAGCAAAGGATTTTTATCAAAAAAAGGAATTATTATATTAGTTATATCCGAAAAATTAAATATTGTTAAAACAACTGCAGGCTTACCAGAATATTTATATATTTTTCCTGAACCTAAATATTTAACTAAATACTTCATTAAATTTAAGTCTCTTTCATGCTGGCTTATTCTAAATCTTAATTGTACTCGATGTCCAATTTTACATCCTGAAGACTGGGTAATTCTAACATCAAAACACCCTTCACCTGAAGCAAATCCTGCAATTCAATTAGGATCAGGAATAATTTCAGTATTAATGACTTGTCTTTCAACAGGAGTAAAATCAATAAACTCAGATTTTAAGAAATCAGATAAACCTAAATTCATTGATGCTTTAATATTAATAATTTTTTTTAACCCTTCGCTAGAAAGATGAACTTTATTTTTCATTAGTTCTACTACTTCTTTAAACAAAATAAAATCTGCTTTTTTTTGAGTTAATAAAGTATATTTTTCTAAATTAATAATTAGGTTTGTTAAATCTTTATTTGAATTAATTGAATAATTTACTTTGTTTAAAGTGTTATTTATATGTATTGATCCAATTCCACCCAAAAATTGTTGTAATTGTAATAATAAAGATAAATCCCGTTTATGCAGACCCATTTGAAATCTCGATTCAACTCGCCAACCTAATTTACGGGTTTTATTTTTAAGTATTGTAATACCAAATGAACCCTCAGCGTCAATAAGACCAGTCCAAAATCAAGGATTAACATTAGATAGATAGTTAAAGGTAGAAAAATTTTTAAAATTTAATTGTTTAGAAGGGATTTTGATTGGATAGTTTCTTTCGAAACCCATTAGAGTACACCTTAAATGCATAGGATTATATTTTGCTATGCACCAACTACCGTCTACTCGTTGCTCTTTTACAGTACTAGTAACTAATACTGACTTAGATCCGCGATTGCCCATTTTTTTTTCATCTATCTTAGGGCTTGTTACCGTACCCAGGTAATTATTCTGGCCACTTATAGCCTTTCGACTATAGCTTGGTACCCGAAGTTTTAGGGGTTCCCCGGAGTTTGATAGTTTATACCCAATAAATGTTTTCCCATAACATTTAGCAGGATCAGACGATAAATAATCTACACTATAAATATGAATTAATGTAGAACAATATATTACAGCTAATGAAAGAGAAACTGTTAATTGATCAAATAAAAATTCTCAAGATATAGACATAAATTCTGAATCTATTCAATGAAATAAATATATTGTAACAGGGCTTCCACAAATACCTACTTCATAAAAAGCAACTGTAACTAAGATAGAAGATATTATTAAACAGGTACAAGTTATAATATGAGCACCTGTAACACCGATTTTTCTACCTAAAAAACCAGCAGAAATAGAACCTAATAAAGGAAAAATTAAAATTGAAAGATACATTAAGTTGTCGTAATTAAAATATTTCCTCTTAATCGGTAATATGCTACTAGTATACTAAGACCCACTACAGATTCAGCACCAGCAATGGATAAAATATAAACACTGAATGTTTGTCCTACGTTATCATCGAAACTAAATGAACTTATTAAAATTAATAAAGTAATAGCGAGTAGCATAATTTCAATAGAAATTATCATAAGAATAATATTTTTTCTATTAATAATAAAACCTAAAATTCCTATTAAAAAAAGGATTAAACAAAGATTCATTTTTATTTTTATCTTTATATTCCTTAGGGGACTGTTTATAATTGTAAATTTTAAATATAATTTTATTACCAAAACCTTATATTATATTATTAAGGAATAATTATAATATAATATAAATTTAAATAAAAAATTCTTAATAAATTTATTTTTTTTTTTTATGGTTAAACTTTTAATTTTTAATTGAAATTTTTAATTGTATAGTTTATATTTTGTATTTTGTAGTTTATAGTTTGTGTTTTGTAGTTTGTAGTTTATAGTTTGTAGTTTGTAGTTTATAGTTAATAGTTAATAATTTATAGTGTGAGTAAAAGTTTACTTATATAAGGAGAAATATAAATTAAATTTGTAAACGTTAATGAATATTTAGAGTAAAAATTTAATTATACTACACTAGATACTACTGTTAAATTACCACCTCAGTAATAAACAACACAGAATAAGAATAATCAAACCACATCAACGAAATGTCAATATAAAATGGATAATTCTAGACCTAAATGATGACCGTTACTCAATTGATAATTATAAATTCTTATAAATTGTACAAAGATGAAGATTGTTCCTATTAAAACGTGAAGCCCATGAAGCATTTCTGTTATAACCCTAACATTTAAGTATTTAAAATTCTTTATTTTTATTCACAATTATCATTATAGCCAATTTATACAATTAAAAATAGGATTAAATAGGATTAATTATTATATAATATTAATAAATGAAATATTATTTTGTATTAATTACATTTTATATAATTAATTTAGTAAAACAAAAAAATTTTTTTGTTTAATTATAAATCCTTTAATAAAGAATAATTAAAAAATTTCATAACCATTCAAAATTATTATTAATTAATTTAATACAAAAAAATAATAGTCAATAAAAAATATTTGTTGTTATTTTATAAACAAAAATAAGATTAGTGTTAATTTATTATTTTTTTTTTTAACATTTACACAAAAATAAAACCGTATTTTTTAAAATACATGTTATATAGATTCAATATTAAAAGTGTAACCTTTATAAGATGTTTTATATATTAAACAATTTACAATGTTTTTTCTATTTATTTTTAGTTCTGTATAACAGTCTTTTATATTTGTAAATGAGATTCTCGTGTTTAAATTTAAATCAGTTACAATTAAATTAAAATGCTTTTGGGAAACTAAAATTAAATTTCCATTTGTACTTTTTTTTATTCTAAATGAACCGTAATCTGAATAAGGTGCATATAAATAGAATAAATTATTAAACATGTTACCCCTCCCCAAAGGGGTAAGGGGAAAGGTATAATTAAATTACCATTGTATTTATCATTGGTAGTAAGTCTAAAATTATTCATTCTAGATTTTATTATTTTAATTAAATCTTTACCTTGAGGTAAAAGATGATAACCAAAATATTGAATCTTAGCAATTATAGATCAATCCTTAAAATCTAAAAACTTACTAGTATATCATTTACCACTTAATAACATAGGTATTAATTTTTTGTATATGTAATCTATGTGCGTAATTTAAAAAACAACTATAGGTTTATCATTATAACCCCTATCTCTAACTTTAGGAAAGTGTAAGTTTACACTTTTTCTTTTACCTAAAAAATCTAAAATAGCATTAAATAAATAAGTTTAAACTGAAGTATTTTCAAATTTACAACGTACAGCTAAAATTGAAGTTGAGAATGAAACATCTCCTTCAATAAAGCCTATTAACTAAGGTAAAGTTATTTTATTAATATAACCAGATTGTTTATTTAAAACTAAATTACGAATATCATTTCTTAACTTAATCAACTTATTTTTTCCATTTATTGTCAAATGTTGTTTACTTACCATTATTTTTACCGCATCTTTGAATATATTATAAAAAAGAATTTTTGAACTATTTAATTTGAAAAAATCGAAAATAGGCAATACAATATTTACAAGAGAAAATAAATCATTTATAAAGAAATTACACTTATTTGAATTTTTGTTTATTGAAATTGATCCACAATGTAATTTACTTTTAATTACTTTAAGGGTATTTATATTATTAATATGAAGACAAATTTGGAAAGTTAATTGAATCGATTTATAATTATAACCTTTAAAATCTTTAAGTGAAATATGAAAATTAGATTCTGCATCAGAAAATCCAACTAACCATTCTATAAATTTAACATCTATTTTAAAAGGTCTCTTATTTTTTCCTATCAGAGTTAAATGTTATTGGTTTTATTTACATTTAACTCTTACACATGGATAAGAAGAAGATAAAAATGTGTAAAATTCTATTACATTAGTATCTAATAAATTTATAAATTCTAAAGGTGTCTTATTCAATAACATATTTATATTTGCAAGCATAACCCTATTTAAAAATATAACAAAAAAAAACTTTAATAACACTTACTACGATCAATCTCATATATATTGTTATATAAACAAAAAAGAATAGATTCCATTAAAAAAATAAATTAATATATTATGTTTAAAAAAGGTGGTTTATCTATAACACATTAAATAAATATATAAAAAAAACAAATTTATAACGGATTTTTAGTCTTTATAAAAAATAATACCCTATTTAATTAAATAAACATGGCAGGGTTTATAGGTTCATTTATTAATAAACATACAATCAAAATAGAATAACAAATAAAAAAAATTTTTAATCTTTTATTCCAGACCATAACATTTCATATTTACTTATGTATTTAATATAATTTAATCAATTTAGTACAAAATTAGGTAAACATTTAGGTATTGTTATATCATGTTTTGTATACAAAACAAATAATCCATATATCAATACTTTAACTATATACACTATAATAATCATCTTAACACGTGTACTATTATCCAGAATAAATAATTTAAGTTATTATTAACTATAAAAAATAATAATATTACATTAAACCCTATAAAAAGGATAATTATCACCATAGAAATAAGGAGGTCATAATGCATATAAAAATTTAGTCATAATTTAATGTTCGTTTTTTCCTTTACATTTACACAAAAATGTTACAAAAAATGGATTGGTAATATGATCATTCTCCCACCCACCCCCTCCTATAACCCCTTCTTCCAATAACCCCTCCCTCACCCATAACCCTCCAAGTTGCCTTTTCAAATAATCCAAACCCCTTCGGGGTTATAGGAGGAGGGTCTGGTGTAAGGGAAAAGGATATATTATTCTGTTAATGTTAAGTCATTCTCGTTTACAGTTAAAATTCTAAGGGTGTCATATTCAACAATACCTCTATATTTATATGTACAAATATAACCCCATTTAAATATACAAAAAAAACTATTATAAGACCTTACCTAAATCAATTTCTTATCTATTATTTCTTTTTATCTTAATTTTAATAAAAATAAATAAAATTAAATTAATACAATGGATAATATATCCATTGAAAAAAAATTTTTTTGTTTATTTTATATGTTAAATATTAAATAAATATATAAAAATTATAGTTTTTAAAGGGTTATTACGCTTTTTTCAAATATTATTAAAAAAATGAAAATTATAATTTTAAATAAAAGTTATAAATATAAACCAAATAAAAAAAATAAAATAGACATCAAAATACATATACAAATACACATTAATTCTATTTTTATTCAAGATCATAAAATTTGATGTTTACTTATAATTTTCATGTTATATAAGAATTTTTTTATAGAATAAGGTCAAAATTTAGGTATTCTGATAGTTTCTTTTTTATCAAAAAAAAATACTGCATGTATCAACATTATAGCTATTAAAAATATAAACATTAACAAAAATACTACAATCCAAAATAATATAAAATACTGTCAGTTATTATTTAATATAAATAACAATAGTTGATTAAAACAGATTAAAAATAATAATATACCCATATAAATAATAATGTCAATTATTCTTATAAAAATTTTAATATTAATTGAATGTTTATTTTTTTCTGTGTATTTTCACAAAAATAAAAAAATTGAAGATGTTGAAAATTGAGATAAATCTGTTAAGTTATTATAGGATAAATTTAAATATTCTAATTGTGTATTATTAAACAAAAACCATATATTTATATTTGCAAGCATAAATTTATTTAAATCTTAAAAACCATTAAAAATATAATAAAAAATAAATAAAATGTAATAATAGATCCAGTTATAAAATTTTTTTTACCTATTATAATCCTATCTTTTTTTTGTTGTTTACTTTAATCTTAAATGTAGTATATTTTTCATTTTATTATGAATTTTAAATAGTTTAAATTATATTAGTAGATTTAAACAGAAAAGGGAATTAATATTAAAACTATTGTTAGTTTATTTTACGTAAATTCTCTGAGGAAATATTATTTTCCTGCGTATTCATCTTAAAACATTAGATACAAATATTTGTAGTTATTGTTGATAATTTAATTAATTAAATTTTTTTTAAGAAAATTCACGCAAATAGTAAAATTTTACATGTTATACACTTATTTTCATTTTTTTTTTTGTGTATATTAACAAATTAAATAAAAAAATTTTTTATGTGTATAAAATAAGTAGGCCTATTGACCAGTTGTAGCAAAAAATGCTGAACCAAATACTGAATCTGCAAAAGTGAAACTAGCTTGAGTATATTCTACATATTGTAAAAAAGTAAACACTAAAGCTAAAATAATAGTAATAAATATACCCAGTATTGTAGATTTTCTACTTTTTGCAATTAGTGCATGATGTGCATAAGTAATAAATCCTCCACTTGAAAGTAAGATTAAAGTATTAATAAAAGGTATTGCGAATGCATTTAAAGGTGTTATACCTACTGGAGGCCAACAGCTACCTAATTCAACTGCAGGTGATAAACTAGAGTGTAAATAAGCTCAGAAAACACTTAAGAATGCCATTATTTCACTTATAATAAATAAATTGAAACCTTGAGCAATACCAAATCTAACTTTTTTAGTATGATGACCTATGAATGTAGCTTCAATTACAACATCTTTTCATCATAATCCAGCTCCGATTATTGTTAATAATGTAGCAGCTTTAAATAAAAGAAAACCTGTAGAATAACCGTGAAAATATTGTACAGTTCCTATCATTAATGCAAATAATGAAGAACTAACCATTAAAGGTCAAATAGATCTATCTACTAAATGAGAAGGAAAAAATTGAATATATTTTCTACATTGTATTGTACTATTATTTTTTAAATATTTATTAATAATTAAATGTATAGGTTCTATTATTTTACTAATATTTGAATTATTTTGTTCATTTTGTGCTGTAATATTACTTATTGTTGCTTTTTGATTCATAAAATTTTTATCGATATAATTTATTAACTAATATAGTTAATTTATTTTAACACCAAGTATTTTACATTTTATTAATAAATAAAATTAAATTGAATAAGTATAGGATAACTAAATCGATCAGATACATACTCTATATATATTAAATTATTAAATTTAAAACTATATATTAGAAATGAAACCTGGATAATCCACTTTAATTTAATGTTTATAAGTATTATTTTTATTATTATATAATTATTATATATGAAAAATTTAATTATAAAAACAAATAAATGAATTGATATTTTGATTATATATTCAATTAAGTAAAACATATTCGCTTTACAGTTGGTTGCTTAGTAATAGTATTTTTTAAATACTACACTTTTATGTCTGTTAAATTAAGTATTAAAAAAAAAATGTAAAAATATAAATTTTTAGCCAAAATGCAATTGAATCAATTGTACGGTTACTTTGGTAGAAATCAAGATTTAATCATAACTAAAAATGTTAATAAACAAGAATTAGATAAAATCTTATTAACTAGAATTGTAGAAAATGTTATTGAAATTAACAATGACAATTATCTCGTTTTATTAAAAGGAAATTTACATTATTCATTGATTCAACAACTTAATTTGAAATTAGATTTAAGTGATTATAAACAGATAAGTAAATCTGTTAAATCTAATGTAGCTATTGCAGCTGCTGTAACATCTTATGCTCAAATGGTGATGATGAAGTATAAAACATTACCAGGTTATACTATCTATTATAGTGATACTGATTCTATTTTTATAAATAAACCTTTGCCTGATCATCTTGTTGATAGTAATGAACTCGGATTCATGAAAAATGAATTAGATAAACTCAAAACTAATAAAATTGATGTAGGTATCTTTTTAGGTAATAAAAAATATGGATTATTATACACAAATGATGTTAATGAAACTAAATTTTTATCTGTTTTCTCAGGAGCTTCAAAGGGAGCTTTAACTTTTGATGAAATGATGGCAATGAGCAGAGGAGAAGTTGTACCTAAAGAATTTGAGGATGTTTTTTATAGAGATTTTAAGAAAATGGAAATTACCATTAAACCTAGAAAATTAGATTTAACTATGAGTAAATCTAAAAAACTAGTATATAATCAATATAAAACACCTCATATTTATAATGGGTTAAACATCTTTGACTTTAGTCATCCAATTTCAAAAATATTCAATAAATTCAAACTATTAATTAAACATTTTACACCTAAGCTATAATTATAACTAAATTCACTAGCTCTCGATTATTAGGAGAATTTAAATAGAAATCACTAAAGACTATCTAATTCACCCATTTTTTTAGTACTAAATAAAATTAAATTTATTTAATCCGTTTTTCGTAAGTAAAAATGAAGACACAGTAGGTAACTAAAAAGTACAATAAAACTTCTTTTAAGTTAATATAGGTGTTTTAAAATGTAATACATCTTTCTTAGTTTAATGGTAAAACAATGCAAGTCCTAATGTGAAAATGTCAGTTCGAATCTGAAAGAAAGAAATAATGTGTTTTTTTCTAGGGTTTTTGGGGTATATAAAAACTCTTGTTAGAGGTTAATTTATTTAAATTATAAAAAAATAAGAAAATGTTGATTTAAAAATAAAAATAAAGTAGAAAAAGATCTAAAATGTAAGGTTAAAGACAAAGAATATTAAAAAAACATTCTGTAAGCATGTTGAATCACTTCTGAACATTTTGTGTAAAAAACAACACAAAAAATATCAAATTGAATAGATAGTCAAAGAATTACGGATTTAAACAGTCATCAAAAAGTGAAGTAAAAATCAAAGAATTATAAAAATGTAAAAATAAAAATATAAAAAATCTATATATAAGCAGAGAAATCACTAAAAACACACAAAAATACTAAAAAGTAAATACAAAAACCGAGCTTAATCTTTTTTGTTAAATACTGTTGAAATATATTAAAAAAACATCAAAAACACACTCTATACTCTTCGAAACTAAAAAAAAATTATTACTCTGAGGGTGGGAGAAGGGGAGGAATTAAATGTAGTTGAGTCAAAAAATGTAAAGTTAAAAAGGGGTTAAATGGGGTTAAATAGTATTATTTGTTGCTTAATTTAGTGATATACATTCTTATTACTTGTTGAAATGTAAACAAGGGTAAAAAATATTTAGAAAAAATATAAATTAACGCCAGTAATGTTAAGAATGAAAATGATAATTGATTTAAAAAATAAAAAGGTATTAGTTGAGGCATATTATATTTTTAAATATTAATAGTGTAATGCTCTTATTTTAATCCTCCTCATAACTCATAAATCATAAATCATAACTCATAACTCATAATAATAATAATAATAATGAAGAGGATTTAATAGAAGAACTATCTCTGGTTTATATAGGGATAATATAACCTATATTAGATTATTATAAAAAACCAATAGCAATAGCCGTTATAAATTAGTATTTTTTTGTTTGTTGAATTTGACTTCTTTTTTTTTTTTACTTTTACTGAACTATTATGAGATATAGAGGGTATCTTTTTTATAAAAGAAAATTGTATATTAAAAATGGAAGTTAAAAAAAGGGGGTTAATTTATATAATAAAGTTAGAAAAATTAAAATGTTAATCTACTTTACTTAAACTAAGATTGAGCAGGTAACGTTTTAAATGCGTGTAATGGAATTGGGCTAGGTAATGATCATTCTATAGTACTTACTGTTTCTGTTTCATTTTTAAATTCAGAAATATCTTTAAAATAAGAAGGCACTGCCCAATGATTATTAGAACAATTTAGTTTAGAAGCAAAAATATCATAAATAATATAACCGAATAAAATAGTTGCTATTACAGATATTAATGAACCAAAACTTGAAACAATATTCCATCCACTAAATGCATCTGGATAATCCGGTATCCGTCTAGGTAGACCAGCTAGCAAATTGTAACTTTAATTTAAATATATATAATTAGTTAAGATAAGTAAAACTTATTAAAAGTTAAAAAAGATGTTTAAAGAATAGTTAAAAAAAAAAACAAATTATATAAAAAATAATTTTTATATTTTATAAAGGATAGTAACTATAAATCTTACCTTTATATATTTTTTGAGTTTTACAACATTTTTTTAAAGTATCATAACCTATGTGTAAATCTGTTTTAGCAGTTACTGTACTATCATAAACCTTAATTAATTTTCTTTCACTACCTATTACTTCATAAACATAGACTTTTTTTCTTAATTTAGCCAAAGTTTCAGGTGAATGACTTTTTCCGTACATAGGATTATTAGAACCTGACTTGTCTTTATACATTTGTTCTAAAAATTTCTCACCCCGAAGGGGAGGATTTATAATAATTTTGTTTTCCTATTTTAGCTCTACTTATTTTTTTTTTAGTTTCAGGTAAATGACTTTTACCTCTCCCCTTCGGGGTAAAAAGGATTATTTTCACCAGAAAATTTATTACTTAAAATTCGTTTAGTTTTTTCTGAAATAGGTTTACCTGTTCTAAAATCTGCAATTAAATCTTTAGTTTTTTGTAAATGTTTGAAACCTAAACTAGAATAAGCTTTAGAAAGTATATTTAATTTTGGTTTATATAATTCAATAAAATATTGTTCTCTATCTAAAATTTGTTCTTTAGATATATTATCAGTTTTATCTAGGACTTCTAAAATAATAATACTAAAATTATTATGACCATACTTTAAAATAGAATTAGAAATATATCTCTTATCTAATAAAACAGAAGGATAATAATATCTAGCTAATCTTAAACCTAAGTTTGTAGAGCTACCAACATATTGTTTTCCATTTACTAAATTATAAAATAAATAAATTCCTCCAATACCTCTATATGCTTTAATTATATTATATCTTTCCAATAAAGCATTATAATATATTTTTACTGGTTTAGATTTTAAATTTTCAATAATTAATGGATTTAATTGTTTTAAATTATTTCTAATTGTAATTAATTTAGTAGTTTCTCTAGTTAAACTTATTACTGATTTATTATAACTAGAATAGTTTCTTAATCCTAAATAAAATAAATGATTTGATAATTTGTTTTTATTTAATAAGTTTACACTTATGTTATTTTTAGTAAATCTTTTATAAAAATAATAAGAGTTCACATATTCTCGTCTAATTAACAATTTTAAAGTAATTGTTAGCCTTTTTGACTTTATCTTCAACCTAAAAAATATAGGTGTATAACGTAAAGTCGATGAATAATTATTTAATTATTGCTGATTATATATTATTATATCTCTAAAAATTTTCACACATAATAAATATAGTATTTAAGAGCATTAATATTTTCCAGAACATATGGTAATTTTTTTATTAAATATGATTAATTTAAATTAAATTAATTTTTATTACTAAAAATATAGGCCTAACCAGACCTAGGAAATGTTGAGGAAAAAATGTTAAATTTACCCCCACAAACAATGTTCAGAAATGTATTTTACCTAAGAGTTCATTATATGTTTTACCTAAAATTTTAGGTGTTCACATATAAAAAGCTGCGAATAAGGCAAAAACGGCACCCATACTTAAGACGTAATGGAAGTGTGCGACAACATAATAAGTCGATTATTTTTAACTCTTTTCACAAAGAGGATCGGACTATATCTTATCTAATCATTTAACTTAATAAACTTTCGATTGCCACGTATAGTCTCTACGGATCCTACTAATATAAAATTTAATATATAATTTAATAAAAATAAATATACTTTGGTTTCCACGGATATAGCCTTTTATATATATATTTAGTTTTAAATTGGAATAGCACGTCCTATAAAAGATTCTACCGTTAGCAAGCTGTAGTTAAAACTACAATTTACCGGTAAATAAAAAATTTTTTTAACTTTACCACAGTGGCAAGACAACATGACACTTACTTGATAAGATCCTTAAATTTAGTGAAAGATACTTTTTTTTCTCCCAATAAAGGATAAACAGTAAAATGTTGAATAATAGTATGTAAAGTAGATATTCTATAAGTTTCTATTAACCAGAATGTTTTATGAGGATTTCTAATTAAGCTTTGAATATTAAAATGGGTTCTAATAGCATTTATTAAATATTTATCATCATTTTGACCAATACTGAATGAAGAAGTTGTATTCTTTCTTATTGAAAAGCAACCTTCTGCTTCAGTGAAACCCGATAACCATTCATTAAAATAAGAATAATCAATCAATATTCCGCTTTGTATTTGTGGTCTATCTGAATACTTAGAATTTCTTACTTTTAAATACCATTCTACATCATTACGTTGAAGACATTCTAACAAAAATTTTATTTGGCAGTTTAATCGTGAAGTTAATGGAGGATAATCATTAAAAATAGTAATGATATTAAGAATAGATTTTTTAGAATCTACTACTCAAATAACAAAATTGTTGTTATTAACGAATCTAACTTTACCACCTATTTTTTTAGATATTAAAGTTAACATATATACATTTTCACTACAATTTTTTAATTTAATGATTAATCTGTATTGTAAAGATTTTTTTCTTCAATGATTAACTTGAATACTTCCATCTCCATCCATTAATCCTACCCAAAATTTTTTTAAATATGAAGGATCTTTATCTATTCTATCATGGAATGCTATATCTAGGCTAGCGTTTGACAAAATTACTCCGGTTAACCCACCTATTGTAAATAGTGCTATGACCTTTTTTATTCTTTAAAATACTTAATTTACCCCTCCCTTACCCCAAACCCCAAGAAATTTGGGGTTTGGGGTAAGGGGAAAAGAAAGTTTTTTTTTTTTACTAAATTTATCTATTTTTATTTTAAAATTAATAATATCATAATAATAAATATATATTTTATTTTTAAATTGTTTTACGGCTTTTAATTTTAAAAGACGTTATTATGTCTTTTTTTTTAACGGTTTCGAAGTATATTTTTTGTTTTTTTTATCATTCCATTTTTAAAAATGTTAAGCGTAGTCAATTGGTTAATGAAAAGCTAAAGATAGATGGTTAATTACAATATTATATTTGTCTAATTATAAGTTTATTCTTTAATTAGCCACTTTTTTTTATATAATTTACCTGTATTTATATAATTTCTTATTGTTGCTCTATCACTCTTTCCGTCTACTTTTTTAATATATTTAGCTGCTGAAGTTAAGGATTTTAAATCTTTAGATAAATTAGAATTTAAAGTATTAATACAACTTATAATTCTTGGTTTATTATGATTACTTAACTTTATAATAGGGACATTAATTGATGAAGAGTTTAAATGAATAAATGAAAATTTTAGACCATTAAACAAAGTTCCTGCAGCAATATGCTTATATAATGTTTTATGATGTATTTTTATATTATAAGCTTTTTTTAAACGTAATATACTACTAAAAGTATTAATAAGATTACCCAACATATCATAAACATAAACAGGAGTTCCTAATCGTTTAGAAATAGCATCCTTAAATATTTTATTATAATTACGATTTTCTTTTATTGCCGCTAAACCAATTGCTGCTCTATGTTCTTTACTAGGGCTAAAACTTAACCTAGGACCTCTCATTTTAGCTCTAATTTTTTCATCATTTTTATACCCTCGACTTGATTTTACAAATTGCAAAATATTGTATTCTGGTTTTAGTAAATTTAACCAATACTGTTCACGTTTATCTAACATATGAATAGGGCAGTATTCTAAAATAACCAACCAAAAATTTTCAATATTATATTTTATAAAGGCATTTCTAATTAAACTAGTACCTTTAATGGATTTTAGATAAGAAGGATTTAAATATCTAATTAATCTACCTTGTTTTCTATTACCTAAATCTTTAGATTGTCCGATATACTTTTTACCGTTAAGAGAATTAAATCATAAATAAATTCCACTTTTCCCTTTATTTTCATCTAGAATAGAATCCCGGTTAATTTTATTATCTATATTATCATAAACTTTAACAGAAAAATCCATCCATTTAGGTCTATTTACGTATTTAGAATTTTCTTCTTTATTTTGAGTATGTAAATATCTAATAGGTATAAATAAAGCCATTTTTGTACTCATATTATTTATAAATATAAAATTTATAAATTCTAAATTAGAATAGAAAAACAATCTATTTATCAATTCCTCACCGCTCAAAATAACACCAAAGGGGAAAATTGAAAATGTCTGACCCAAAATTTCTATTGAGTATTGAAAATAGTAGGTATGGTAAGAAAAAAAACAAATATTCACCGTAAAGCAATTTGTTATTGATATTACCAAATTATTATCATTTAAAAATATATTATAAAACAAACATAGATAAGCTAAAAAAACCTATTCTTAATAAATTTAAAGTAATTGAATAGTACTTTCATACTATTAGGGAAGCAATCTTATCATTTAACAGTTTTAAATTTAATTTAAGTTTTAAATATGATTTATGGATAGAATCTCTGAAGATTTTTAAACTCTTGCTGGTTAACCATTTGTAAATATTACTTATCATCTATATTTTTTCATTATACAATTTATCTTCACACACACATAACTTTTCTTTTTATATGTAAATTAACAATATTAAAATTATCTATATGTTGAAACATAAATGTGTTACGATTAATGCTTTGCAATCGATTTAAAAAGAGTCTTTAAATAAAGTGAAAAATGTGAGAATATTTTTATTTTAATTAAGAGTTAGCCGTTAAAAAAAATGATTTAGATGCTTTAGGTAATTCCAGCATATAACATAATTTACTTCTTTTTTTTTTTTAGTGAGACTCTTAGCTTATTTAGAATCCAATAGTAAAAATTAATGGGGTAGTAAATCTTAAGCTACCTCCGTATAATGTTGCCAATCAAGAGAATATTTTGATCCCTGTGGGAACTGCAATTATCATAGTTCAATAATTCCTAATTTAGTAAAAAAAAAATTATTTAATATATTAATCTATAAATAGGATTAATAAATTAATATTAAACTTTTAAACTAAATAATGAAATATGGACTTTGTCTTTTTCAAAAAAAAAAAGTTAGGTTATTATTTCCATTTTTTTTTTTTGACCACCACGTGAAGTCTCTGAAAAGCGTAAATAGCTTTGCAAATTAATTTTTAACAATAATACATTTTATTATAATATTGTTAATATTATTTTTTCCTCTCCACAGTTAAAAAACCACAGATTAAAAAACTATTGTAATCCCTTTATGAAAAGAATGAAGAAAAAAAAAATAACATTATAATAAAATATTTTTGCATAAAGCGGTGTTTTAATTTAATTATTACTAATTAATTAGGTAACTTTGTAAATTATGTTTGCCAATCATAAAAAAAATAACTATTGTTAAATTTAAAAATCAATAGTTATTTTTTTTAACCTTTAAGCTTATATTGCATAGAAGGTATGATATAAGGATTAACTAAATTAATTAATGTATTAATAGAACTTTTAGAAATATATATTCTAGCCTTATCATTATCATAATGAAGTGTACAATTAAGTCGAAACTTTACTATTAAAATATTCATTAGTTTAACTACTTCGTTAATAGTAAAATTATCTGTACAAATTATAACCGATTCATTTCTTCTAGCCCCATCACACATTATCATATGAGCTAAAGATACAGGTGTTATTAATTGAAATAAAATTTCTGTAGCCGGTAATGTTTTTATCTTATTCTTATAAAATAAAGAATGTAAAATTGTAAAGAATGGATAAGTTCTAGTTTGTAATTCAATATAATAATGAATTTTACCTAAAGACTCTCATATAATTTTTAGTAGGATGAGGAACAGATGGACAAAAATGAGATAAAATTTGATAAACATGTCACATGTATTCAAAATTAATTAATCCTTGTTTAAATCCAAATCTTGCATTCCAATTGGATTTACCTAACTGTAGTCAACCATCTGTTATAATTATACCGAATAAAACTGATAAATGATAATCATAAATAGGAGTAATATTTCTCCCCTTCACCCCGAAGGGGAGGGGTATATAACTTGTTATTTTACCAGATCCTAATGTAGAATTTAAACTATAATTTAAATTAATTGGAACTAATGAAGTACATTCACTCCCCTTCGGGGTAAAAGGATATTTTTAACGAGTATTTTTTTAGTTTTATTAGTTAATCTTTTTACATCATAATTAGAAACAAAGATACAAAATGATTCTGCCGCAGTAAAGTAAGCTCTGGTATCTACATCAAGCCCTACACTGAACATGTGGTGGCTCCATACTAAGAATCCAAGGATTCCAATTGAGAACATTGCATAGCTACTCTAAATTTTTTTATTTTTAAATATTAGATAAGTTTAAATAAATTTAAATATTTATTATTTTCGCTTAGAATTCATATTAGACATTATTTGTTTTATAATGTCTGTACTTTTTTTACCATTAGATTTAAATAAATTAGCAGCTGTTTTAAAATCAGCAAAATCTAATTGTTTAATATTATTAAGAGAATGTTTATCAAAATGAGGTATAATTATATCATAAATTTTATTGAAATCTTGTATTAAAAAGTCACATCTATTAGTATTTCTTCTTATATGTACTTTACCACAATTAAAAAAATCAATGAATAAATTAATTAATAGCATATCCCGCGAATGCTGAGCAATATGAAATCAAAAATATATCTGACCTGTAATGGGTCTAATACCTATGGAGAATCCTCCATCTACAGCAGTAAAACCAGAAATTCAATAAGGATTTAAAATAGGATATAAAATAGGGTTAATTCTAACTGCTGCTTTAATGTTAGGGAAAGCAGTAAAAACTTGATGAGTTATACCCTTATTTATAGAAGCATAATAGGAAATAACAGTATCTAAACCTGACGGAGTTAAATGTTGTTTTAACTCCATTAATCTAACTACTTTGGATCAAAGAAAAAAATCAGAATATTTTTGAGTTAGTAAAGGGTATTTTATAAAATGAGGAATAATTACATTAATTAAATCTGCAATTTTAGTTACACGATCAACACAATTAAATCTTTTTTCTCTAGAATTAACTGAGCCTACACCAAAAAATTGTTTAATTAAATATAATACTGCAATATCCTTAATATGCAAATTCATTTCAAAACTTACTTTAACTCTTCAATTTAATTTTGATCGTTGACTTATTATAACAGAAAAGCAACCTTCAGCATCTGTGAAGCCAGTAATTCAATAAGGGTCTAAACTATTGTTCTTTTTAATACAAGTGTCAGTGTAATAATTTTTTAACTGATTTCTACTTAATAATAAATCTAATGATTTTATTCATATTTCAATATTTCCAGCTAAAATTAGATACAAACTTAAATAAATAAGGAATAATAATACACAAAAATTAAAACTGACTCTAAATTTTATTTTTTGTTTTAGATATGGACTTTATCTTAATTTTTAGCAAAAATTTTTACGTGAAGTCTCTAAGACAATCAGCCTGCTAATTAAAATTTTTAATACTTTAAGATTTTTATTATAAATTTAAAAAATATAATACTAAAGTCAATTTTAAATATTTTAGCATAGAGTAAAATAGCTCTTAATTGTAATTATAATTATTAGAGGGCCCTTTTGACCATCCCTAAATAACCGAATATTGATTTTCCTGAGAATGTTGACACAATGTGACTAACGATTCCGAATCCCGGTATAATTAAAATATAAACTTCTGGATGCTTTAAGTAAATTAAATATATTTAATTTATTTAAGGACTATATCATCAACACTACGGTTTTTTAGAATAAAATGTTTAATGAAATATATTTAAACACCTCATTTTTGATTAAAATTCATTCAAGCTTTATGCAGTTTAGTACCTTTCGGTGCTTTATAAGATTTTAGACCCACAAGTCGATAATAATCTTTAACTAAGAATAAACGATTTCGCTTGATAGATTGAGGAGGACATATTTTAATATAATCTATAAATGATTGTAAATTAGTCTCTGATTGAACTTGTCATTTATAGTATCCATTTTGAGATTTATCAAAGTAAATAGATCCACCAAAAATATTAACAAAATGAACTATATCTACATACAATTTATTAGTTACGCTCATAGTTAATTGAGGAATACTATTAATACTTTTGAAATAATAACCAATAGTACCATCAGCATCAAAAAATCCTGAAAATCAACCATGTCTATTATGCAATGTATCAGGTGTTAAAATTTGCAATCCTAAAACAGCACAAACTTGATTAAGTTGAACTAATCGTTTACTATGTCGAATATACCCGTTAACTCGGTTTACTAAATTTATCATACCTTCTCGATTGTGTAATCGTCATCTAAGAGCTTTAACACCTGAACGTAGTTTAATAGATCCACCTAGTTTATTCTGAATAATTCGTAATAAACGTTCATCAGCAAGAGCAACAGTTATTTCACAGCTAGAATAACCAGCTTTGCTAACTAAAAAACAACCATCCCCATCAATAAGTCCTGCTAACCATTGATTAAATCGATTTTCTTTTTTTCCATAGGTTGTTACGCGTGTAGTCTCTGAAGTTCCTACTAAGTATGATGTATATCTTATACCTTTGGTTACCGGCTGATTCCCTCTACAGATCAAAGTGACTTTAACTAACACGGCTGATTCATATATCAGACTTACACTGTTAGTGCACATATGTCCTAAAAAGTCCCAGCATATAGCGCAATTCGAATTTATAATTTCTCATAAATAGGGCCATCATTGACCGAAAAATCAAAAAAGATGTTGATAACTAATCCATTATTTAAATATACAAAAAAATTATAGATTACTATTTTTTAACATAATTAGATTTATTATTAAGGGATTCACAACGTTGGACTAAAAAGGGTAATTTATTAATATCTAAGTGTTCTTTATTTAATAAAGAATTATGAATAGATCTTCATTCATTATAAATATATAATTTAGTAATAAGAGGATAGGAATCAAAATAGGAAAAAAGCAATGTAACAGGATTAGAACCTAATTTAGTTCCTTTAAATATTATTCTATTATGTTGATCTGGATTTTTATCTAATTTAGGAAATAAAATACCCCCTTTAAATAAGTCTTTTAAATATGAAAATAATCATCTATTTCCATTTTGACCTATTTCAAAGGTAATGGAAATATAATGTGAAATAAATACCCTACCTAATTCTATAGGTAATCCAAAATGTCCTTCAGCATCTGTAAAACCTGCTAATCAACGATCATTCAAATCAGGTAAAGCAGCATGAAATACAATATTTATTTGCTTATAAAATATCTTACCCTTAAAAAATCTTTGATTAAATTCTTGAGCAATACTTATAAAATTAAAATATCGATGTGTTAAAACTAAATTACCATTTAACATAAGTAAAATTAAATACACTTCATATCGACTTTCAACACTATATCTTCATTTTATATTTAACGCATCATAATAAATGTTTCCAAATCCTAAAACACGTTTTATTTCTAATAATGTTTTTTTATCTATTGAATATATTGCAAATGAAAACCCTTTATTACTAAAATTCATATAACCATCACCTTCGTATAAACCAATAAATCAAGCTAATCAATCATTAGTGATATTTTTACCTGATTCTTGTTTAAAATCATAAAATCTAAAACCTTTTTTTCGATTTAGACCCCCAATAAATAAAACATTTAAATTAAAATATGTTAAACCTTTCTACTTTTTTTTTTATACATTTATATAGTAGAAAAAAGACTATATTTTTATTAAAATAATTATAAAATAGTGAATGTATAGTCGTTGAAGAAAAATAATATTTTCTTGCTGATTAAACTGGATTAATATTTAAAATAATACTTTAATTTTTATCTTACCACCTCTCTACCTACATAAACTTAATAACGGGAGGGAAGATTAATTTATTCATTTTTAGTTTTTTTTCAGCATATAAATCTCTTCGAATTCATAATAAAAATCCGCCCTATTTAAATTTGAGCACAGGGTCACCCTTATTGTAAAAGTTGTTTAAATTTATAATCCTAATTTATAATGTGTTGAAGGTTCCATATAACTTAATACTATTAATTTAAGTTTATCTATTTGATCTGCAGGGATATAAATAATAGGTTGATTACGTTCAAATCTAATATGGCTAATAATATCATAATTAGATTTTAATACAGAAATAAGTAACTCTACATCTGAAACGCTAAATGCATTCGTTTGTAAAGTTAATCCATATTTAAAAGAACCGTCATCCATAATTCATTGACCTAAGGCAATAGGACTTAATAAAAGACCTATATTTGAAGGGACAACTTTTACTTTCTTATCATAAAACAATTCATAATACAAATTAAAAAATGGTAAAGATCTAGTACTAAAATGAAGAGTATTATATACTTTTCCTCTTCTTTTGTCAAAACGTTCCCTTAAAAGTACATTACTAGCACACATTAATGCAAAATATGTGTATAAATTATAAAATCTTTGCGAATGTTTTAATGATTGTTCGAATCTTAAACGAGCATTTGAATTAGGACTTTAACTTTTTTTTTCTAACCAACCATCTCCTAATAATGCTCCAACTGTTTTTGTTCAATTAAAGTATTTCGTTTATCAGTTAAATAATAGGGTGTTAATAAGTAGGAAGATTCTAAAATATTAATAAATAATGGAGATAAATTTAAAGGTAACTTTTTTTACACACATTTACATGTGCGAACGGAATATATCTTATCCTATTATTTATTATTTATTACAATTTCAATATTTAAAGGATAATGCGTATATTCTCTGAAGATGTTAAATTCAACTTGCTTATTCTCCAATTAACAGTTACTTATTTTACTCTTTGATTTAATAATATTATTTAATTTAATGAATATATTTTGATAAATCTATATTTTTCAATTTAACTGCGTTTTATTAAAAGACAGTTATTTTTAAGAATAAATGATATAAACATTTTCATATTATTTAAATATAAGTAGTAATATTTTTTCCTTAACCTTTGACGTTATTATCGGAAAAGAAGTTTAAGCAAATAGCAAATTAATATAAATTACATTCACATGTAATAGTGGCTAAACTCTCTGAATAAAACCACCAGCAGCATCATAAAAACTAGTAGAAAAATTTCTATCAGTAAGTAACATTGAAATTGCACCGGCTAATACAGGTAAAGATAACAATAACAAAATAGCCGTTACATATATACTTCATACGAATACAAATCAGTATTAAATAATAAATAAGAAAGAGTTAAATATATTTAATTGATTCGGACTATATCAAATCTAATATTTAAAGATTGATAATACCGTATAGTCTCTAAGATTTATAATTATTATAATTTATATTATAACCATAAGATAATCTATAGATAAATTTAAACATATAAATTTTTACTTTATAGTTATATATTATAACTATTATACACTTTTTAATTATATATAATATAAATTTAAGTATCATAAGTTTGTCAAATTATCTCTACATTTAGGTATTTTTATATTATCTGTTCTAAAATATTATAATCAGAATAATATCGCTATTTTGTTTTTATGAATATATAATAAAATGTGAGTACAATAAACAAAATTGAAAAACGGATCCAACATTAACATCTTTCAAATAAATAAATTATTATAATAAACGTAAATTTAAACTATTTATTTAACAATTTATTTAATCCTATTATCTTACAAAATTTAATCCATTTTCATTTAATTGAAATCGGATTAAATGGGATTAGGAGTATGAATTAGTATTGTTAAAATTTTAAAGTAAAGAAACTGTATAAATTTATAATAAAAAAAAAAAATGGAAAGAAGTAATTTATTCCATAGTATTATCATTTTTATTAGTTAACTTTATAATTTTTTGTAAACTCTAATTTTATTAATTTTACTTATACCTTTATCAGTTAAAAATGTACCATTAGAAATTAATGAAGAAATAGTATTTATGGAAACTTTAAATGAAATTGAAGTATCTGTAATTGTAGGGTATATTTCTACAGTATTATCTGTCTTTATTAATTCTATTACAAAAACATCTCTAACTATATCACTTGTTTTAGAATTTATTATTTGTCCACTATCATTTAAAATAAATAATGGTGGTAAAGATAAAAATTTTTCAATAATATAATAAAATAGCTTTTTATCTGTTGTACATGTTTTATTGAAATTTTTCTTAACATCAGTATTAGTAGATAATCTATAATTATTCATAGAATAAGATAATTGAACTATGTAAGATTTAACATCTTTTATGAGATGTTTACCTTGATAAATAAGCATTATTATTATTTTAAAGTCATCAAAATCTAAACTTTTTTTACTTTTAAAATTTAAAGATTCTAGGAAAGGTATAAAAATATTTACTAAATAATCTAATTGAAAAATAGAAAATTTAATTTTTTCCTTAGTATTATCTTTAGCTTTTTCAATATTTAAATGAAATAATTTACCTGAATCTGCTTTAATTAAGCTATAAGGATCCAACATACCTTTAAGAAATATTATAATAGCTTCAATTAAAGGTTGTTGTACTTTAGTTAAAGTTAAAGAAAAAACAGGTGTTAAAGAATTTATTCTTAAATAGAAACTACCTTCAGCTTCAATTAATCCTAATAATCAATAAGGAGTTATATTAATATGATTATAGGGTAAAGTAAATATAGATCTTTTATTATTCATATTATTCTTAATATTTAATATATTATCTATCGTTTTTTCATTATTTTTTGATGTTTCAGATTCTGACAATTTTATTAATAAGGCTTTTTTGAAAGAAAGAAAATCTAAATACTTAGTACTATTTAATGGAAACGAATCAAAAATAGGAAATAAAATATTTTTTAAATGATAAGGATTTGTGATAATAAAATATGAAACATATTTAGTATTATTGTCCTGGATATAACCACAACCTAAATTATTTAATATATATTTTAGTAAAGGTTTATCGTCCCTATGTAAACCTATCATAAATCTAAAATTAAAGTTAATTTTTTTTCCTCTCTTATCTAACCCTATTGTAAAATTAGATTCACCATCTGAAAATCCTACAAACCATTCAATGAATTGATTGTTCTTCATTGAATGGTTTGTATTAATGTGTTTACTATATAATTTTATCATATATTGGTTAAATGTGTATAACGGTAATTTATGCATTCCCATACCATTGGTTCTCATGTTATTTACAGTTACTATAAAATTTATTGCCTAATTTTAAGAAATAAATTTATTATATATTTACATTTCGTTTACCTTTTCTCAATTTATAATTAGAAAATGGAATAATATGCGGTCCAACTAAAATTCGTAACTTATTCATTGAGTCTGCTTTAATATAAATTCGTGGTTTATTTTTAGTGTAATGGATTGAACAATTTAAATCATATCTTATTTTAAGAATATTAATAAGTCTGACAACATCAGGTACAGAAAAATTATCTGTACAAATTAATAATCCGTACTGTTGTGAAACACCATCAGACATAATTCAATAAGCTAAAGCTATTGGAGATAAATAAAAATATAATTCTTCTCTAATTATTTTCTTACCGTCTTCTATGAATAATGTGTATAAAATGTTCATCACAGGATATGATCGAGTTTCTAAAACTAATTGACCATATCTTAGACCTGTAGATTTTAAATATGCCCATTCAAATCTAGGTAACGAATTACAATAATGAGCTAAACCTATATAAGTTGCTCACATAAAAGGAAAATTAATAATAGATTGTTTAAATCCTATTCTAACATTTGTACTATTAATGCCCTTTTTTAAATAAGCGTCTCCTAATATTAACCCAACTATTAAACCCAAACTAATTGTATTTAAATAGGTTAAATCTCTAATGAATTTAGTTATTTTAGGTAAACCTAAAGTACTATCTAATTTTCCATTAAAGGTTACTATTGCAGTACAATTAGTTTTAGGAAATATAGACTTATTTACTTTATTCCATTTATATATAATAGGAATTGCAGGCAATATAAAATTTCATTCCAAAGTAGGAATTATAAACACATTATTTTCTGTCTTAATAGGACTTTCTCTTATATATTAAATTTATTAATTTACTGCTTCGTAAAGTCTCTGAAAATTTAAAAAAATTTTGCTTATATAACTAAATAAATATCTAATTTTTTTTTGATGTATATACATGCAGATTTATCAATTGAAATAAAATATTTAAATAACCTAAATATAATGTTATTTTAAGCATTAAGAAGCATTATATAATTTCTCTTACTTAAATTATAGGCACAATAATATACCTAATAGTGATGAAACACCTGCTAGATGAAGACTGAAAATAGCTAAATCAACAGCTCCACCCGAATGCGACTGTATACTTGATAATGGAGGGTAACTATATATAAGAATTAAAAAAGCATTACACTATTTTAGATTTATTTTATTTATATGAAGTGTTAAATCAAATCAAATCAAATAAAATCAAATAAAATGCGTTTTATTATATATAGGATTATGACTTAAAAATATTAAATAGTTCCATTTTTGGTCTTAAGGTTTTAATATATCTATAGTGTTCTCTTGCTTTGTTTAGTTCAAAGTAATTATTTTTTTGTGTTTTAAGGCTCGATCCCATATCTTAAATTCTACTTTTTTCATAGAAATTAAATTGTTATTATAATAATTTTTAATCTTTAGAATTGTATTATAATTAGTTGTATCAATAGAAAAATGTGTCTTTTTTTGTTTTTGTTGTTTGTTTTTTTCTATCCCCTCCCTTTGGGTATAAGGGGAGTAATTTATTTATTAAATTATCCTTGTGGATTTTAGATAACGTATTGTTGTTTAAAATTAAACAAGATTGTTTGAATATATTATAATTATATCATTTACTGGTAAGTAAGGGATATTTATCAAATATTGGGAGTATTATAGAAGTTATAATTTTTCTATCTCTAATTCTAAAATGAGCATTGTTACCATTTTTTTTCAACATATATTGAACCACAACCTAAATTATGTTTAATATAATATAAAGCTCTAAGATTGTAAGTACTTTGAGATATTTTAAACACTAAATTTCAATTACCACCTTGATATATAACCGAAAAACTACCATCACCATCAGTAAATCCCACTAATCACTGATAAAATTTATCTTTATTATTCTTTTTAAAATGACATTTTTTTTTAATTGGCAATAGTTTTAATATTTCTTCTTTCATTTAATCTCTGGAGTAAATAAATACTTGCAAATTTTTCAATTTGATATTGAATTTTTACAACTAAGCTTGAAAAAAATAAGCTACATGTATCTAATATTAAGATGAGACGTTTTTGCAAAAAGAAAGATTTGTTTAAAAAATGGTAAAATTTTAACAGCTCAAACCATATAACTAAAAATGGTATGTAAGACACCGTTCAACCCGTACCAGCCATATTATAAATATCTAGAATAACTGTAAAATTATATTGTATTTAATTTATAACTATTAATAGTTAAATCTTCTCTGCCTACTCCTCTGTCTTAAATCGTGACATGTCCTTTCGTAAATCATTTTCAAAATCGTTAGTATTATTATTATTAACAAATCGTTAGGATTAGAATAAGTTAAAAAAGGTAACACAACACAAGGTAAAACAGGGAATTTAGGGAGAAATAGAAGCATATTTCTCCCCTTACCTTACCCCTTCGGGGAAAGGGGTAAGGTAAGGGGAGGGAGATACATAATATTAATTAAATAATAGGAATATTACAAATAAAAAGTCATTACAGAAAATTTTAGATATAGATTAGGATTTTATTTTATCTTATAAAAATATAAAATAAAAACGTAAAATCTCTGAAGGTAATAATGAATACCTTGCTGATAATTTTTGTATTATTAAACAAATTAAACTATTTAATTTTCTAATTAAAAACAGTTTAATAAGTTAATTCTTTACTTTATAAAAAAATAAAGATTAAGAATAAATGTAAAAATAATTCCCAGCATATAGTTTTATTGATTATAATTTTATATCATTTTTTTTTTGTATTGGATAATACTTATCTCATGTAGACACCTTGTAACCTTATTAATTATAATTTTACCTCTTCTTAAATTAATAAGCTTTTTGTTAAATTTATATAAACAAATTATATTTTTATTTGGAATTAAATATTATTACAATGTAGATAAATAAAAAAAACAGAATAAACTATTATAATAATTATTAAAATAGTTTAAACAATATGATAGATATTATAAAGGCACTGGTTTTTAACCTTAAAAATTTTTTATTTAATGTCACAAAATGATTTTTAATACTGTTTAAATATTATAAACTACGCGTAGTTTATTAAATTTATAATAGGTATATAAAAAAATAGAAAGCAAAAAAAAACATTTACATTTTAACAGATTAGATAAAAAATATAGAAGAGTAAAATATTATAGAATTCTTAATTATTAGGTGATTTGATTGCTAATAATTTATTATTAGGTAATCCTAATTTATACATCATTGAATGATGAATATGATCCTGAACTAAAATTTTAAGTCTATACATTGAAGTAGCTTTAATCACAATTCTTAGATTAGTTCCTTTTCGTTCTATTATACAATTCAATTTAAATATTTTTTTCTAAAACTATCATTAATCTTAAAACATCTGAATGAGTAAAACTATCTGTGCATAAAACTAAAAGTTTATCTCTAATATGATAACTAGCATCATCCATAATTCAAAAAGCTAATGCAATCGGAGTTAATAAATTATAAATATCATTAGGTACTATTTTTACATTATTAACATAAAATATATCTTCCGCAGGACTAAAATAATTAAAACAAGGTAAAGTAATTGTATTAATATAATAACCATAATCGAATACTTTATTTGCATTATGTCATTTTTTATAAAAAAAAGGTTTAGCCGAACATAAATTAAATATTATAAACATAAAAAAAATAATCACTATGAATAGTTGATTGCGCAAACTGAAATCTAGAATTCAAAGTTCGTTTACCTGTTTGTTTATTTTTCTTAGATCTATTTTTATGAATATGACCATCTCCTAATAATAAACCTATAAATGCTTGAAATTGATAAGAATTAGTAGGTATTTCAAATAATGAACGCTGTTTTAAAGTTAAACTATTTCTTGATCCTAATTTTGTTAATAAACTAGATAAAAAGTAAAAATCATCGTGAATATCAAAGTTAAAATTTAATTCTGTGGTACCATTTTCTACTAATGAACTAAGAAGTAATAGGATCAATGAAGGAGGTAGTAATCAAAAAGAGATATTGTTTAATCGAGGGAATGCCATATCGATTGCACCAACTTGCACTGGTAATAGGTAGTTCATTTTATACATAATCTTTCGAATATGATTGGACTATATCTTCATGTTATATAAATAGATATTAACAGCGTCACGTGTAGTCTCTGAGGAACCTACAATAATTAACTAAAATTGTTATTTATTTTATTTATTTTATAACAATACATCCCATTGTTGTTTTTTTTTTTTTTTAATTATTTTTGTTTCCTGCGGATTACCTATTTTAAATTATTCAACTTACTAATTATGACTACTGTACGCTTAATCTTAAATTAAATAAAAAATAATTTAACTTATCTTATACACTTCAAATTACTAACAAGAGTAAAAAAAAAAATAATATATAAGAAAAGAAAGTTTTCAGTTGGTTCTATACGTTGACTTTAAGGCTTTTTCGCAGACAGTGTCGTAATAAGGACAATTTCACAATTGAACACGGCAACTTATTATTATGTTTTTATTAAGTAACAATTCTTAAGATGACTTCAATGGTAAGTAGTTCTAGTACTATTAAAGTCTTTTCTAATTTTAATCGCTTCGCCCAAATAAGACGTGGTAAGCTTATTTTTATTCTGTAATTCTAAAATATAAAGAAAATCTTTATAATCTAGATATTTGGAAGAAAGTAGAGGAAATTTATTAAAGTAATGTGTTATTTTGAGTAAACTTTTTTTATTGTGAGAGACTACAGTAAAACTATAAAATTCTTTATTATTGAGAATTCTACTTCTACTATAAACACTTACACATAAAAAACCAGCTAATTTAGACATTATAGGGAAAAAGCTTACTTTATTATCATCAGAATCTAATTTATGGTAAGTTTGTTTTATTTCTAATCTGTAATATAATTGAACTCTTGTAGAATTTTTGTTAGTTCTTTTATGAATGTTAATTGAAAAATTAGCATCAGCATCTGAAAATCCAGATAATCATGCATTACTTTCTATTTCTGAAATATCATTAGGTTTAATTTCAAGATAATGAATTTTAGAAAGTATGTTTTGAATCTTAGTTAATTTACTATTCTTATTATTATTTATATAATCATGAATTCAATTAATAGTACGATGTAAAGATTCTATTTTAGGAGTTCTCATATAACCATTTATTCAATTAGAAATTTTAAAAACACTTACAATATCCTGAATTTGCCATAAAACATACCCTCTATTTGATTTTTTATAAACTTTTCCACATTGAGTTATTAGTTGTAAATATTCAGCCAAAGGTAAATCAGCTAATTTGAAAACAATTATAATCTTGGGTAAATATTTTTTGCTAGTTGAATTTTTATTATGTACTGCAAATGTACCATCACCTTCAATTAAACCCGCTAAATAAGATCTAAAATTTTCATTATTTAAAATAGTTATCTCTGAGTTTAATTCTTTTGAGTTATCTTTTTTTAAATTATGTTTATAAAAAATAGATGAAATAGAAAATTTAAGAATAGGGTAAATTTCTTTAACCTTATTACCAATTAAAAACAATAATGAACTAATTTTGATACCGAAACCTCCCACCAGCCCAGGCATAACCATAAAAAAAATCATGATTAGGGCATGTGCTGAAATTATTACGTTGAAAAGCTGATGATCTCCCGCTAAAAACTGAACTCCTGGAGCTGATAATTCTAATCTAATGTGAACTAGATAACTGTGTCCTGTCTTTTTATAAGCTTAAGCGCACAATCACCCTTTCCCGAACCGTACGTGATAGTTTCCCATCATACGGCTCTCCAAAAATGTTATATTAGTTATAAGTGTGGTGATCACCTTTTTCTACTTAGTCGTAGACATCTTTTTACCTCAAGTTTTTGAAGTTTTATGATGATTTAAGTGACATGATCGACATAGTGGAATTTGTTTTCTTCTACGTTTAGACATTAATCTGTCTATCTCAGACAATTTTGGGTTAAGATCCTTTAGTAAACGTACATGATGCATTTCCACCATTTCGGTAGATCCACACTTTAAGCAAGATAGATTTTCCAAATTAGCAGCTGAAAGATAAGAAGCAAATAAAGTTTTTATTCTATCTTTCGGGTTTGATTTAAAATCTCAAGGATTTAACTTATATGATGGTTTTATGAAACCAATTTTATCATTACCTTTCAGATCTTTACCAAATGTTTTCATTACTTTGGATATTGATCGTAATTTAAATTTTGCGGCTAACAATTTAGCACACGATGTATATAGAATAAATTCTAAAGAACTGGCAACTTTAGAGTAGTTATGTGTGAAGCTATAATAGTTAAGGTAACCTCTTAGAACACTATTATATAATAATATAATTTCATCTTTCTTATTTGCGTATCATAAGAATTTTGGTAATCCTGTTTTATATTTAGCACTCATAAATCCTGATGTTATCAGTTTATTATATATTTTGTCCATTGGTGCGATCATACGTAATTGACTTACTTTTCTTAATATTTGGTGATTTAGTCCTTTAGAGTAATATATATGACTAGATATACTTAATAAAGTACCTAGGAATAAAGCCGGCTCTAGTCTAGGATTTGTTATTTTAGATTTTGTAACACTCAAGTCTAATTTAAGTCTGTCTTTTAAGAATATTTTAATATTGTCTAAAAATTTTACGGCATCTACCCGAGGGCCTCTAACCATTAATATTCAATCATCGGCATAACGTACATAATATACTCTTCGGAAACCGGGATCGTTTGGAAGTCTTGATTTTAGTTTTTGCATTTCTTTAAGGTATTTTAACGCCAAGTCGAAATTTTCTATTCTAATAGCTTTTAATCTTAAATGTTCCAGTTTTCTATACTCAGGGTTTCGAGCTACCACTTTTCCTTTATCATATGAAGTTTTAATTCCTTCGATAAATTTGTCTAATTCATGAAGATAAATGTTGGAAAGTATAGGACTTATTATCGATCCTTGCGGTGTACCTATAATTGAGTGTTGTATATTATGAAATTCCATATACCCAGCTCTTAAAGCTTTTCAAATAAGGTGAATGAATCTTTGATCACTTATTTTATTAGAAATAAGTTCAATCAGGACTACATGGTCAAATTTATCAAAACATTTAGATATGTCTCCTTCAATCATATAAGAAGCTCCGCCAAATTGAGTTTTTATTTGTCTTAAGGCAGTATGACATCCTCTATTAGGTCTAAACCCGTGGCTGTTGTTTGAGAACGTTGGTTCGAAAATAGCTTCTAATATCATTCTCATAACTTCTTGGACGACTTTATCTCTAGGTGGTGCAATAGTTAGTGGTCTTTTGGATACTCCGTCTGATTTAGGGATCATGATTCTTCTACCTGGTTTAAATTGAAAGCTATTATCTTTCATCTGATTAATAATAGTTTTCACCCATTCGAGAGAGAATCCATCTAAAGTAGTAGGAACAATACCAGGTGTCATGTTACCCGGATTTGATCTTAATTTATGATAGGCTACTTCGTACATTCTCTCGTTAAACATAAGATTATAGATATCATTTATTTTAAGACCATCCTTTGGGATAGCACACATATTAGCCAATTTTTCGAATCTTCTAGGCAGATCTCCCTTTCTTTCAGTGGAGTAATAACGGAACCCGTTATGCTGCAAAGATGCTCCGAAGAAACATTTTCTGCCACCCTTCATCATGGTTTTACCATGATTTACTACGGTGACTCCGTTGCCGTAGGATGGATAAGCTGCACCAACCCTTAGGCAATCCCTAAGTTCCGAGTTTGCGATAACAGTTCCTTTAGGTCTCCAATTCTCCATTTTGTGATTACTCCGCGTAACCCGTCTGACAATGTAACCTTTCTCTAATTGTATTGACTTATTAGAGAACATGTCATAGTACCGACTTAAGGCATGTACTAACTCTTCTCTGGAAGTGACTAGTGGATAGGATTCAAGTAGTATAACTTTGACCATGGGAACAGCAACTTGCATTTCAATGAGTACCTTAATTATCATTTTACATGCTTCTAACAGGTATGCTAAGTTCAGCCAAGAGCTTTCCCCTTGACCTAAACCTGATGTTGCCAACATAATGGTTAAATGAAGATGGGTTAATCCCACAGTCGCAAATACAGCACATAGGCGCACCAATACCGAGAATGCAGTTCCAATCATACCTGCAAATATTGAGTAAATAAGATATAGCGTTCCTATTTCTTTAGCATTAGTAGAAAAAAGCCAGTTCATTTAAACAAATGAACTAACATTATAAAATCAAGTATACACTATTCAGCTCTTTAATCTAATTTTATCCATATTTAATAAAAATAAATTATTAATTAGTTTAAATTAAATTAGGTATAAAAAAAAGATAATCAAATATAGTTAACATTTTATGTTTATAAACAAACATTTTAATTTTATATATCTAATATAATAATATTATAAGTCTTATATATAAATAATATTATACACCTTTTTTTACAATGATAACGCACCTAAACACACCGTGTTAAATTTTTTTTATGTTACGATATTTATTGACATTGTTGTTTTGTTTATTAATTGTTAGTAATATAGTTATTTTTTTTTAATATATTATATTTGTTTTTCTTAAAATTAAAAAAGTTAATTAAACATTTGACTCCAAATATAAATTCAAAAACTATAATTTAATATTAATTATAAATTTTGAATATATTGTTTATTTTGGGTTAATAATAAACAATATGTTAATGTTAATGTTTAATGTGCATGTGCATGTTAATGTTAATGTTAATGTTAGTGTAAGTGTAAATGTTAATGTTAATATTCAAAAAGAGTAATTATAAAATAGAAAACGGAATAGAGGTGAATCGAACACCTAAAGGTTTTAATGCCCAACAATTAGCAATCGTTTTAACTTACCAATGTAAACTATTCCAGAAATATAATTATTATATTATTTATTGTTGGAAAATATAATCAATAATTAATTGATAATTTATATTATTTCGACCCTTACCAGGATTGAACTGGTATAAATTACTCGAAAGATAATCGTATTTACCATTATACGAAAGGGTCTGGTAAATAGTATATATAAATTTAAAATACAAACCTCTTTTAACCTACCTATTGAAAATTTTTTATTTATATATCTTCTTTCACTTCTACTTAAGCTTCAATTGTAAATTAATATTTGGTTTCTTTATTTAAGTTTCATAATAAATTTCATATTAACATTAATATATATTACTCTATTATATTAATAACTTATTTAATGTATTCAATGTTTATTTTACTTCATCAACTAAATTATTAGATACTTTTTTTTTTTAATCATCAATTTTTTATGATATGTAAAAAAATACATAAAATTTAATAATAATAACATAATCTGTTATTATTTATCTCTTCTTAACTTATAGAAATAGAAATAGAAATAGATATAACTATAGATATAGTTATAGATAACTTTTTAAATATACATTATATTTATATATTATAGTATAAAAGCAAAGATTATATTTTAATGATGGCAAATTTAATCTTTAACAATATAATATAAGATCTATCAGCGTTATTATTGTGTGTACATATTCTTTAATTATTATATTTTTATATATTTGTTTTATCATATATATTTTCATTATAGTTTTTATATTATTAATATAAAATATTTTATTTAATAAATTGATTTTGTTTACAATTTACAATAAAATTTAAAAGAGATGTTTATTAGACTTAAAAAAAGAAAAAAAAAAATTAATAAAAATTGTCTATTTAATATTGGGGGCAGGTGTCCGATTGGTAATGGAGATTCTCTGTAAAAGAATTGGTTTATGACCACAAGAGGTTCGATTCCTTTACTGCTCAAATATACTATTTTATAGTATTTATTTAAATAATAATAATTTATTATTAAAACATAATTCATTATGTTGGTTTATTTTTTATTAATCAAACTATATATTTATATTAATTAAATTAAAATTTGATGATTAATAATAAATATAAAACATAATTATTAATATATATTTTTTGAATTTTTAAATCTTTTAAATATACTTATAATTATTACTTAAAAATAAAAATAGTAACTAATTATCTATATTAATTAATAATCATTAAATTAAATATATAGTTTGATTAATTAAAAATTAAATGGTTTATTTTCATTATTATTTTTAATGTTTCAAAATAACATTGAATAGATAATATTGTAACTATTCCAATTGTGTATAAAATATTTGGATAATTAAACTAAAGACTGTAGCATAATTGGTTAATGCACCTTACTCATAATGAGGTTTATAAGGGTTCAATTCCCTTCGGTCTTAATGATTCTCTTTTTTGTTATAATTTATCTAACCTACCCCTACCTCCCCTCCCCTTTGGGGTATAGGGTAAAGGGAAGGTGGTGAATGGGTGTATATAAACAAAAACTTTATTTTTATTCTTTAAAATTCTAAAAAAAAGAAAAAATAAATAAAAGATAAAAATACATTTATAACTAATAATTAAGAATTAAGAATTAATAATTCAAAATTAAGAATTCACAATTGATAATTAAGATTTAGAATTAATAATTAAGGGTATTTGGCCGAGTCTGGTTTATGGCGTTTATCTTGAAAATAAATACTCCAAAAGAGTCGTGAGTTCAAATCTCACAGTGCCCGTCTAAAATAGTTTAATTGTATTAAGGTTAAATTATAAAAAATATAATTAATATAGTATAACTTATTTTATTTACTATTTAATTCATTATCATTTAATGATAATTTTAATACTAAGTATAATATTTATACTTATTTAATTCATTTTTCATGTCAAGCAAAAATAAAAATTATTTTTTGTTTACCATAAACAATAATAATAATACTTAATTTATTACGCTTATTAAATATAATACATAAACATAAACATTAAACATTAAACATTTAATATAAAACATTAAACATTAAACATTAAACATTAAACATTAAACATTAAACATTAAACATTAAACATTAAACATTTAACATTTAACATTTAAAAAGGGGTTCACAATAATTTATAAAGTTTAATGTAATTACTCCGTCACTCCGTCACTCTATACTCTAATACTAAAACTGTAATCCTAACTTTCCATTTATACATTAAATTTAATGTATAAAACTACAACTGCAGAAAAGTTGTAGTTTGTAGTTTGTAGTTTTAGTTATAGTTTTAATTTTAGTTTAAGTAAGATGAAAAATGTAGGTAATATAAATTTATAATAAAAATTTTAAGATAACTAGGAAAAGGGGTTAAAACGTAATAATAAAAAAAAGATAGATAATATGTATGTGATATTTTTGAGGGTTGGTGTATAAATATAAAAAAATATTATTTAAACGTATATAAATAAATAAAAAATTCATTTTATTATTATAAAATATAATATATAAAATATTATGAATAATGTAGAAAAATAAGCACAAGAATAAATGAAAGTATAATAAGTTACTATCATTATCTTTTTAAATTTTCTCACCTTCGGGGAATAATTGTAAACATAAGTATTTTGTCCTATTAAATTATACATTTCAGTAATTATTTCTATTACCAGAGAAAAAACTACAATAATTAAAAATATACAAAATAAAAATGCCATAACATTACAATAATATAAAATTCATAGAGGATATTTAGTTATACCAAAAAAAATAGTTGATAATAGAACACAAGTAGATAAAATACCTAAAACTAAGAAATCTTGAAATTTTTCATTTCTAAAATAATCTTCAAAATAATAAGGTAATATACCGGTTTGATGATATTTCCATTCTGTAATAAGAATATATAATATTTCTTTATAATAGTTAGATCTATTTATATAAAAAACCTTTAATTTATATACAAATAAAGGATTAATTAAATAAAAACTAGAATTATGATTATAAGTTTCTTTTTGTAAATTTGATGGTTTGATACTAATAGCACCAACTCCAATTTCAAAAATAAATCCTATAATTAAAATAATAAAGAATAAAATAGCTATATAAAAACCATAAGTATCAATAGCATATAAAGATACAGCAACTGGTAGTAGAAGAACAAGTTCTATGTCAAATACTAAAAATAACATACAAACAAGTCAATAGTGAATCTTGAATGATTCTCGTGCTTGACCAAATACAATGGGAGAACCACATTCAAAAGTAGAAAGTTTATCTTCATTGGATTTATGCGGTGAAAGTAAAATGTTTAAAACTAATAGAATTAAAGCTAAAAAAGGTACAAATAAAATAAAAATTAATAAATTAAAGTTCATTAACAATAAAAAAGTGATAAAGAAAGTAATTGTGTACTATTTAAAATTAATGTTGGTTTGAAGATAAACAATAGAATTGATAAAGTTATTGTAGAAATTAATAAACTATGTAAATTAGTTAAAATTGAATCATTATTAAAATAATTTTTAATAGCTGAAATATGATTACTGTTGTCAGTTTCATAATCTGATCCAGTTACCAATATGACAACCATTCTTAAATAATATGAAGCACTAATCACACTTGTTAATATTGCTACAAAAGCCATAAACCAGTAACCACTTTCAACAGCTGATAATAAAACAAACTGTTTAGAGAAGAAACCTAATAATGGAGGAATACCGGCCAAAGAGAATAAACAAATAATTAAAGATAAACTAAGAATAGAATTATAAAAAAATTGTCCTTTAAAGTAAGATATTAATTTTATGTCGTAATCAAAGAAATAAACATTATTTGAGTTTGAGAAAGTTTTAATACCTTCTATATTTAAAATATAACCTAATGCTATTATAATTAAGAAAATATTTAAATTTGTTATAGAATATTGAAGAATATAGAATATAAATGAATCTGTAGATTGTTGAGTATTAATAGCTAAAGCTAATAGAATAAATCCTAAATGAGAAACAGTGCTATAAGCTAATAGGCTTTTAATTCTAGTTTGAGATAAACCTACAATTGTACCAATTATTAATGAAAACAAAGAACTAATTAATAATAACATTTTTAATATATAACTGGTATTTAAATTTATATTTAATATATTAGTAGCTAAATTAAATTGATTTATCATATTATCATAAACAGGTAAATCAATTATGGGATTTATAGATAATCCACTTTGTAACTCTAATAATAAAACTAATATAGCTATTTTAGGTATTATTGTTAACCATATAGTTACTTGAGTGGGTGTATCATCATAAACATCAGGGGCGACCTTAGTTTATATTAATATAAATAAATAAGACACTTTTAATACTTTAAGGTTATAATTACATTAGGGAAAAATAATATTTTATTTATACTATTTTAAAACTCTTTTAAAAATAGTAATGTAAAAAAAAAAAGATTCTATTTTCTTTCTCCTGCATTTTCCCTCTCCCCAAATAGAGGGAGAGGGGAGGGAGTAATTAATGGTACATTTAAGAGTGAAATATCAATTATTGATGTTTCATAGCCATTTAATAAAATTAGAACAAAACAAATGATTATAAATAACAAAGTTAAAATATAAAATAAAACAAAAAATAATACTTTCCCAAAGTAAACGTATAATTGTAGCTTCTTTAGATTTTTAAAAACTAAAGTCGGACTTTATCTTAATTTGTAATATTTTCGTCCGGCTGATACCGGCCCAGCCCATTATACCAAGGGGGCCTTTTCCCCTATTGGAATGGAGGGGTAGGGTGAATAAAAATCTTTTACGTAAAGCCACTGAGGGGTGAGAAATTTTACACCCCTGCTGATTATTTTACTCTTCGGCCCCGAATATAATTTAAAATATACAGTTTAGTACTTAATATCTAATTAAAACAATATTATTCTTACTTACCCTTCTCCCCATAGGGGAAAAGGGTAAGTAAGGGAGGAGTGAAGAGTTAACATAAATTTCCAGCATATAGTAAAATTTCTCTTCTAACCGAATAGTAATCCGTTAAAAATACTAAAATTTTATTGGCACACTATTCTAATCGATTTGAGTGAAAGAGGGCCACTTTGACCATGAGTGTAATGGCGCAGCTGCTATTTTGAATAAAAAACCTATAAAAATTAAAATTAAACCTAAACTTACACCACTAATAATTTGTTGTGATCCGAAAACTAAATCTGATGAAATAGTTACAGATATTAAACTATAAATAGATTCAAAATTAGTTAAACCAGTGAAAGTATAAATTAATCCTGCACCTAATAATATAAAACAAGAAGATAATGCTCCTAATAAAAAATATTTTAAACCTGCTGAAGTGGATGATTCATAATCTACATATATTGTAGCTAATATGTATAAAGCAAATGATTGTAATTCAATACTTAAATACATAGATATAAGATCTGAGGATGAAATTAATAAAGATGAACCTAAACCACTTAATAATACTATTAAACAATATTCTGTTCTAGGAGTATATAAACCTATAAAATGAATTTTTTGAGATGGCAATAAATTTAATGATGATAATAAACTTTCTTTATTTATCATTAAACTGTATTTTATGTATTCAAATGTACTTATAATGTCTTTGGCTGACTCGTAATTTGAGGATGACGAACCAACTGTTAATAAAGTTTTTATATTTAAAACTTTATTACTATAAGATGTTGTTATTAATGGTCAAGCTATTAATATTAAAGCTGACAAGATTAATAAAAATCCATCTAATAATTGAGAGATGATGGTCACATGGAATAATCCACTATATATACCTATTCCAGATCCAATTGACTGAATATTTAACGCATTTAAAGATAATGCTCCGGAATAAATAAATATAATAGCAGATATTCTAGTTATAAATTGAGAAGAAATTGCTTTCTGATATGAAGGTAGGGCTATTGCCACTAGTAGAATTAAGATACTTATAAAGATCATTACTTATTTTCTGGAAGAATTAAACTATACTAGCTACTTGTTTTATTTTTATGTATTTAAGTTTATATTTTGTTGTTTGTTTATATAAACTATAATTTTAAAATAAAAAAAAAGCTAAACTTAACTATGAAAAATAGTATAATATTAATTCTATGTATATAGCTATTATGAATAAAATAATTATATTATATGTGTCAATATTTTAAATTTATATATATGTTATATATTTGTATTGGGAATTAAATCTAATGTTAATATGAATATTTTTTTGTTATAATATATTCATATTTCTAAACCTGTTAAAAAATACTTCTAAATTTATTCCAAATTTACATTAACTATATTTATAGTTATAAAAAAAAAAAAAATGGATAAAGTGATACAGTTATAGAAAAAATGAGTAATTAAACCATAAAAGCCATATAATTAAGTATATCACATAATAATTATTCAAAATGAGATTATCAAAGATATACGGTTTATTTTAACAACAACTTTTTTAAATTTTAAAAGTTGTTGTTTCATTTAGGGGTTAAATGTTATGACTTTGTTATATTATTTTTATCAAATAATAAATTGATATTTTTCTGTTTGTTATAAATAATACAATATTAACTTTACCTCATTTATCTACCCATCCCTCCCCTTCCCTTCCCCACTCCCCTTTGGGTTATGGGTTATGGGTTATGGGTTATGGGTTATGGGTTATGGGTTATGGGTAAAGGGCCCCTTTTTTTATTTAACAATTTTTATATAAATTGCAGTTTAAATTGGTTAATCTTGGATTGTTGCAATTACATAAATATGGGAAACTTCAAGTTATAATCTTTTATTCTTAATGTAAATGTGCATGTTAATATTAATTTAAGTTTAAATGTTAATTTTTTTAAATAGAAAATAAGTTTGAGGTAAAGTGATAATCCTTTTATAGACTTGTAATATGTATTAAATATAATAATATACAGACATCCCCTTCCAATAAACCGTAATAATATCAATGATTTAATTTAAAAATAGATTCCTCCTCTTTCTGTTAATGTAAAATTAAAATTGAATAATTTAAAAATGAAAAGAGTGGTTTAATGAAATGAAACCGGTATAAATTTGATAAAATAATGTTAATAGGAAGTTGGATGAGAATAATATTTATTCAAAGAGATGAAAAAGGTTAGTACTTTTAAGTAATTTTTATTTTTCTTTAATAACAGTAATAATTAAAAATGAAGAAAAAAAAATTTATTTTTTTATCTAATAGTTAACTGTTAGTCTATATAATTATTTTTTATATTTATTATTCAGCTGTTGATGCTAACCAACTTAAATAATCTGGCATAGAAACAGCTTCAACGTTAATAGGCATAAATCCGTGTCATACTCCACAAATTTCAGAGCATTGCCCATAAAAAATTCCAGTTCTATCTATTAAAATGGATGCTTGGTTTAATCGTCCAGGCGTACAATCCAATTTTAATCCTAAAGAAGGAACAGCAAATGAATGAAGTACGTCATTGGCTGTAACTATTAATCTAATATGAGTGTCAACTGGTACTATCATTTTATTATCAACATCTAGTAATCTAAATTGACCTATTTCTAAATCTGATTCAGGGATCATATATGAATCAAAAGAAATTGAATCTCCACTGTCTGTTACATAATCTGAATATTCATATGACCAATATCATTGAGAAGCGGTAACTTTTATAGTAATCGTAGGGCTAATTACTTCATCCAGTAAGTATAGTAATCTGAAAGAAGGGAAAGCAATAGCTATTAAAATAAAAGCAGGTAATACTGTTCATATAAATTCTATAAGTGTACCGTGGTTTAAATATTTGTGAACTAAAGATGTTTTAGAACTATTGTAAACGTATAAAATATTGATTAAAATTCAGAATACCCCAACACAAATAATAATTAAATAGAAAAATATAGTGTCGTGAAGATCTGTTATACCTGTAAAACCAGGAGTAGCGGAATCTTGAAAGCCTATTTGCCAATTTTCGGGGGCATCATTAAATATAGTATTAAATATAGAAAATAAATTAAACATGTTTTGTTTTTTTTTTGTTACAATCAGTCTTAGTATACTTAATCTTTATTTATTTATCTATGGTATGTTTCCATTAGACCTTAGTATGTTACTTTCATGTGAAGTAAGTAACTTCATTAGAGTTACTTCAATGACACAATTTATTTGTTGTGTTATGTAGATGTGCTATCTTGTGAGGTCTATTCATAATTATAAATAGAGAATAAT
>Ga0316214_1000005_pt1 | contig 63479 bp, 52 predicted proteins | sample NRE4metagenome_FD_207797 | JGI IMG/M metagenome (GOLD analysis project Ga0316214, IMG submission 207797) | Spruce roots microbial communities from Maridalen valley, Oslo, Norway - NRE4 | ecosystem: Host-associated > Plants > Roots > Unclassified | place: Norway: Oslo | collected 2017-09-15
GAAGTTATAATACTTCTCGCCGAATACAAAAGGGTTATAAGGAAAGGTTAAACCACCTTATGTTAATGCGGCCTCTAAGGTTCAGAACCAAAGTTTTGACTGATGAGTAATATATTGAAAATCTATAAGGTAAATTATAATAGATCAGGAAAATTAAATATATATAATTTATTATTTAATTTAAATTATTAACTACCGTACCCTAAACCGACACAGGTTTGTAAGTAGAGTATACTAAGGCGAAGAGCTAAAAGTTGTTAAGGAACTCGGCAAATTGTTCTCATAAGTTTGACAATAAGAGAAACCATATAAAATTTAAATTAACCATACTTTAACTCATAATATGGTATAATAAAATCGGAGGCCACGACTGTTTACTAAAAACACAATTCAGAGCAATGATTAAGATAATAGTATTCTGAATGAAATTTGCTCAATGCCATTAATATAAGAGAGGTAATTTTTAAAGTTACTAATTGAAAGTCTGGTTAATAGCGGTCTTAACTATGAGGATCCTAAGGTAGCAAAATAAATTGGCCATTAAATGTGGTCTAGTATCAATAATGTAACGATGGTCTCACTGTCTCTACAACTTGCTCAGTGAAATTGAATTGCGAGTGCAGATGCTCGCTATCTTCAGAGGGACGGGAAGACCCTATGCAGCTTTACTATAGTTAGTTATTACAATGATTTAAATTCAATTAATAGTAATTAGGGTTGTCGATAGACAAAAATTTTGGAAAACCTTAAAATTTGGATTGAATCTTTGTTTACCTTATAAATTGAAATTTAAGGGATAAATGACTAATTGGTAGTTTGACTGGGGCGGTCGTCTTTAAAAAAGTAGCAAAGTACATCCAAAGATTTTAATAAATTTATAATATTATAAATTATTTTTATAATATACAGACAAAAAAAAAAAATTTTTTGAATTCTCTAATATAAATAAGAATTAAATTAAAAATAAAACTTAAGAAATTAGTTTTATTATTACAAGGTATAGCTAGAAATTGAATGGAAATCAATAAATTAGTGAAAGGTTTTGAATAGTATAATGGCGGAAAGCATACCTAACTGAAAGACTTAGAAGTCAAACAGATATGTAAGTAGGGCATAGTGACCCCTCGCTATAAAATGGAATAGACGGGGATCAATCGATAAAAGTTACGCTAGGGATAACAGGCTGATAGCCGGCAAGAGTACACATTGTTCCGGCTGTTTGGCACCTCGATGTCGACTCATCCTATCCTCCGGGTGAAGAAGCTTGGAAGGGTTCGGCTGTTCGCCGATTAAAAGGGTACGCGAGTTGGGTTTAATACGACGTGAGTCAGTATGGTCCCTATCTTCTGAAGAGATAAATAGTAAAAAGGGGAAGACCTTCTAGTACGAAAGGATCAATAGGCTGTGTTTCTCTAGTGCACCAATTGTTGAATTTAATTAATTAAAATTTAAAGAAGCATAGTTGGGTAGCCACAAACATATTAGATAAGCGCTGAATGTATATAAAGCAAGAAACTAACCCCTAGATACTATCTTAAATTTATTTCTATTATTTATTTATTAAATAATATTTCTTTTTATTTTATTAATCCATAATATAATCTAAGAAATGAAATAATATTTAATTTTATAAGAAAAAGAACATTTCTTAATAGGATGCAAATGTAAGTAACTGTGAATTATTTAGTTTAGCATTACTAATGAATAAAATAGACTTGATGTTTTAAATTGTCCAATTTTCTAACTCTATAATTTCCATAAAATTTATAATGGGGGTAAATTAATTAAATTAAAAATATAACTATTTATCAAATTTTCTATTAATTTGATCGATATCTAATAAAAAACAAAAACTTTTTTAAATTTAAATAAAAAAAATAAAATCATTATATTTCTCAATATAAAATTCTTCCAATGCTTCATGATATTTAGCAAAGGTAAAATGATGAATTGATCTATAACTACTATAATTAGTAACTAAAAAAGATCTACTCAAAACTATGTATGGTTTATTTGAATCATTACTGTGTAATGGGATAAAAGAATATAAATAATTACCATTTAAATTAGTAATAAAATTATAGAAGTTTTTCCATACAAAAATCATGAATTTCATAATAATTGGATTTACCTGATTTATTAATAAATAATTCTCTATTAATATCAGACATTAAAGTAACATCACTGATTGAAATATTTTTTAAAAAGTATTTATAATTTATATATTTATAATATTAACTATAGTATATCCAAAGGGGGTAATTCATTAAAATAAGTTAGATATAATTTTTAAAATAGATTAATTTGATCATATTTAATAATAACTCCTGGACCATCTTGATCCATTAACATATCCATTATATTTTCATAATAATTTTCACAAGCTAAATCTAATTTGAGATTGGATAAAACTAGAAATTACTCTTGGATTACTACTTTTTTTTTGTTTTTTTTAGTGATTAGAATAGGTTTAGATAATGTTTCATCTATAGTTAGAGTTACTATAGATAATATTTTATCTTTATTTTGAGGATTGTCATGAATTAATTTTTCTACTAATTCTTGTTTACTTAACCCTGGATTTTAATTCATAATTTGTTTTATTGATGCATCTATATTATAACATAATAATGAATTTAGATACTCACTTTCCATAGAATCAGGTAATTCCTTAAATTTTTAAAAAACTATATCAGGTTGTAAATTTTTAACTTCTTTTTCAAGTTTTTGTTTATCTGTTTCATCTAAATCATCTAATGTTTGAAGGCTTTTACCTTTTTGAACTAATTCAATTAAAGATATTAACTCAGATTGTAAACCAACTGTTCCAATATTTGGAGTATTAGGTCTAGAAGATTTTATATTATCTCACATTGTACTTAATGCTGATTTTATTTCAACAGGACTTTTATTTTGTGGAGTAGAACTATCAGAATCTTCCGAATCTTCAGAATCTTCTGAATCTATTACAATTTTTTATCTCCTCATTCTTTAGAGAGTTTTTCAGGTAAAGGATTTTTATCTTCTACAATTTTTGTAGCTAATTTTTAATTTTTGTATCTGATACATGTGAAGCGTCATCTCAAACATTTTCAGTGGGATCATATTCATCATCAGATCCTGAAACAGCTTTTCTCATTTTATTAAATTGTTTTGATAAAGATCAAGTATTATCTTCTTTATTAGTATCTAATGTAACTTTAGAAGAGCTAGCTTCTGCATTAATTTCAGTTCCTTTAGGAGTATTATCTTTTACAACAGTTTCAGTAGGTTTTAATTTCATTCCTTTTTTAATAGATTCTAATAAAGATTTAGGTTTATCTAGTTTGATTTCTTCTGGTATACCATATTCTGTAAGAGGAATAGGGGGAGCAGGTGGTGCTGGAGGAATTTCATTATTACTCATAAAAGAAGTTCTATAAAAAGCAAAAGCTACAGATGAAAGAGTAGAATATTTATGAAAATTAATTTGAAATAATTCAAAGATCATGTTACTAAATTTTGAAACAATTTGGTATAAAGAAATACAATCAATTTCACAGTATTTAATACTTTCATTTTTAAGATTTCAAGTTGTACCTTTAAATTCATTAGAATAATTTAAATAATCATTTTCTGAAATATTATAAAAATTATATTTAAAAGAGTAATTAATATAAACAATGTTATTAACTAAAAGTATATAGTAACTGTATTTCAATATCAGTAAATTTTACAATAATAATTGAATCATTAGAACTTATAATAGAATCATCAAGATAATAAAAATCTACCATTATATTCAATCTATTCATAATAAATTGTGTTAATAATAATGCTGAACTTTCTCTATTAATTAATATTGGATCTGAAATAAAAAGTTTTATTCCTTCATCTATTTGATATCCTATAATATCTGGATAGAAAGAGAAACTTACTCAATAATTATCTGATTCATTTAAACTATTCAAGAAATCCGTGATATCTGTTGTTAAATTTTTTAAGTAAAAAAACAGATCCTTTTGTTTTATGATAGTTCAGTGATTTAACTGAAAAATCTTTAACAAAATGAATTTTATCTTGACTAAAAGGCATTAACAAAGATAATGCATAAATACTTTCTATCATAATTTATATATATAATATATAAAATTATTATGATAGAAAGTATTTTAATTATATAAAATGAAAATCGATTAATTCCAAGGAAAAAATACGAAGGAAAAAATACGATAGTTCAAAGAATTAAGAAAAATTGGTCAATTATTGGTAATTGAAAGTGTATCACTATGAAAGTGTAAATTAATAAATAAAACATTAGTTTAATGCTATAAATTAAAACCCTTTGGGACTTGAATTAAATGTCAAACCTATTATATAGAAATTTGTTGATAATTACTAGAATTTTCTAGTTTATCTATGTATGTAAGATTTGTTTACAATAATTTTAGAAAAAAATGAAATATTTTTAACATACACTTTAAAAGAATTATTATAAAATATTATAATTATATTTCAAAAATATTATTTAATTATAATATTATATTTTTAGGTTAAACCTACATTAAAATTTTTATTAAATTAAATGAAATATAAAAATTAAATGTTTACAGCCTTAATCGTTAAAATTTAATATAAAATAGAAAAATTTTAGATCGAACATTAATAAAATGTATAAATATAAGTTTTATTAATAGGCTTAAATTAAAGTAAAAAATGAAATTCGTATTAATAAATATATTAAGTTTTACAACCATAATATCAAGTGTATTAGTTATAACATCTAAAAATCCAGTGATATCAGTAATATATCTAATTTCTGTATTTGTAAATGCAGCAGGTTATTTAATTTTATCTGGTATAGGTTTTCTTGGTTTATCATATATTATTGTATATGTTGGTGCTATAACTGTATTATTTTTATTTGTAATTATGATGATTAATATTTCATTAACAGATATTATAGATACAGGAAAACAATATACTAAAAATTTACCTTTAGTTTTTGTTGTAGGTTCATTATTCTTATTTGAAATGTTTAACATTTTACCATTTAGTTTTAATAATGTATCTGGTTTAAATTTAATTTTTGATACTATTACTAATTTTAATTTATTTATTTGAAAGAATGATAAATTAAATTTTGTTAATAATATTCATACCACTTATCAATCTAATATTGCAGATATAACATTTATTTCATTTAGTCAAATAGAAGCTATAGGACAATTAATTTACACTTATGCTGCTATTTTATTAATAATATGTAGTATTATTTTATTATTATCTATGATAGCACCTATTTTTATATCATTAAATAAAAAATAAATTTATCTAATTTATTAAATTATTATTTATTTACCCACCTACCTTTATTGGATTAAAACTAAAATAAAGTGATGATATTTCCATATCTGAAATTCGAATCTTCATTAGTTTAATAATAATTTATATAATCTTATCAAGACAATTCTTAATTTCAAATCAAAGTAATCCTATTTTAATTAATAATTATCTTTTAGACCAATTAGGAAAAGCTAGAAATGATTTTTAATTTTATGATGATTATTACTTTTTAATTTTTAAGTATAAATCTGTTAAGTTAGATCCTAGAATTACATAAATTACCCCCCACCCCACCTCATTTTAAATAATCTTGAATATAACATAATTTATTAATATAAATTCAATCAATGTCTCATTTAATAAATTGCTAACACAATAGAGACAGTTCTCTTAATAATAAACAAATTTTTTTGTTTATTTGAGATCCTTATATTTTTTTTTGTTTTTTCTAATGATTTTTATAAACTATTTAATTATTATTTTTTTAACAATTAATGAAATTGTTAATTCTAATTTATGAATTATTTCAATATGTGAAATAATTGTATTAGGTATAATAGTATCTTTAGCTAGTAGAACTATTGATAAAATATTAAGAGGATTAAAAGGTATAGCAGTTACTACTATAATAGTTAGAGTTATCCATGATGCTTATAAATTCTGAAAAGATAATGGCTCAAATAGTAATAGCAACGATTCTGAATACATATATGGAGACAAAGTTAAATTTGGAATAGGAAAAAAACCTAAACGAGTTCCTACTGTTACAAACAAAAATGAAAAATAACTAAAAAACTTTGTTTTCTTTTTTAGCTATACTAAATATTTTTAACATATCAGTTCCAGAAAATGCTGAACCAGTTGTTAATTACCCATTTGGAGTATTAATTTTATCTTTTTTAATCTTTTACAGTATTTTAAATGCTTTTCTATCTCTTTTTTCTTTACATGTATTAAACAAATATAATGTAGATGTGAAATTAGAAAATTATCCTAGGTTAATAAGAATTATTAAATACTATGAAAATAGTTCAATGGTTTTTATTTGTGTAGAAATTGCTATGGCATTAATCTTTACCTTAATAATTTTTTTTAGTAGTTTATTATTTTTAGGAATAAACATTTTTTAGTAAATTACCCCCTTTTTAAAGCGATTAATCTTTACTTCCAGTTGAATAAATGTTGTAAAATTTTTATTTTTTTGGTTTTTGTCCTTTCATGAATTTCATTACCCCATTTTGTTTTGTACGAATATCTGGTTTTCCTTTCATGAATTTCATTACCCCATCTGTTTTTTAAAATGGAATTTCTCTATCAACAAAGAATGAATCAGTATCAGTGTAATATAGTTTAATACCTAATTTAATTAATAACATTTTTAATTCCATCATTGAAATTCTAGCGTAAGAAGTAACAGCTGATGCGATAGCTACATTAGATTTAACATTTCTAAAACTACTTACTAACCCTAAATTTGTTTCTTGTTTAATTTCATTAAGAAGAGAGTAATCAAGATTACTGCTCATTAAAATGGTTGTAATATTTTCATTTATTTTTATTTCAGAAAATATAGTGTAATTCCCAAAATATTTGATTAAATCTTTATTATAAACATTTCGTGTTTCAATTAAAGTTTTTCTTCTACCAAAATATCCGTATAATTGGTTTAAGTGCATTTTAGCAATAAATCTTAAACTGCCAACTGCATTTTTTTTAATATTATAAAAGAAACTAATATAATTATTAAAAATGTTAGCTTTACTAAAATTTCATACTTTAATTAATTCAACTTTATAACCATATTTTACAATAGTTTTCAATTCTTCTGTAAAATAAATCCCAATTCAACTTCCTAAAGGATGTAATGTTTCATTATCAATTTTATGAGGAAGAATTGGAACAAGGATATTATCAGGGGAAGTTATTCTAGCTTCAGCAAAACCAAATACATCTTCTAATTTAACTCCACTCCCCTCACTAATTCCTAGGAAATTTATTGGCATTGGATTGCACATTGCGTTTGGATATAAGGAATTTACATCGTAGTGTTTTAAGTTTTCACCATATTTTAAATAATAATCGGTTGAACCTCCAATGTAAGCTAATCTTATAATTTTATCTAATTCATTGGATAAAATCTTTATATTACTTTTTAAGAATTCCTGTCTAAATATTTTAAATGAAAGTGTAGAAGTACTTCATATAGAAGCAATATCTACTTTGTGTTTATCAATGTAAATGTTTTGAGCTTTAGATAGGGCTTGTAATAAACTGATTGAATCTTGTTTAGCATATTGTATAAATTGATTTAGTAAATCCACATTTTCAAATAAACTCATTTTATTAAATTCCGGGGTGTAAGGATGTAATTTTCCTTTTACTTCAAATATATCACATAAATCTTGTAAAGAAATCGGGAATATTCTTATAGAATCTTTAAAAATAAATTTACTATCCTTGAATATAATATCTATATTAATAAATCTATGGAAATCATCAATAATAGAATTTACTTTATCTAAATTAATATTTGGTAATCCTAGTAATCCTTTGAATATGAAATATCCGTCAAATGAGCCTAAATTATGAGAGAAAATTACACATTTATGTAAATTTAAATTATTTAACCTATTCATAAAATTTAATCATAACATTCCTATTGCTTTATCAGGATTTTCTAATAATTGATTATGATCAATTAATTCAAAAATTGTTTTAATTTCCCCTTTAAATATATAAGAAAAACTTATGCTTACAGGTAATTGATCATTATTTACTTTAACAGTTTCTAAATCTATTGCAGCAATTGAAATTTTATTAATTACTTTAGGAGTTTTTAGAGGAGAAATTAAATTTAAATCTTTATTATTTGAAATTAAACTTGAATTGTGAAAACTTCTTCCAAATTTATGAATTGAATTATTTGTGTTTTGACCTTTTATTCTTGATTGAAAGTTGTAATCTCATAATTTAACATGTAAAACATTAAATGTTGTAATGGGATACCCTGATTCATAGAAAGCTTGAATATGGTTTTCAATTTTATCTAAGTAATTACTTATACTAGTATTTTCATCAATAATAATATTTTTATGAATATGAAAAGTTTGTTCTTCTTTAGAAATTGATACGATTAATATTTTTTTACCAATTTTTTTGAATTCATCATGGGAAATTAAACTAGCGAATAGAGCTGCAAATAAATATTTATGATCTAATAATTTATTATTTTCAAATGTGAATTGAGTAAATTTACCCACTCTATTATAATGTTTATCAATTAATTTTAAAGGTTTTATAGGTATAAATTCAAAGGTTATTGAATTCATAGCATTGTTAAAAATATCTAATACTGTATTTCCAAAGGTTAAAATACTTCTTAATATGTAATTTGGGTAAATAAAAAGAAATTTCATGTAATAAATTATAAATTCCCCAAATAAGATTTTATATTTATTTTCTGAGGATAGATTAATGTAAATTATTCTCATAATACTTAAAAAAATGTTATTTAAAGGTATAAATATTAAACTAAAAGTGTTAATATTTCATCCAATTGACTGAATATAAAATATTATTAAATATAATAATACAATGTTTACACTAAAAGTTGTAAACAATATTAAATTGTTTAATGATTTAAATGTTATTAAAATAATAACAGAAAGTAGGGCTATTGCCACTATAAAAAGGATTGAAAAAGCTTTTAACATTTCTATTGTTTAATTTCCATATAATATTTAATTAGATAAAATTTTTTATTTGTTAGTGATAAAAAACAGCTCAAACTATTTGAAGAGTTATCTCAAAAATGATACATAATAACTAATAATAAATATATAATATTTAAAAAGATTAAAAATAACCCCCGTAAAAATACAAATAAAATAAGGTATTAATATAAGATCAAATCAATAAAAATTATTTTTTATATAATCAAATATCATAATAAATAACATTCTTAAATAAAATCAATTTGTTTTTAATATAATTAACAACTTATTTATATTATTTAAAAAAAGGGGGTTTGAAGATTTTATTGTAGTTCATCCTCACGCATTTAAAATTTCAGTAGAGATTAATTTATTATTTTCAAAAGTATATCTTTGATCTTGGATAGTTCTGATGAATCTGATATCAGATATTTTAAATTCTTTATATTCAAACATTAACTCTCCTTTTCTGAAGATTTTTACAAAATTTTCATTGTTAATCTTTGTAATAACTGCTATATTTGTGGGAGTAGTTAAGGTCATTATAAATTTATTATCAATTTGTTCTATTAATTTTCCATATTCTAATGGATTAGTAGTAATTGGTAATTTATAATGTGCATAATTTTGATATTTTATTGTATTCATTTAAGTTTTGTTTTAAAGACTGTAGTCTATTGATTACGAGTGCAAGATTAATTAGTTAAGAAATATTAACTAATTTTAGTTATATCGATTCTCATCTTCCTCCATTAAGAATATTTCTATATATTCGAATTAGTATAACTTTCAATTGTTTAAGAATATATATAAGATATAAATATTATTTTTCATATAGTTTCTATTAAGAATTACTCATTAAAAGTGTTACAATAAAAATGAGGAAATACTAAAAAACTATTTTAAAGAAAGGAAAACTCTTTTGAATTCAATATAGAAATTAACTGTTGTATCTAAATTAAATCCTGAGGAGTTTCATTGTTCCTCTATAAAATTCATGATTAAAACTGGATTGCTTTGGTTAGTAACTAAAAAAGGATTAGATAATCTTAATCTAGGCTTTGAAAGAGAGTCTGAAGTACCAAAATATGGAATTATTAAATATATTTTATCATCTCCGATTAATTTTAATCAAGATTGTATATCATATACATTAATGCTATTAAGATGGTGACATCTTCATCCAGATGTTTTATCAACATTTATACTAGAAGGAATATCACTTAAGAATGTGATTTGTTTTGTAGTTAATGGTAAATTCATTGTTTTGTTTTTTTAAAATTGATTGCGACATATTTATTTCTATAAACCCCTTCGGGACTTGTATTAAATGTCTAATATCTATACAATAAATATTAGTTGCTAATTACAGAATAAATTAATATTTGTTTAGCGGGTTTTATTTATTTGTGAAATAAAATTTTAAGGGGGTAATATTTGATTAAATATTTTTATTAAATTTCTACCTTAATAGCAACAGTAACCGTTAATATTACTGGGTCAATTTTATTAATTATATCATCTTTAAATAATCAATTAGTTATAAATAAACCTTTTTCATTAAGACTTTGCATAATAAATTGAGTTATTAATACAGGATCACTTTCTTTATTAACAATAATAGCATCATTTATAAAAAGAGGATCTATTTTTTCTTTATTATCTTTTCATACATTATAACTTGAAATGAAAGATAAACTCATAGAATAATTTACATCGTTGGTCAATGAAAGTAATAATAATTCTATATCATTAGTTAAAGTTTGTAAGTTATGATATGAAATTTTAGGTTTAACTCCATAAGAATTAAACTTTCAATCAAAAGAATCTCTGAAATCAATTTCATAGAAAGAAAAGGGAATCAATATAGACATAGCATACACTGAATTCACAAAGAAACCAAATTTTAAAATTCAAATTAATGTTAAAAGTAGTTTTTCTTTTCTGTATTTTCTAATTAATAAACTAATTATTAGAATAGAAATGAAAAAAAAAATTACTCAGGCAAAATCTAAGTTAATGTTGTTTTCTAAAGAAGAATGAATATATCATCTATCAACAGTATGGTATGAAGGAGGCATTGAAGGCACTCTTCCATAACCTACATGATTTGAAAATCTTTCATGTGTTGATTCTAACAAATCAGGATAATTAAAAATTTGTTGAGGTCGAGTTGGTTCAATGTAATCAACTAATTCAATATCTCCTGTTCTATTTAAAGCATTCACGGGAGGTCTTGATAATTTATTAATTGTTTTGATTGCTGTAAAAGTTCCTAAAGGAATACCAATAAATGCTAAAATGCATATTGTTATTATTTGATCTTGAGTTGTCATTTTTTATTAAATTAAAATTGATTGCGACTATTGATTGCGAGAATTGATTATTATTTAACGTCCTATCAATTAAAAGACGTCTGTTAAACAACTTCGAACTTTACTTTATGCCTTATAAAGGAGAGGTCCTGTCTTTGATTTAAAAATTATTTTACTATTTTTTCAAAGTATTTCAATACTAATAAATCTATATAAATCATCTATAACAGAGTTAACTTTTGATATATCAATATCTGGTAATTCTAATAAACCTTTAAAGATAAAATAACCATCAAAAGAGCCTAAATTATGATAAAAAATAATTATTTTATTTAATTTAAGATTATTCAATTCATTCATAAAATCTAATCATAATAATTTAACTGCTTTATCAGAATCATTTAACAATAAATTATAATTAATTAATTTAAACATTGTAAATATTTTATTATTAATATTATAAGAAAAGGTGATAGCTACAGGAATTTGAATATTATTAAATTCTATTGTTTCAATATCAACAGCTCCAATTTTCATTTTATTTACAGTTTGAGGAGATTTTAAAGGTTTTATTACATTTAAATTTCTGTTTTTATTGTTTACACAAGAAGAGTGGAAACCTCTTCTAAATTTATTAATTGAATTCATTTTTTTTTTATCTCTTGAAATAGTTTTTGGTTCATAATCTCAGATTTTAACTTGTAAAATTTTAAAAGTAGTTAACGGATATCCCGATTCATAGAAAGTTTGAATGCTATTTATAATTTTATCTAAATAATTATAAATAGTAGTATTTTCATCAATAATAATATTTTTATGAATGTAAAATGTTTTATCTTCACTAACAATGGAAACAATCATTATTTTTTTACCAATTTTTTTAAATTCTGATTGTAAAATTAAACCAGCAAATAATGCATTAAATAAATTTTTATGATCTAATAAAAAATTATTTTCAAAAGCAAGTAGAACAATAAAATAAATCATTATATTTAAAAAGGTGATAAATAAGATAACAGAAAAAATGAATAAAGCTAAAGCTAATTTACCTTCATTAGGAATATTTTCATCTTGTAAACTCGAAATTAATTTATTTAAGTAAGTTAATATAATCATTAAATAATTTAGAATCACCAGAAGAAGTAGGTTTATTTTCCGATTTATCGTAATCTTTAGATTTTTTTAATTTGAGTAAATAGAATTAATATTTTTATAGATAAAGATAATAATATTACAATTCTTATTAATTAATTATAGGGATTACCAATAAGAATTAATGTAAAGATTATTATATTTAAGATAGAAATTAAAACAGGGAATATAAAAAATATATAATATAAGTCTGTAATAATATAAATAGTATATATAATTATTAAAATTAAAATCAGTTAAATTCATTAGAGTTAAGTTTACAGATGGTTTCTGTAATAGATCTGCAAAATCTATAAATATTAGGGTTCAATTCTCTCTTAACTCTTTAATCATTAAAATTTAATAATAAATTATTATAATTAAAAGAAATCTATTAATTTTATTTAATTATAATATATATTATAAATTCTCTTAGTTTAATGGTAGAACTGCATTCTTCTAAAGTGTTAATTTTGGTTCGAATCCAAAAGGGAATAAGAAAATATTAAACTATTTAAACAAAATTTTTATTTCTAAAAGTTAAAATAGAATAGTTTAACATTTTTCATAATAACTATTTAGAGAATCAATTTACAAATAATATTTGTACAAATCCTTTAGAATCTATTAATTAAGTTGTTAATATAAAAATAAATTATTGTTACAGTATCTTTTACTTTATATTTTGTTTTTTTACAATTTAATTAGAAAAAATTATATCTAATCAAATTTAATTAAATTATTTATTTTACTTATAAATATTTAAATTATTAATTAAAAATAATTTTAATTAATTTATAAAGTTATGTTGTTAATTTTAATTAACTATAAATCAATATTTATATCTATTTCAATTTTATGAAAATGTAATATAAGATTATATTAAAAATGATATATTTAAATTATTTTTTAATAAATTTAAATAAGAGAATTTAAAGACTAAAGTATAAATTTAAAAATGGATAGTCAATTATAAAATAAAAATATAGATATAAATAAAGATGAAAAATATTTATCTATGAATACAAATAATTTAATTTTAACTCTGTTAAATATAATAATAAATTTATTAGATGTATTATTAGTGATATTACCTATATTATTATCTGTAGCCTTTATGACTATAATAGAAAGAAAACAATTAGCTGCTCATCAAAGAAGAGTTGGTCCTAATACTACAGGATATTATGGTTTATTACAACCTTTTAGTGATGCTCTTAAATTAATAGTTAAAGAAACTATTATACCTTCTCAATCTAATAAAATATTATTTTATTTAGCGCCTGTGTTTTCTTTAATATTTAGTTTATTAGGATGAGGAATAATTCCTTTTGGACAAGGTTTAACTTTATTTGATTTTACATTAGGGATATTATATACTATAGCTTTATCTTCCTTAGGAGTATATGGAATATTATTTGCAGGTTGATCAGCAAATTCTACTTATGCCTTTTTAGGTTCTTTAAGAAGTACTGCAGCTATGATTAGTTATGAATTAATTTTAAGTTCAGCTATATTAATTATAATAATATTAACAGGTTCATTTAATTTTACAACAATAATTGAAAATCAACAAACTATTTGATATATAATACCATTATTTCCAGTATTTATATTTTTTTTTATTTCTATATTAGCTGAAACATCTCGTACACCTTTTGATTTACAAGAGGCTGAATCTGAATTAGTAGCTGGTTTCTTTACTGAACATTCTAGTGTACCTTTTGTTTTCTTTTTCTTAGCTGAATATGCTTCAATAGTTTTATTTAGTTGTATTACTTCTATTTTATTTTTAGGAGGATATCATATGCCTGAATTATTTATTAATGATTCTTTAATTAATTTACAATCTATCATACTTGGATTAAAAACATGTTTATTTTGTTTTATGTTTGTATGATTTAGAGCTACTTTACCTAGAATGAGATATGATGCTTTAATTAAATTATGTTGATTAAATTTATTACCTGTTTGTGTAGCTTTTATTATTTTAGTACCTAGTATTTTAATAGCATTTGATATATCACCTTATTAATTATTTATTCAATAAAGAAATAATTATTTCTAATAAAGTTTTAGAATAATTTTTAATCAATAAAAATATATTTAAAGTTTTTTATAATATATAAAAATAAAATTAATTTTATTATCTCACCCCCTTAAATAAATAATAGACAATAACTTTAAAACTCTAAATTAAACTGAATCATTTTAATTTTAAAAAATTAAATTTGACGATAGTTTTAAAAAAAATACAAATAATTAAAAGAGATATAAAAATTGCAATTAAAGCATATAAAATACAACAATAACACCAAATTATTGTTTAAAAATCATAAGAATTTAATTTTGGTTCCGATTGAACGTTGTTCAGTAGTTTAAGACATGCAAATCATTATTACTTAAAAATTTTAAAGGTAATAAGGTGTAAAGGTGAGGATAGTAAATAAGTTACTTTATAATTTTCATAAATAGGAAATAAATAAAATTAAAAATATTTAATTTATATTAAAGGAATTATTCTGTTATAAAATACTATTTACTTTGATTAGGTAGTTGGTAGGGTAAAAGCCTACCAAGCCGACGATCAATAGCTATGTTTGAGAGAACAGATGGCCACATTGGGAATGAAATCTCCCAAGTAGTATAATACTACCAGCAGTCAAGAATATTAGTCAATGCTCGAAAGAGTGAACTAGCTAACTGAAATCAATTAAAATAATTGATAACATAAGGGAAAATAATGATATTACCTTATTATTAGTGTCGTCCAAAACTGGTGCCAGAAGACTCGGTAAGGCCAGAGACACAAACGTTAATCGTCTTAATCAGGCGTAAAGGGTTTGTAGGCGGCTTTAAAATTTACTTATAAAAAATAAAATAAATAATAAGTAAAGAATAAAAGCTAGAATCAAATAGAGGATATATTAAAGAATGCTTAGAGTAGGTCCGATATCCTTAAATACTAAGTAGAATATTAAAGGCGAAAGCTTTTTTCCATTAATGATTGACGCTCAGAAACGAAGGTGAGGATAGGAAATAGGATTAGATACCCAGATACCCCTCTCTGTCAACGATGAATGGTAGTTATTAGTAAAAAAATTATTAATGGCAATGTTAACACGATAACCATTCCGCCTTGTGAGTACAACTGCAAAGTTGAAAACAAAAAAATTAGTCGGTTTCGGAGCAAACGAAGTGAAGCATGTTATTTAATACGATAATCCGCGTAAAACCTTACCAGTTCTTGAATAAAAACTTTTATATATAAAGGAATGTTTTAAATTTTAAAATATAAAAATAATTTAAAATAGTAAAAAAAACATTTAATACAGGTGTTGCATGGCTGTCTTCAGTCCGTATCGTGAGAACTGAGGTTAATTCCATTAACGGACGAAATCCCTATTGTTAATTAAAAATATTATATTTTATTACATATTTAACAATTTATGATTCTTATAAAGTATCATTTGGGGCTAAGACAAGTCTTTATGGCCCTTATGAACTGGGCTATAGACGTGCCACAAAAACTTTTACAAAGTGATGCAAAACTTTTTCTTAAAATGAATTATATATTTATTTTATTATTAAAGATAATATTATATGTTATGTAAAATAAATAATCGAAAGATTAAATAATGCATTTATTTTTAATTTTATACAAACAAATTAAATTTAGAAAATAGGAATAGCTAATCATTAAAAAAAGTTAAAATATAAATTTAGACGGATTGTTCTCTGCAATTCGGGAACATGAAGAAGGAATTTCGAGTAATCGTTGATAATAAGCGCAACGGTGAAATTAGCATCCGTGATGAACTAACTGTCTGTCGCTGGGAAGAAGCTTATATTGATGGAAATAATAATGTTATTATCACTTTTCATAGTTAATTTTTAATTTATATTTTCTAAATTTAAAATAGTTATTTATTGTAAATAATATAACGGCTATGTAAAACTAATTAGTTTTTATTAATTCAATTGAGTAACATCTCAAAAGTCATAGCAGGGTAGCCGTACTGGAAAGTGCTGCTGGAAAATAAATAAAATAACCCCCTTTTTAAATATAATTTAGTAAGAGATTAGTTGAGTGGTTTAACAGCATATTTACACTATGCAGACAGAGTTTCGATTACTCTATCTCTTATTTATAATTATTATATTATTTTAATAATAATGTCTTTATAATTTATTAAAATAAATTTTATGTTTAATAAATATATTCTTAATTTATATTATTTAACATATTTTTATATTATTTATATTTAAATAAATAGATTTAACATATATTTTGTTATTTAGAATTTTAATATTTATTATTTTGCGAGTGTGCCGAAATTTGGTAGCCGGGTAAATCTTAGGAATTTATGGTTTGATAATCGTAAGAGTTCAAGTCTCTTTACTCGTATATAGAAAATATTTTTACAATCCAAATTATAATCTAAATAAATTATATAAAAAAATTTATCTAAATTAAATAAAATTAGTTAAGAAGAGATTAATAAAAAAATATTTTTATTTATTTATTTAAGAGGGAGTTTTAATTAGTTGAATATTATATCCTTTTTATATTATTTCTTTAAATAAAAATCTAAAGTTTGATACAAATTTAAAATCTGTAACATCTTTAGCTGAATTGGAAAAGCGTTTGCCTTCGAAGCAATTGTATATTGGTTCAAATCCAATAAGATGTAATATCAACAATTAAAACCCAAATAATAAAAATAAATTAATTTAATTAATTATGATAGACATAAAAATAATAAAAATATTAACATTAAAAATAAAAGTAATGATGTTTATTAGTATCATGATTCTTATAGTGGCAATAGCCCTACCTTCAATAAATATTTCACCAAATTTATATTTAAGAATATCTTCTTTATTATTACTTTATACTGGAGCATTAACTTTAAATGCTTTTTATATTCAGTCAATTGGATCAGGTATAGGTATATATAGTGGTTTATTTCAAATTACTTTATTCACACAATTATTTGATATAGTTATAATATTAACAGGTTCTGTAATATTAATAGCTTGACCTTTAATAAATCATAAATTTATAGATAATAATTTAAATGAAGAAGGTCATAAAATATTATCAATTAATAATTATAGAATAAAATATTCAATTATAATATTAATATCAACTTTAGGTTCTTTATTATTAATATCTTCTTCAAATTTAATAACTTTATATTTAAGTTTAGAATTACAATCTTTTGGAGTATATATTTTAGCTTCATTATATAGACATTCAGAATTAGCAATATCTGCAGGATTAAAATATTTTTTATTAGGTAGTTTAGCTTCTTGTATTATATTATTAGGTTGTGGTTTAATATATTCTTTCACAGGATTAACTAATTTAGATTCTATATATAGTATGATTTCAGTAATTGATAATAATAATATATTATTAGGTTTTAGTTTAGGTTTAATATTAATTTTTATAGGATTATTATTTAAAATAGCCTCAGCACCTTTACATAATTGAGCACCAGATGTATATGCAGATAGTGCTACAATTATAACTACATGATTAACTATTATGCCTAAAATATCTATTTTATTAGTTTTATTTGAAATACAAACTCATATTAATTTAATAGAAAATATTAATATAATATTAGAATTAAATCCTTTAAATAATATAATAAATAATAATACTTTAAGTTTTAATAATAGTTATTTATGAAGTAAAAATTTATTATTAATAAGTTCTTTATTATCATTATTAATAGGAACAATATTAGGTTTAGCTCAAACTAAAATAAAAAGATTGTTAGCTTACAGTACTATTTCACATGTAGGATTTATTTTATTAGCTTTAGCTATTAATTCTGAACAATCTATAGAAGCTTTAATATTTTATATTATACAATATACTATTACAAATTTAAATACTTTTTTAATAATAATATTATTTGGATATATAATAAAAAATTCATTTAGAGATTTAATACAAAGTATTATGGTAGAAGATGAAACAGGAACAGAAAATGATATTAATTTTATTTCAGAATTAAAAGGTCAATTTTTCTTAAATCCTGTATTATCAATAACTTTAACAATTTGTTTATTTAGTATGGCTGGAATACCTCCTTTAATAGGATTCTTCTCTAAACAGTTTGTATTATATTCAGCAATTCAAAATGGATATTACTTTATGTCTATTATAGCTATTATTGTTAGTATTATAAGTGCTTCTTATTATTTAAAAATAATAAAAATATTATTTACAGAAGAAGAAAATATCTCCGAATATAATGATAAAGAATTAAAAATAATTAAAAATTTAAATTCTAAATCCGAAATAGAAATAAGTAGTACTAACAGTTTTATAATATCTACTTTAACATTATCTATTTTATTATTTGTTCTTAAACCATCAATTTTATTAAATAGTACAACAATACTTTCTTTATCTTTATTTAATTTTTAATGAATAATTTATTAATGTTATTTATTTTGGTTCCTATCTTAGCTTTAGTTTTATTATTTTTAAATTTTATTTTCTCAGTTCATAGACCTGATGAATCTAAAATATCTGCTTATGAATGTGGATATTCAGCAATTAGAAAACAAAATAGAACTGATTTTCAAATACAATTTTATGTAGTTGCTATGTTATTTTTAATCTTTGATTTAGAAATATTATTATTATTCCCTATAGCTGTAACTTTATATAAAGTTAGTACTTTTGGGTTTAGTATAGCTTTAATTTTCTTTGTTGTATTAACAATAGGGTTTATCTTAGAAATTGGTTCTGGAGCTATATCTATAGCTAATACTACACAAACTAAAGTTAATAAATAATTTTATTTTTAACTAATAAAATATTAATTAATCTATCTATATTTAGTAATAAATTTACCCCCTTATTTATATAATACATCTATATATTTTTTTATATTTAAAGTAAAATAAAATAATATATATTTTACAATATAGTATTGATAAAGTTAAATAATATATTTTTCTTTGTAATTGCAAAGTATTAACAATATTTTTATCAGATATTATTTTTATAATAATATTTTCATTGAGATTAATAAAATTTTGAAATACCAAATACAGATTAAGGAGAGGCATATAGAAAATGTTAAATTATTTAAAATAAATTATTTATTAATCATGAATTATTAATTAATTAAAAGAAATAACCTGATTAATCCTTAATAATAAAATAACTTAATTAATCCTCTTAAATTAATTAAGAACATTAAAATTTTCATTATACACTTTAATCACAAAATAATATCTCTTTTTATCAAAGTGTATAATTAAGTGTAAGCCACATTGTGTAAAACCTTATGAAAGTTTCCTATCATAATAGTGTGTATTTATTTATTTTTTGTTTTATTTATTTTTATTTTCTAAATAAAATAAGATTAATATGCTTTTTAATTTGTAGATTAATTAATTAATCAATTTAAGTTATAATTTAAAAATAATTATAAGGATTAAATAGTTTTATTTTAATAAATTAAAAATTCATATAAATTTAATCTAAATTTAAAAGGATATAAAAATTAAAGGAGGGGGAATCTGATAATTGGTAATCAGTTGTATTTGCATTACAAATATGATAGTTCGAGTCTATCTTTCTCCATAAATTTATTAATAAAAATAAAATAATAATTATAAGCCTCGATTGCTTAGTGGTCAAAGCGCTATTCTGAAGATATAGAAATGTGAGTTCAATTCTCTCTCGAGGCAAATTATATATTAATTAAATAATTTATTATGTTTTAAGCCGGAATAGTTTAATTGGTAAAACGGATTCCTTGTAAGACTTTGATATTGGTTCGATTCCAGTTTTTGGCAAAAACAAAAATTAAATTTATTAAAAAATAGTTAAAATAAAATTAATATGAGTTGTAGTTTAATTTGGAAAAACATCATTTTTTGGTAATGAATAATATCAGTTCGAATCTGGTCATCTCAGTAAATTCTTTTTATTTAATATTTATAAGGAAGCAGAACTTGAGTGGTTGAGTGTCTCCCTTTTAAGGAGAAAGTCCTGGTTCAAGTCCAGGTGCTTTCAGTTCTAAATATAAATTTTATATAATAAATATATATACATAAATATTTAGAATTCATAATTAAAATTTATAATGTTAAAAAATATTTATATTTTTATTATAATTTTAAGGGCAGGTGATCCGATTGGTAATGGTGATTCTCTGTAAAAGAATTGGTTAACGCCGTAAAAGGTTCGATTCCTTTACTGCTCAATAAAAAATGATAGATGACAAATTGGTCAGTCGCTCCTTTTGGGTAGGAGACATAGAGCATGTTCGAATCGTGCCTATCATATTCAGGTGTTATGGCAGAGAGGTCATTGCGGAGTACTGTTAATACTTTTTTCATAGGTTCGATTCCTATTAACACCTTTAGTTTTTATTATTTTTATAAGATTACCTTTCATCTTATTATAATTAGAATTTTTTTAATTTAATTAATTCTTTAATAATAAAGAAAGTTAAAAATAAAATTTTTTAATTAACTTAATATAAACGATAAAAATACTATAAATATAAAAGAGTAATAAAAATAGCGAACATGTTGAAATTGGTAAACAATCTCTTCTTAAGCAGGAGTGGAAGTAATTCCTTAAGAGTTCAAGTCTCTTTGTTCGTATGTATTTATAACAATAGTGTACAATTTAATCTAAATAATAAATTATATTTAGACAGTTTAGTGTAACGGTTTGCACACTAATCTCATTAGTTAGTAGAAAGGTTCGATTCCCATTCTGTCTTTGTTAATAATTACTGGTTTAGAATTTTAAATATTTAAAAATTTAATTTAATAAAATTAGAATTTAATTTTTTTAAACAGTTTATTTAATAATTTATTAAGTGAATAAATTGTCTATTTGAAGAATTTGAAGATAAAGTTTAAGTACAAATATTAAAATTGAGTATAATTCAAATTTAGAAAACATTTTTGTTTGTTTTTAAATTACAATAGCATGTGTTACTATTGGATAAATATTAAATTATTTAAACCCTTAAACTTTATTAATTTTATATGTTTATGAGATATTAATTTAATTAATATTTATTTAATATCTTCATTTAATAGATAAATCTTTTATGATTAATAATGTAAGATTTTATAATTTAATTAATAACAATAAGGTCTTTTAGTATAAATGGTCGTACGGCACCCCTTCAAGTTGCTAGTGTCAGTTCAAGTCTGGTAAAGACTAATTTTCTTTCTATTCTCATGTTAACTTTAAAGTTATAATAATTAATATAAAAAAGGTTAATATTATATTTTTACAGTTAACATCAAATTTAATATTTTTTATAAAATTCTATTATAAATATATTAATTTAAAAACAAACAAACAAACAAACATATTTTAATTTAATATTTTTTATAAAATTCTATTATAAATATATTAATTTAAAAACAAACAAACAAACATATTTTAATTTAAAAGTATATAGATCTTTAAAAATAAAATTTCTAACTTAAATTAATAATAATTAAAAAATAAACAAAAAAATTTACATTAACAAATAAATAATAAAATAAAAATATTTACATTAACAAATAAATAATAAAATAAATATATCTACATTAACAAATAAATAATAAAATAAATATATCTACATTAATAATTTCTAATAATTGTTATTTGTTATTAAATGTACAAAAATAATTTTTGATACTCATTTTAGATAAAAACATACAAATTTTTTTAATGTGAACAAATTTAACTTTAATAATAAATTCTCCATTAGAACAATTTGAAGTAAGTAGTTTAATAAGTATAATAGCTCCTATATTTGGTTATATAAATATAACTTTAAGTAATTTAGGTTTATATTCTATATTTAATTTATTTATAATATTAAGTACACATATGCTAAGTAATAATGAAAAAAAAATTTTATCATCAAAATGAAGTATAGCCCTAGAAAGTATATTTACAACAATTAATACAATGGTAAAAGAACAATTAGGTAAAGAAATTTATTTACCTTTTATTTATTCATTATTTTTCTTTATATTAATAAGTAATTTAATAGGTAATATACCTTATTCATATACAATTACAACCTCTGTTATAGTAACTATAGGATTATCATTTACTATATTAACAGGTGTAACTATACTTGGATTATATATTCATAAATTACAATTTTTCTCATATTTTGTTCCATCTGGAACTCCTTTAGCATTAGTTCCATTATTAGTTTTAATTGAAACTGTATCTTTTTTAGCTAGAGCTTTATCATTAGGTATAAGATTATTTGCTAATATGGTAGCTGGTCATTCTTTATTAAAAATATTATCTACTTTCTTATATCAAATGTTTAATAGTAGTTTTATAGTAGCTATATTCACTTTAATTCCTTTTGCATTCTTCTTAGCATTATGTGGATTAGAAGTAGCTGTATCTATAATTCAAGCTTATGTATTTGTATTATTAGTAATATCTTATATTAAAGATGCCATATATTTACATTAATTATATTAATTATAAATTAATTATTAAATTAAATCATTTAATTATTAATTTTATTAATAATAAGGTAAATGTTTTAATACTAAGTAATATATTTAATAAAAATTAAAATTATTAAAAGTAATAATGAAAATAAAATTTTAATCAATAGAGTCAGAATATTGAAAAAATATTAAATTCTTTATTATTAAATATAAATTAGATAAAATAAATAATAAATGAATATTTAAAAAGTATATTTACATAGTTTAAAAATTTTACCCCCTATTAATTATAAATTAATAATTAAATTAATTAAAGAAATGGAATAGTTTACATTGGAAAGTTAAAACAATTGCTAATTGTTCGGGTAATTCCTTTAGGTGTTCGAATCACCTCTATTCCGTTAAATTAGAATTATTTAATTTATTGTTTTATTCTGTATAACACTTTTATATATTTATACTTATCGAAAACAGAGGAGTAAAAAAGAAAAGTAAGGATAACCATATGGATTGACGACTTTATTCAACTAATGCTAAAGAAATTGGAACCCTTTATTTAATATTTGCAATATTTGCAGGAATGATAGCTACAGGATTTTCAGTATTAATTAGATTAGAGTTATCTTCTCCAGGTGTACAATTCTTACAAGGAGATCACCAATTATTTAATGTAATAATAACTGCTCATGGATTATTAATGTTATTTTTTATGGTTATGCCTGCATTAATTGGAGGTTTTGGTAAAATCAACACAAAAAATTATATTAAATTAGAATTAGAGTCAGAATCAGAACTAAGATTAAAATTAGGAGCTTATTTAGCTGGTTTAATAGAAGCTGACGGATCTTTTGCTATACATAATATAAATTCAAAAGCTAAAAAATATACACCTAAAATATTTATAGTATTTAATCTAAACGATAACCCTTTAGCGGAAAAATTAATGTCGATAACTAAAGTAGGTAGTTTGCATAACAGACCACAACAAGGTTGTGTTATTTGACAAATTCAAAAAATAGAAGATGTAAAAAAAATTATCAATCTAATAAATGGTTATATGCGAACACCCAAAATAGAAGCATTACATAGAGCAATAAATTGATATAATGAGTTTTACAATATGGATATAAAAAGTTTAGGTTTAGATTATTCACCTATTGATAGTAATAACTGATTAGCTGGGTTTATTGATGGAGATGGTAGTTTTAGTATAAATTTAACAGATAGAAAGAAAAAGAGTGCAATTAGTACAAAAAGAGTACAAACTTTTTTAACCATAGAATTAAGACAAAATTATCATAGGGATTGTTCAATAGAATTAGGAGGTATTAGCTATTTTTATATATTAAGTATAATAGCTAGATATTTAAATGTTAATGTTTATTCTAGATCTAGAGAACAAAAAGATAAAATATTTTATAGTTATAAGGTTATATCGCATAATTTACAAAGTCACGCTAAAGTTATAAATTATTTAGATAAATATCCTCTATATTCTTCTAAATATTTAGCTTATAAAGATTGAAAATATGTAGTAGAACAAATTAGATTACGAGCTGGAAAACCTTTAACAATTGAAAATATAACAGAAATTGAAAAAATAAAAGCTCAATTTAATACAAATCGAACTGAATTTGATTTTTCTCATTTAGATTCTATTGTTTAAATATAAATAGAGAAATTGCCAAAAGTAATAGTAATATTACTTAATAAAACATAACTATATGCGGGAAGTTCCTAAAGTTTTATTATAGGAGTTGTGAAAATTTATTAAAAAATGTACATAACCCTAAAAATTAATAAAAATGATTACAATGGATAATCCGCAGGAAACAAAAATAAAATTTTTAAAATTTATTTAGGATCCTCAGAGACTATACGTTATGCTCCATTAAGTTAATGGATGAAGAGATAGTCCAAATATAATTTAACGATTATAGTAAAATGAATTACTTTTTACCAATCCATATAGGAGCTCCAGATATGGCAAACAAAAAGGAGTTCCATGGGTTAAATATAAGATATTATAACAATAAATTTAAAAATAATATATATAAAGGATATTTAGCAGGTCTATTTGAAGGAGACGGACATATTTGAATTCAAAATCCTGAACAAAAAAAGAAACATAATCCAAGATTTTGTATCACTTTTGGATTGAAAAATGAACCATTAGCTAAAAAATTATTAGAAATAATAGGATCAGGATTTATAAGATATAAAACACGAGATAATGCTTGTGTTTTAGTTGTTTCACTTGTAATAGGTTTAAAAAAAGTAGTTCATTTATTAAATGGTGAATTAAGAACACCAAAAATATGTCAACTTCATAATTTAATAGACTGATTAAATAAAAACCATAATACAAATATTATTAAATTACCATTGAAAGATAGTTCTTTATCAGGAGATGGTTGATTAAGTGGATTTATAGATTCAGATGGTAGTTTTTCTGTACAACATACTAAATTAGAAAACTATGCAAATGCTAAAAAAAGAAAAATATCTTGTAGATTAAGAATCGAACAAAGAATGTTAGATCCTATAACTAATAATAGTTATTTTAATGTTTTAACAGATATATCAAATTTTCTTAATTGTACATTGTTGACTAGAAAACAAAATTCTACAGGTAATGAATACTATACTTTAACAGCTTCAAGTAAAATGTCTCTAGATGTTATAATAAATTATCTAGATAAATACTCACTATTTTCAAGTAAATATTTGGATTATAAAGACTGAAAAGAAATAGTTTGTTTAATATTTGAAAACAAACATTATACAGAAGAAGGTATAAATAAAACAGAATCTGTAAAAAATGGTATGAATAGACAAAGAACTTACTTTTCTTGAAACCACTTAAATTTATTCTCTTTATAAATTACATATTATTATATTTTTTCCCTAAACTAGGAAATGCCGTTTAAAAGTGTAAATTTTTTAATTATTACTTCGCTATATGCATAGAATCTCTCGATTTTGGAATTTAATTTTTCCAGTTAACAGATACATAGACAGCTAATTGAAGTTTAAACTTATAAAGTTGTATTTTCAACTGAATTAGTCGTAATACTTATGTATACATGGGAAGAATGTGCAGGAAACCAAAAAAATTACAAAAACAAAACAAACAATAATCTGTTATTAAAAAAAAAAAGTGGAATGTATTTAAAAGAGATTATAGTATTTTTATCGAAAGATAAAAACCTTTAATAAAAAGAATAAAACTATAATCAAAAAACAAAATTATATACTAAGTAACTAATTATATCTATTTTTTAAGATATTATAAAAACAAAAAATTATTAATTTATACCACATTTCATATAAGATTAAATTAAATAATAACACTATAGTAACAATAAAACAAAAATTAAAAACAAAATGAACGATACTATAAAAACTTTATTAGAAAAAAATGATTTAGACATAACTATTATTATTGTAATAGGAACAGGATTAATAATAAGTTATACTCTATATTACTTAATTAGAAGTAATAATACCGCTATTCCAACTAAAAATATGGAAGTTTTAACAAACCAAGAGATTCCAACTAAAAATATGGAAGCTTTAACAAACCAAGATATAGGAGCTACAGTTAACGAAAATGCAGTAACTGAAATAAATAACAAAAATAAAGATGCTATAACAGACAATGATTCTGAAACAGATACAGATGTGGATACTCAAAGTACATCTGATAATGAAAGTTTTTTAGAAAGTGCTACTTCATCTGATTCTGAAGTGGATCTAGATCTAGCTTTTTTACCACCAGCCGCTAATAAAATAATAACTGAAGCAGAAAAAGCAGGAAAATTTATCATGCCTGATGTAGATTTAAATGTATGTCCTATTGAGGAATTAAAATTATTTGAGTTCAAAAGCCTATATTCTAAAGAACTTTCTGAACATTCGGTTTCTGACGAAGACTTAATGGAATTAATATCTATATTTAGCAAGAAAGATTTAGCTACAAATTGAATTAATGACGTAATGCTTTTTATTATAACACTATTATAGTGTTTAATATTTGATATATTTATATAATATTTTAGTTTTAAAATATTAATTAATTTTTTTTTTAATAATTATAATAATAATCCCCTTTCATTTTTAAATATTTATTATCTATTTGTTTAAAATATTAATTAATTTTTTTTTTTAATAATTATAATAATAATCCCCTTTCATTTTTAAATATTTATTATCTATTTGTTTTGTTTAAATTTTTGTAATTTTAAGTAGGATCCTCAGAGACTATACGCGAAGCCCCTTAAATTTTTGTCAATAAATCTATTTTATTATGAAAAGACTCAGCAAGTTAAGGGTGAAGACATAGTCCGTCCAGGTAGGAAACTACTTCTTTCAATAAATTCAATTTAATTAACTTTAATAGTTGTAGAATTGAGCAATAAAGGTTTGACTTAATAATCAAATGGTAAAAAGATTTCCACGATTAAATAATATAAGTTTTTGATTATTACCTCCTTCATTAATTTTATTATTACTTAGTGCATTAGTAGAAAATGGAGCAGGTACAGGATGAACGATTAAGGATAAGTTGTTCTATTATAGTAATGTAATATTAAATAAACTCTACTTGATGCGAAAAACTCCTCAAATCGGAAGTAATTACCTATTCTATATTTGTATTAAAATGGTAAAAATATTACTAACAAGGGGACAATTTGCCTGGGTAAAATTTTCTACCCATCAGAGACTAAACGTAGAGCATCCTTCTAAATTTATTAATAATAATATAACCACACAATCATTAAATAAAAATAAAGAATTATTCTATCAATGATTAGTTGGATTTACTGATGGAGATGGTACCTTTTCTATTTCTAATAGTAATGGTAAATGAACTTTAATATATAAATTATCTCAACATGAATATAATGCAAGATTATTATATTTTATTAAAAGTCAATTAAGTGTAGGTACAATTAATAAAGAAACTAAAACTAAAACTGTGAACTATTGAATTAGAGATAGAAACAAATTAGCAGAAGTGGTATTTCCTATATTTGATAATTATCCTTTATTAACTTCTAAATATTTTAATTATTTAAAATTTAAAGAAGCTTATAATATATTAGAAGATACTAATTTAACTAAAATTAAACGAGATGAATTAATGTTTAATTTAATTAAAAAACTTCCTTCTTCTGATTACATTTCTCCAGCTTGAGCAAAAGTAAGCAATTTAGTATCTAATACTTATGAAGCTAACATGGTTATGTCAAAACCATGATTAATAGGGTTTACTGAAGCAGAAGGAAGTTTTTATCTTGTTAATAAATCTAATTGTAGAATAGTTCATGGTTTTGAAATAACTCAAAAATTAGATTTAATAGTATTATCTGCTATAGGATATATTTTAGGTATAAAAACTTATTCTAAAAATACTTATCATACAGTTGTTACTACTAATTCTAGAAGTATTGAAAATATTATAAATTATTATAATAACACTATGAAAGGAATGAAATCTTTTGAATTTAGAGTTTGAGCGAGAAGTTATGTAAAACATAAAGGTAATTTTACAAAACTTAATGAAATTAGAAATAAAATTAGAATTAGAAAACTAGGTACAACTTTATTAAATTATAAATCAAAAGAATTAAATAATCAAAGTATACGATTAATACATACTACACCTCTAAATAATAATTGAAATTTAATTTTAGATAATAGTAAAAATAAATCTATAATTAATAGAGAAAATGGTATTTATAAAATTTATGATAATTTCTTTTTAAATGAAGGTAAAGTACTTAATTCTCAAGATATAAATGAACAAATTATAGATAAATTTATATTTCATTTAGCTGAAATATTAGAAGATTTATATGATAATAACGAATGAGTTGTTTTTAATTTATACTTTTTAGTAAAACCAGATTTAAATAGATTTATTAAATTTGATATTGAAAATTTAAATAAACATTTTGCTAAGTATCCACTTGAGTTTATAGATGAAAATATAGTTAAATTTTATAAAAATACAGGATTATTAACTGCTAGAGGTGTATTAGTGTTTTGATCTTTATACGATTTTAATAATTTAATAAAAATATCTTCAGAATTTAAAAATGGTATAATAAATAATATTCAAATTATAAATAAAAATGTACATAAAGATTTAAATAATACAATAGTTAATTATACGAATAAATTTGACATTAATTCAGAAATTATGTTAATAATTCATGCTGATTTTGATAAAAATAAAGAACCTAAAAATTAAATATAATTTCTATAGGAATTTTTTATTTAACCCCTTTATTTTTAAATAGTGAGTTTACATAGTATTATATTAATAAATAGAAGGATGAAGACATAGTCCGATCTTTAGTGAGAACTAAAGCGAATAATGATAATGATTTTATAAAAATAAATTCATGAGATTATCAACAATAAATAAGTTATCCACCATTATCAGGAATACAATCTCATTCAGGTGGTTCAGTTGATTTAGCTATATTTAGTTTACATTTAACAGGTGTATCTTCATTATTAGGAGCAATTAATTTTATTACTACAGTATTAAATATGAGAACTAATGGTATGAGTTTACACAAATTATCATTATTTGTTTGAAGTATTTTTGTAACTGCTATGTTATTATTATTAGCTTTACCTGTTTTAGCTGGTAAATGTTTACTGCCAGCTTTAAATTCAGCTATATGCTGGGAACTGTTTCAACTAATAAATTTTAATGAAACACAATCAGCAGGAAACTTATTAGATTTTAATCTTTTAAGGATCCTCAGAGACTACACGCCGGAATTAATCTGTTGTAATATTTTACCTTTTACTCAAGTAAATAATCTAAAATATAAAGATTTCTCTAATTTAAAATTTAGTTCTTATTTAACTGGTTTAATAGAAGGAGATGGTTCAATTAAAACACCTAAAACAGAAAGATCAGTTAAAGGTAAAATTAATTATCCTTCTATTCAGATTGTTTTTCATTTGAAAGATTACTCTTTAGCTTCAATGATTCAAAAAGAAATAAAAAATGGATCTTTAACTAGAAAAAAAGGAATAAATGCTTATGTTATAACTATAAAAAATTATAATGGATTAAAATTATTAATTTCAATGATTAATGGTAACATGATAACTCCTAAAATTTATAGTTTATATAATTTAATTGATTGATTAAATTTTAAATGTAAAAAAATTCATATTCCTAAAAAACCTTTAAATGATAGCCCTTTAGATTCTAATGCATGATTATCTGGGTTTATAGAAGCTGATGGTCATTTTTCTATAAGAACTACAATTACTTCTAAATATCAAAAAGTAGAATGTAAATTTGAATTAAATCAAAGACAAATTGATCATAAAGGTAATAATAATTTAGATTTTTTAGAAATTATTGCGAAATATTTACTTTCTTCGGTTAAAGCTATTAGAGTAAACAAACCTTATTCAAGATATAGAATTAGAACAACTAGTTTAAATGGAAATTTAAGTTTAGAAAATTATTTAAATACATTTCCATTGTTTGGGAGTAAATATTTAGATTATAAAGATTGAATTAAAGTTCTAAATAAATTTAAATCAGGTCAATTTAAAAATAAATCAAATATTGAAGAAATTATTTTAATGAAATCTTGTATGAATGATGTTAGAACTTTGTTTACTTGAGATCATTTAAATAAAATTTACAACTTAGATTAATAAGATATAGTCCCAACATACATGTGAATGTATGAGTATTTACCTTAAACATAAATACCTACATCAGAAATTAAAGAAGAAAAAACAAAAACAAACAAATAAATAATAAAAATAAGAAATAAAGAAATTTTATTTAAAATTACCCCCCTTTAAAGTCTAAAAAGAATAAACAAGACAATATTTGATTAGTTTAAATTTAATAAGTTATCTTATTTCCACGATATAACCACATTTTAATATAACTATAAAAATATAAAGTATACTATCTAAATATACTTAAGATTTTAATATTTAAATAAATAATAATAATTTATTTTAATATATGAAATAATTGTAAAAGGTGAATCTTAGAATACTTATTAATATTATAATTTATATATATCATAAAGTGTAATATTAATAAGTTATGTATTACAACAATATTTAATTTGTAAATCATTTTAAATTTTTAAAACACAAAAAAAACTAAGAGAGAATAAAATTAAAAATAAAAACAAAAAAATGACATTACTTTTCAAAGTATTAAATAATAATTTAGATAACGATTTATTATTCTACAGTGTATTTGTAGGTGTAGTAGGAGCCATGGGATATGCATTAGCAAGAAAGATTATAAGAAAATCTTATATAGAAAAAGGTGTGCAAACTGAAGCTGAAAAAAATTTTTCAGATAGCCCCAATCAAAATCTTTCAGATAATGTGACCTCAATAGATACTCTATCACCTGTATCTTCTACATTTAAAGATACATCATCATTAATTCCAACGACCTCAGAAGTAGGAATTCAAACAATACCTGGAGATGAAACCCCAGGTAATATAGAAGTGATACCTAATCAAGATATTGTAGGAAGAGTTGTAGATCTCTCTAATGCAGATTATATAGCTGCTAAAGTGGAGCAATTAAATGCTTTAGATCCCTTCTTAGCTACACCTTGAACTCCTGAGAGAGTTAGTGCAATGATAGATACTTTAGGGATAGTAAATAATTTATTTAATTAAAAATATTTTCTTTAAATAAAGAAAATTTAAATAATATTACCCCCCTTTAAAGTAAACTATTTTAATAAAAGAGTAAACATAACAATAAGTGTAAAATTTATCATCTGTTTGTTATGTTTACGTTTTATTAATTTTTTATTCTGTTTGTTTTCTTATTTGTCTGATAATTTTATTTAAGTTATAAAAATTATTTAAATTAAATAAAATTAATGGAATAAAAATAATTAATTTATATTATAAAATTTTAAATGTTTATGATACTGCTGTAATTTCTAATACAGTCATTGGATAATATCCAGTAAATCAAGATTTAAAAGGGTATAACTATGTTATTAACTGATAGAAATTTTAATACTAGTTTCTACGATCCAGCAGGAGGTGGAGATCCTATATTATTCCAACATCTATTTTGATTTTTTGGACATCCGGAAGTTTATATTTTAATTATACCTGGATTTGGTATAGTTAGTCAAATAATTTCTACATTTTCAGGTAAACCTATTTTTGGTTATTTAGGTATGGTGTATGCTATGTTCTCAATAGGAATATTAGGATTTTTAGTATGATCTCATCATATGTTTAGTGTAGGTTTAGATGTAGATACTTTTGTGTCTAAAGTAATGGTAACATTACTTATAAGTATAGGGCTGTATGCTGGAAAATTCGATTATTTTCTTGGTCCACTCAGTTATAATACTGTTAGGAAAAATCCAAATTGAAAACGAACAATCAGCAGGTAATTCTGATATTTCTTATAAAATCAATAATTTAATTCAAGGGGATGATCACATTTCTGATCATTTAATAAAACACAATAAACCTAGAACTGATGAAGAATTCGGTTATTATTTAGCTGGTTTAATAGAAGGTGATGGTTACTTCGGTGACCATAGATTTGAAATTGTTTTTAACAAAGAAGATATCTTTTTAGCTTATTATATTAAAAAACGAATAGGCTATGGTTCAGTTATAAATTTAAAAAATAAAAATTATGTTAGATATGTTTTAAGACATTCTGAAGGATTAAAAAGAGTTTTAGTTTTAGTGAACGGTAAATTTTTAACGGATAAAAAAATTAATCAAATATTAAGTCATAAATATGACTCTAAATTTGGTTTAATTATCTTACCACCAGCGAATTTTTACTTAAATTCGAATCATTGATTAGCAGGTTTTTCTGATACAAAGGGTTCATTTTTAATCACTCTAATGAATAGTAAATCTCATGTTACAGATTTAAGTTTAAAATTAGAATTAAAAATAAAACAAAACACAAGTGAATTATTAGAATTAATTAAAAACACTTTAGGTGGAAATATTTATTATTTAGAATCTGAACAAATATTTTATTATAATTCAACTAATTTTAAATCAGCTAAACTTATCGTGGATTACTTTGATAATTTTCATTTAAATTCTTCTAAAAACATTAATTATTTAAAATGAAGAAAAGTTTATAGAATTATTCAAAGAAAAGAACATTTAACAATAAAAGGAATTGAAAAAATCAGAAAGATACAGAAGAACCTCAGAGACTAACACGCCCTACTCCAATTTATAATGGTTAAAATGAAAATAAATTAAATTAAGAAATAATTATTTAACTAAATTACTCCCTTATTTTTATAAATGAGTAATTTTTATTATAGACAATAATAAATTACATTTTTGTTATTATCTATATAAACCTTTATCTTATTTCTTAATTTTTCTTAAAATATAATATTTATTTTATAAGTAGGATTAAACATTTCCTAACCATTTAAATTGGATGAAGATATAGTCCAAACGTTTTTTTTGACAAGAGCTTATTTCACTGCTGCTACAATGGTAATTGCTGTACCAACAGGTATTAAAATATTTTCTTGAATAGCTACTTTATATGGTGGTAGTTTAAGATTAACAACACCTTTAATATTTACATTAGGATTTTTAGCTTTATTCACAATAGGAGGAGTAACAGGAGTAGTATTAGCTAATGCTTCTTTAGATTTAGCATTACATGATACTTATTATGTAGTAGCTCACTTCCATTATGTATTATCAATGGGAGCTGTATTTGCAATATTTGCAGGTTTTTATTTCTGAGCACCTAAAATTATAGGTAAATCATATAATGAATTATTAGGAAAAATTCATTTTTGAACTTTATTTGTTGGGGTTAATACAACTTTCTTTCCTCAACATTTTTTAGGTTTAGCGGGTAAACAAAAAATTAAATACTTTAATAAAATAAGACAATATTATTTATATTTAACCCCTTTTTTGTTTTTAACTTTTTGATTTTCAGAATCTTTAGACTTTTCTTCTTTAACAAATAGTGTTGTACCCTTATCTATTTCTTTAAAATACAGAAAATCTGAAAATAAAAGATTTCCTAATGGTCCACATATGAACCCACATTGATTAAATAACCCTGTAAGAATTTACGATAATCCTAATTACCATAAAAACTTGATAGGTTCTGACAATAAAAAACATTCAGTAATTTATCAATGATTTAATCTTATAAATGGAAAAATCTATGTAGGTAGTGCTTGAAATGGTTCAACTAGATTATTGAGTTATTGAACTCCTAGTATATTACGAAGAAAATATCCTGTTTATCACAATATTAATTACTACGGTATTCATAATTTCTCTTTAGTTATATTAGAAGATTTAGGAGCATCAGGTTCAGTAACGAAAGAATTCATTCTTTCTAGAGAACAATATTATTTAGACATGTTATTTAATAAATATCCTGATTTAGCTCTTAATTTATCCAGAGTAGCTGGTTCTACCAAAGGTTATAAACATACTACTGAGTTTGGTTTAAGTAGAAAAGGTAACTTAAATCCCATGTTTAATCTAAATAAATCTAAAGAATTTATAGAAATGCAGTTAAAAGACAGAAAAGGTTCTAATAACCCATTATTTGGTAAAATTAAATCTCCTTCTACTTTAGCTAAAATTACTAAAATTGTTCATGTTTATAATTGTTTGGATATGTCTTTAATAGGGGAATATTCGACAGTAAACTGTTCTAAAGAATTTAAAATGGGAAAAGATACATTAACTAAATATATTAAAAGTGGACTACCATACAAAGGAAAAATATTTAGTAGACATAAACTTAATTAAAGAAAATATTATAATAAAAATATAATTAAGAAAATTGTTTATATTTAACCCCTTAAAATATTTGAAATATATATTTATACTAATAAATAAATTAAGCATTAGGTAAATCAATAATAAATTTATTGGTAATTACCAACAAATATTTTTCTAATGAAATTATTTGACATTTAATACAAGTCCCAAAGGGTTTATAATACGATGACAATTAATGATTAAAAATGAATTTTCAAAATCAATAAATTGAGGTACTTTTACAATTAATGTGGCTCCATCTTTATTCACTAGAACTTTTTTTTCAACTAATTTAGACATTTTCTGAACAAACATTGTAGAAAAATATGTTAGTGAAAATCAACATATTTTCTTCTTATTTAAATTAAAGTGATCTTCAGGAGAGTCTGATTATTTAGGCAGATTACAAAAATTAAATAAAGAAGATAAAGACTATATCTTAGAAAAAATAATTTATGGGATGGTGAACAGAGGTGATTATTATGAACCTGAAGCTATTATATCTTTAGAATTCAAATATTCTATTAGAGAAGGAAGAGCTCTAAAAGAGAAAACCAACATTAACACTAGTTATCCACAATATCCTAGACATAAGCTTCCTATTACAATGGATCCATTAAAATATGGTAAATTAATGAAAAATATTGGAAATATTTTCGTTATGAAAGTTAATCAAAAAAATATTGCAATCATCACACAAAAAGAGGATGTTAACGAAGTTGAATTCTTTATATCAGGTGAATTAAAGTATAAATACACGGATAGAAAAGTAAATAATTCTATAATTGTAAGAACATTAGATAATAAACAATTTACTTTTAGAGAGGGTAAATTAGTACCATATAAAGTAGAAGACAAATAAAAATTGATTAATTCTATTATAAACTGCTTTAAAGGTTGATATATATTAAATTTGTATTCTTATTTTATTTCTCCTGTCTCAATTAAAGAGTAAGCAAACTAAAATACAAATATTAACTATTTATTACTTTGTTTACATTTTCTCGTTAAATTATTTATACGATTATAATATATTTTACCCCTTATTATTCAAATATCCTAACTTAAATTTACACATTTTAAACAAATATAATATTGATTAAAAATTAAGAGATTATCCTAGATTAATAAAAATTATTAAATACTATGAAAATAGTTCAATGATTTTTATTTGTGTTGAAATTGCTATGGCATTAATCTTCACCTTAGTAATTATCTTAAGTAGCTTATTCTTTCTAGGAATTAATATTTTATAACGAATATGAATTTGTTACAATCTTTTCTATTTTTATTTATAATTAAATTTTATAAAATTAACCCCCTTTTCAATCTAGCTTAGATTGAATAATAAAAGAGTAGATAATATTAATTATATTATTGTTATTATCTATAAAAAAAAACCTTTGTCTTATTTTATTAAAGTTTTTATCATGCCCCAAATGTATATATAATTAATTTATATATTATTTGAAAATTGGGTGAATTGCAAGAAAGACCTTTCTTAAGGTTCACTTGCAGCTTATCTTATTACGAAGGAAATAATGTTAATTCATTATAAAGTAATAAGCCAGTTCAACGATTAACGAGTGAGTAACTTTAACAATAATCTCGATACAAGCGCCCAACAATTATATTATTATAATTGATGACATAATCTGAACCTAATAGTAATATTAGGAAATAGGGTTTAAATTCCCCTATGTTAACATAAATTGATGCCTAGAAGAATTCCAGATTATCCTGATGCCTTTAGTGGTTGAAATCAAATTTCAAGTTTTGGATCGTTAATTTCAATTATGGCTACAGTATTATTTGGTTATATAATCTATGATATATTTGCTAATGGAAGTCCAGTTAATACTAATCCTTGAAATATACCTTCTTATTTTACATCTACAGAACAATTTAAAAATGAAACAGAAACAGCTTCAACATTAGAATGAACCTTACAAAGTCCTATCCCATTCCATGCTTTCAAAATGTTACCTGTGCAATCTTAAATTGAGAATTAAATTTATATTAAATTCTCTTTAATAAGCTTAAAACTTATTGTTTAATATTTAAATTTAAATAAAAGTTAATTTAATAATATAACCCCCTTTAATTAATCAAATTATAATAATAATAAAAAATAATTAATAAAAGAAATAATAAATAAATTAAAGACTGTAGCATAATTGGTAATGCAGTTCGCTCATAATGGATATTATAAGGGTTCAATTCCCTTCGGTCTTATTTATTCTATTTAGGGTACTTGGTCGAGTCTGGATTAAGGCGCTCGTTTTGAAAACGAATACTTGAATAAAGTCGTGAGTTCGAATCTCACAGTGTCCGTTTATACTTACCATTAAATTTTTAATGGAACAATATATATTAAAAAGAAGATAATAAAATTTAACTTCTATAAATATATTATAATTTTGTTTTTAACAAACTAATTTTCCTTTATTAATTATTAATTTATTTTTTTTAATTTTTTTATAAGTTAAAATAAATATAATAATCTAAATCAATAAAGATAAATAAAATATTATATTTAATAATTAAATAGACATTCTAGCAATTCTTTTTGGAAAGAATACAATAAAAATGCTTAGTTTATTATTATTACTACCTATAATAGGTAGTTTATTATTATTAACAATACCAGAAAATTCAATAGAAAATTCCATAAGAATGAAAAGAATAACTTTAATAACTATGTTAATAAATTTCATAATATCAATATATATATGATTAGAATTTGATTCCAGTACTAGTCAATATCAATTTGTATATGAATTTATAGATTTAAGTTATTGCCATTTAAATATAGGTATAGATGGAATATCATTATATTTTGTATTATTAACAACTTTTATAAGTCCTATAGCTATATTATCTAATTATTTTAATATAAATTCTAATTTAAAATATTTTTTAATATCTTTTTTATTATTAGAAACATTACAAATAGGAGTATTTGTAGTATTAGATTTAATTTTATTTTATATATTTTTTGAAAGTGTATTACCTATATTATTTTTAATAATAATAATATATGGATCAGGTGAAGCTAGAATAAGATCAGCTTTGTTATTATTTTTATATACTTTAGCAGGATCTTTATTTATGTTATTAGCTATACTTCAAATATATAGTTATGTAGGATCAACTGATTTTCAAATAATATCTTTATCAGAAATTAATTTAGATAGTCAAAAAATATTATGATTAGGATTCTTTATAGCTTTTGCAGTAAAAACTCCATTATGACCTTTAACAGGATGATTATATAGAGCTCATGCTGATAGTCCTTTAGCTGGTTCTATTTTATTAGCTGCTACAATATTAAAATTTGCTACTTATGGTTATTTACGAGTTTTAATTAATTTTTTACCTGATGCTACTAATTATTTCTCTCCATTAGTTCAAACTATTGCAATTATAACTTTAATTTATGCTTCATTAGCTACAATTATTCAACAAGATACTAAAGCTTTAATTGCTTATTCAAGTATTGCACATATGAGTATAGTTATATTAGGTTTATTTTCTAATACAATTCAAGGTATTGAAGGTGCAATTTTATTAGCTTTAGCTCATGGATTTGTTTCCCCTGCTTTATTTATTTGTGTTGGAGGTATAATTTATGATAGAACAGGTACTAGAATTATTCATTATGTAAGAGGATTAGTTACTTATATGCCTGTATTTACTATTTTATTTTTCATTTTTACATTAAGTAATACTGGTATACCATTAACTTTAAATTTCTTAGGAGAACAATTATCTTTAATTGGAATATGAGAAAGAAGTCCTTTAATAGCAGCTTTAGGTGCTACTGGAATAGTTTTATCTGCTATTTATTCTATTTATTTATTTAATAGAATTTCTTATGGTATTTATTCTCCTCATTTAAAACCAATTAAAGATATTTCTAGAAGAGAATTTAATCTATTAATATCTTTATTATTACCTACTGTGTTATTAGGTATTTTCCCTAATGTTATTTTAGACAGTTTACATTTTACTATTTCTTCTTTACTTTATATTATTTAAATAAAATTATATTTTTATTTTTGTATTTAAGTTAAGTTAATAAATTACCCACCCCCCTTTTTTACATAAACATAATTTAATTAAAACCCATAAAATAAATCTTAATTAATAAAAGAGCATAGTATTAACGGTTAGTATAACGATCTTCAAAATCATTGGTAGGTGTTCGAATCACCTTGCTCTTGTTAAATTTATATTTAAGGGATCTTAGCTTAATTGGTAGAGTTTCTAATTGTCATTTAGAAGGGTCCCAGTTCGAATCTGGAAGATCTCGTTTTATATTTCTAATTTCAAAACAAATTGACATAATAATTTATATAATCTTGAATTAATTAAGAAAATTATAAAATTTGTAAAATATTTATTAAACGAATAATTTAATTAAATTTATATTAATTTATATTAATAATAAATTAGTTTAATTTAACAAAACATAAATTATTTGAATTATTGTCTTCGTTATTAAAATTATTAATATAAAACAAACAAAAAAAAAATAATTTTAATACTAATTTTAGATACAAACATAAGTTAATTTAAATGAAAATTAATAATATAAATAAATTAAATTATATTAATAAAATGTTAATTAGTATAAATCACAATAATTTTAGTTTAATTTTAATAATTTGTTATTTAATAATATCAAATTATTATATAAATATATTAATAATTTTAATAACTTTTTTATTATTAAAAGTAATATTAAACAAAAATAAATATATTAATTCAAATACATCTATAATACAAAAAATATTAATAAGTATTTTTATATATACTTTAATTTATATTTATTTAATATATAATGTAATTTATATGGATAGTACAGAATATTTAATTTTATATAACAATATTTATATAAAAGGTTTAAATTCCTTAGTTGAAAATTATGGAGAATTAATAGCTTATGCTGTAGGAGTAAAATTCTCTAGTATTTATTTAAAAATTTCACCTATTGAACCTACATTTTATTTTCATTTTGGTTTAGATGTAGGACCTAAATTAGATTTAACAGTTCATCAAGAATCATATACTTCACCTATAGATTCTAATTATAAAAATTATGTCTTATTAACTGTTGAAAAAGTTGAAGATCATATTATTTTTCTTAAAGATATGGTACCTTTCCATCATAAACATTATAAAACATCTAAAATGACAAATATGGAAAATAATACTACAGTTATTAGTGGGGATGCTCCAACTAATATTAATGTAGTTAATATTCATTGTTCTTTAGAATCTGAACAATTTTTTATTAATTTTGTTAATAATTTTGAAAATTTAGTTTGTAATATTTCATATATATTTTATATTATTTTTATAAGTATTTATTTGTTTGTTTTAATTTTAAATTTTATTAATTTTATTAAATTTATTATATTTATTAAAAGTATATAAAAAAATATATTTACACTTTATATTTCTTTATTAAATTATTATTATAAATTTTAACTTAAATGGTTTAAGAAAAACTTATTAATTATAATGTAAGTTTTCTTTTTTATGAGACATTTTCCTTAATTTATAAAATTAATTATAAACACAAAACATAATATTTTATTTTATTTTGAATATTACCCCCCTTTAAAGTAATTCTTTTTTAAATATATGAACAATCACATCTGATTTAATTTTATTCAATTAATGTTCATTTAAAAGAAATAGTCTAATATTAATTAATATAAAAATGATTAAAAGGTACAAAATACTAAATAAAATTAATTTAATTATAAAAAATATAATACCACAAGTATAGTTAAATTGGTATAACCTTTACCTTCCAAGTAGATGTCATCAGTTCGAATCTGATTACTTGTATATATTTCTAATATTTTTAATTAATATATAAAAAAGAATTAATTAAAAGGGAAAGTATAAAATAATACAAACAAAAATAAGATAAAATAATAAAAAGTGAATATAATAAAAGTGTATATTATTAAATATATAATATATTTTAGACACTATTAAAAAATAATACAAACAAAAATGTTAGCAGCAGCAAAATACATTGGTGCAGGTTTAGCTTGCTCAGGTTTAATTGGAGCTGGAGCAGGAATTGGTTTAATTTTCTCTTCATTAATTGCTTCAACAGCTAGAAATCCTCAAATAAGAGGTCAATTATTCAGTTTTGCAATTTTAGGATTCGCTTTAGCTGAAGCTACTGGGTTATTCTCTTTAATGATTGCTTTCTTATTATTATATTCATAATATTTTTTTTATTTTGAATATTAATTAAGAATAAATTTAATTGAATTAATTCAATTATTTACTTTTTAATTAAGTAAATAATTATTTATTTTGAATATTACCCCCCTTTAAAGTACAAAAATTGTATATTAATATAAAATATATATATATTAAAAGATATAATTATTTATTATACATATTCAATATAAATAAATATAAAATTAAATTAATTAATGTTAATTAGAAATAAATATAAAAATGATTAAAGTAAAAAAAAAAAATAATTTATACATATCTAAATAATTATATCTTTAAAATTTAATAATACATTATTCTTCTGAATAGATTTATAAATAATAAATCCCTAAATTAAGTTAAATTTAATTTAGTTTTGTTTGTCACATTTGCCTATAATTATATGAGATATTTTTAATGAATAACATTAAAAATTTAAATATAAAATTAAGTGTAAATAATAATTTACCTAATTTAAAAAATTTTATAAATAAAGAAAAAATGGATTATTCAATAGAATCCATTTTTAAGGAAAAAGAATTAGAAAATAATAAGTTTATAAGTAGTAAAAAAGTAACTAAAATTACACAATTAATTATTAAATTAAGTGATAATATAATTTATACTAATAAATCTTTATTAAATTTATTAAATAAAAATGAATATAATTTAAATATCTCTAATTCAGAAAATTTAAAATATTTAAATAAAAAATTATCAAATAAAAAATTAAATGAATCAAAATTAATGAATTCACAACAATATATGAGATTAATTAGTCCATTTGATTTTAAATTAGCAAATATTAATAATCATATTTATACATTTACTAATAAATCTTATAAACAAATTAATAAAAATTTATATAATTTATATATAATATGTAAATCAGCCTTTCTTAATATGTCCAGTATAATCAGTAAACCTATAATTTCTATTAATTCTAATTTAATAAAAATTACATTATTTTATTATTGAAAACCTTTAAGAAAAAAATATTTTAAAAGTAGTTTACATTCTAAATTTTTAATTTTACATTATTATAAATTAGAAAATTTAGTTAAATTATTAAGTAAATTATTTAATAAATCTGTAGAATTAGAATTAATTAGAATATATTCTCCACAAAATGAAAGTAATATATTAGCGAATCTTATTGGTATATTAAGTAATTTTATTAAATTTAGAAATATTCATATGAAATTATTTAAAGTAAGTAAAACTAAAATTTTTAAAAAAAGATTTAGTAATAATAAAATACCTTCTTTTTTATCAGGTATTTATTTAAAATTAGCAGGTAAAGTTTTAACACGAAAAATTCAAAGAAGAGTTAAATCAAAAATAATTCAAAAAGGTAGTTTAGCTAGAGCTAATACTGATTTAATTAATACTAATACATTTGTTAATAAAAATAAAAGAGGTGTGTTTAGTATAACTATTAAAACTGGACACATTATTAAAAATTAATTAATTTCAATTGAGAAAATATAAGATGAAATAAATAAAATTTAATAAATTTATTTAAAAGAGATTAAAAGAACTTTAATCAAAATTAAATATTAAGTAACTAATAATATCTATTTTTTAAGATATTATTTAAAACAAAAAATTATTAATTTATACCACATTTCATATAAGATTACATTAAATAATAACACTATAGTAACAATTTAAAAACAAAAATATAATGAATAAAATAAATAGAAATCAATTTCAATCTTTTCCTTATCATTTAGTAGAACCATCACCATGACCTATTTTAGTTAGTTTTTCATTATTAAGTTTTACTTTAGGAGCCGTTATGTATATGCAAGGTTTTACTCATGGAGGACAATTAATAAGTTTAGGTTTTACTTTAACAGTTTTTGGTATGATACTTTGATTTAGAGATATTATAACAGAAGGTATTAAAAAATTAATTATCCTTTATCAATAGACATAATCATATAAATTGCAAATATGATAAGTAAAGAAATGAATGAAATAATTGAAATAATAGAAAATAGTTCTAAATTTTCAAGAAAATAAGAATCTAAGTTTAGTTCTAAAGAGGAATTTTCCTTTTATTTAGCTGGATTATTAGAAGGGGATGGACATATAGGTAAAATTAATTTACCTTCTATCGGTAAAACATCTTTAAATAGAGTGCTTAATCCTAAAATAAATTTACTTCTCATGTTAATAATCTAGAAATGTACTTAATTATCTATGATGAATTAGGAAAAATAGGTATATTCCAAGTAAGAGGTAATATTTTAAGATATTTTATAGGAAATATAAAAGGAATAAATCTAATGATAAACCTAATTCATGGTAAATTAAGAACTCCTAAAAACTCTAGATTAAATCAATAGATTGAATTTATGAATAATAAATATGGTTCAGGCATTCAACAAAGTCCTTTAGATAATTCAGATTTATTTTAAAACTGCTGATTGACAGGTTTTATCGAAGCAGATGGACATTTGTTAATAAAAATAAATAGTAAAAAAAAATAAAGATGATCCAAGAAACTAAGTCTTCAGCATTAAATAATGTTAATTTTGTGTTCAGATTAGATCAAAGAGTATACGATATAACAATTAAATCTTCTATAGAACCTATAATGCTGATTTTAGCAGATCAATTAAATTGCAATTTATTAACTTTTAAATATAAATTAGATAAAGAAACTGCTAAAGTAAGAGGAGTTTATTCCATGAGTATAACATCTCCAATGCAATTATTCCCTTTAATTTAATATTTAAATAATTCTAAATTGATAGGATTTAAATATAAAGATTTTAAAGACTGATAAAAAGTTTATCACATAATTATATAAAAAAAAAAACCATTTAATAGAAGCAGGTTATCAAGAAATAATGAAAATAAAATAAAATATGAATAGCAAAAGACAATTTTCTAATCTTTAATTTAGTTTCCCTTTAAGATAAACATTGTATTCTTAAATATTACGTGCCTTCTATAAATTTCACTATATGCTGGAAACTCCTAAAGCCTTAGATACTATAATTTAAATTATTATTAGTGAAAATTCTAATGGATAATACAATGGGCAATCAGCAGGAAACCAATAAATAATATACTTTAACAATTGTTTAAAGACAAATAAACACAACAAATTAATATTTTAAACTTTTTTTACCCTCCTTTTTGAATTACTTTTTTAAAAAGAGTTAGTAAACAAAGTAAACAAAGTAAACAAAGTAAACATGAAGTGTCGAATATTATCATTTTTGGTTGTTTATACTTACCATTTAATTTTTATAATATTTTCAGGTTCCATTTAAATTGTAGGTGTTAAATTTCTTTATTTGTTGTGTTTATTTTTACTAGAATTTAACAGTTATTTATATATTATTTTAAGTAGGTTCCTCAGAGACTACACGTGAAGATTTAATACGTTATTGTATCTTTCCTTTCTATCATACACCAATAGACAAAGGAGGGGAGTGGTTTAATTAGCTAGTTTAGCGATAACTTATTATTTAAGATATAGTCCAGCCTTTTTCGAAAGATTAAGGGTTAATTGACTTATTTAGGACATCATACAATTCAAGTTCAAAAAGGTTTAACAATTGGAGTAGTATTATTTATTATTAGTGAAGTATTTGCCTTTTTAAGTGTATTTTGAGCTTTCTTCCATTCTAGTTTATCTCCTACTATAGAGATAGGAGGAGTATGACCTCCTCAAGGTATAACACCTTTAGATCCTTTTGCAATACCATTATTAAATACTATTTTATTATTATCATCTGGTGCATTTGTAACTTATGGTCATCATGCTTTAATACAAGGAAATAGAAGAGGAGCTATCTTAGGTACATTATTAACAATAATTTTTGCTATAATATTTACTGCTTTACAATATTATGAATATTCTGAATCTAGTTTTACAATGAGTGATTCAATATATGGAACTGTATTTTATGCTTCTACTGGTTTACATGGATTACATGTAATTATTGGTACATTATTTATTTTAGTAGGTTTTATTAGAATAATTAATTATCATTTAACTGATACACATCATCAAGGACATGAAGCTGCAATTCTATATTGACATTTTGTAGATGTTGTTTGATTATTTTTATTTATAGCTGTTTATTACTGAGGTGGTAATTAATTTATAAATAATATTTAAATCAAACTTTAACGAAAATTCTTAATTCTCATCTTTTAAAAAAAAAATAATTTAACCCCTTTTCTTAACAATTTTATTTTTAACAATTTCATTTTTCCAAAATTAAATAAACCTCGCTAAATAAACAAAAAATCTAAGTTTATTTTATTTTTAACAATTTTATTTTTCCAAAATTAAAATAAACCTCGTTAAACAAAAATCTAAGTTTATTTTATTTTTTAAAAATTAAAATAAACCTCGCTAAATAAACAAGAAATCTAAGTTTGATTATTGTAATTAGCAAGTAATATTTATCTAATAAATAAATATTAGACATTTAATACAAGTCCCAAAGGATTTATAATACGATAATACTATGAATTTATCCTTATTTTTATTTTTAATAGGAATTTTAGGTTTTATATTAAACCGAAAAAACATAATATTAATGATAATTGCAATAGAAATAATGTTATTAGCAGTAACTATGTTATTATTATTATCCAGTTTTAGTTTTGATGATGGAATAGGACAAATATTTAGTATATTTATAATTTCATTAGCAGGAGCTGAATCAGTAATAGGTTTAAGTATTATTGTTGCAGTTTATAGAATAAAAGGAAATATATTAATAAGACAAGAAACTTAATGTATTTAACAATTTTAATTTTACCTTTATTAGGTTCATTTGTTTCAGGATTTTTAGGTAGAAAAATTGGAGTAACAGGATCTCATATAATAACTTGTACTTGTTTAATTTTATCTAGTTTATTAGCAACTATTGCTTTTTATGAAGTAGGATTAAGTTCAAGTCCAGTTATAATTAATTTATTTAATTGAATAGATTCAGAATATATGACTATATCATGAGAATTTTTATTTGATCAATTAACAGTATCTATGTTTATTCCTGTATTATATATTTCTTCATTAATTCATATATTTTCAACGGATTATATGGCTGAAGATCCTCATAATCAAAGATTTTTCTCTTATTTATCTTTATTCACTTTTTTTATGTTAGTTTTAGTATCTGGTGCTAATTTTTTTGTAATGTTTGTAGGTTGAGAAGGTATCGCAGAATGCCTTAAATGGGATAATAATGTAAATTTAATTTATAGTATTATCGGTTTAAATATGGTTGGTAATGAAAAATTTTCTTCTAAAATTAAAAAGTTAACTTCTAAGGAACGAATAGGACCTCATAATATAGATATTATTTCTATGGTAATAGGTTCTAGTTTGGGTGATACTCATTTAGAAAAAAGAAAAAATGGTATAGGAACAAGAATAATATTTGAACAATCAAGTAATAATGTAGAATATTTAATGTGATTTCATAATTATTTAGCAAGTAGAGGTTATTGTAGTAACACAAAACCTAAATTACAAATAAGAATAAGACAAAAAGGAAAAGTGTATTATCAATATCGAATTAACAGTTATACATTTTCTAGTTTTAATTGAATTCATGGAATGTTTTATAAATTAATTGATAATAAATATATAAAAATTGTTCCTTTAAATATTGGAGAATATTTAACACCATTAGCTTTAGCTATTTGATTCATGGATGACGGATCTAGTTTAGGTAGAGGTGCTAGAATTGCCACTAATTGTTTTACATTAGAAGAAGTTAATTTTCTTTGTAATGTATTAAAAATTAAATATAATATTATTGCTACAGCCAATAAATGTGGTAAAGATAAAGGTCATATTATATATATTCATGTTAATTCTATGAAATTATTTATGAATATAGTTAAACCTTATTTATTACCATCATTATACTATAAGTTAGGATTTTATAAATAGTTAATATTATTATTACCCATAGTAAGAAAACGATCAATTATTAGAAAATTAAATTGAAGAATAATAAGAAATTAGAATTTATAAAAAAAAAATAAATTAGCTAATTACGTTTTTTTGCGACGTTATTGAAAACGATCAAATGAATTAGCTTCATTAAAAGATCGTCGGTTACAATTTTGATCGCGACAGACTAGTTCAATAACGGGTGCCTGAAATGGTGCTCAATGCATAGTCGGAATCTTTGTTTATTTATAAAAATTTTAATTAATAATGAGACACAAAACATTATATTTCATAAAGTTTATAAATTAAAATTTTATAAAGTCTCATTATTAATAATTAATAAAAAAAAAAATTTCTTTAAAATAAATACTAGGGCATTATATAAATCCTGTAAGGTAATAATGTACAGGGAAATAAAGAAGAAGCTATTATTTAATAAAATAATTTCTTTATTTTTAAGATTTGATTGGTATTGTTTCTTATTTACTAATTAATTTCTGATTTACTAGAATACAAGCAAATAAAGCAGCCATATTAGCTTTAACTATGAATAGAGTAGGAGATATGGGTTTAAGTATAGGATATTTCGCATTATTTGCTTTATTTGGATCTTTAGATTATGCTACAATATTTAGTATAGTACCATTTATGAATGAAACAGCTTTAACTATCATAGGTTTATTATTATTAACTGGAGCTATGGCTAAATCAGCTCAAATTCCTTTACATTCTTGATTACCTGGAAGTATGGAAGGTTTTAAAGGTGTTAAACATTATATTCCCATAATTATTTATATTATATTTTTTTATATTTATTCAGATCACTCATACGATTTAAAATACTCATCTTTGTTACCTATTTTTAGTACCGTATCTACATCTACATTACATACTATTACTGGAAATATGTTAGGTGATGGATCTATTAGTCTTTCTAAAGTTAACAAAGGTGAAGGTAAATATTCTATGACTATGAAAGTTAATTCTTTAAATTATTTACATCATTTAAATGAAGATATCTATAGTCAATTTACTAATACAAAAATTTTTTGCTTATCCGAATAATTTACTTCCTCAACATAAGGGCAAAGAAATAACTCAATATCATTTTAGTACTAAAACACATCCTTTATTTACAGCTTTACATGATTTATGATATGGTTGAGAGAATGGAAAAAACAAGTTTGTAAAAATTGTTCCTTTAAATATCTCTGAAATATTTTCAGAAATATCTTTAGCTTATTGAATAATGGATGATGGTTATTTTGACTCATATGGTAGAACTAAAACACTTCTTCTTTGTACTGAATCATTTACTAAAGAAGAATGTATTATTCTTCAATCATTACTAATAAAGTTAGATCTTAAATCAACTTTAAAAGTAAGAGACAAAGTTCACAATAAATACAGAATCAGAATATCTAAAACTAGTATGGACAGAGTTATTTCCTTAGTAAAACCATATATGCATATAGACTTTTTATATAAATTAGGGATATAATTGTTTAAAATAGGGCCTTCCTTAAACTTCACTATATGCTGGAACACCCTAAAGCTTTAAGTACTCATCATAGTTATGGTAGTGAAAATCTTAAAGATAGTACAATGGGCAATCAGCAGGAAACCAACAAAGTTACACACTTTAATGTTTTATAAAAACATTTTCATAAAAAAAAAGAAAGAAAAAAAAACAAAAATATGAAAATTACAAATTTACCCCCTTTTCTTAAATTCTGGTTTAAATAAAAGAGGAGAAATTTAAAATTTGGTTGAATAAGGGTTAAGGAAGAATGGTTTCTTCATTAACTTCATTGGAAATTCTAAATTCTGATTTAGGGTTTGATTCCCTTTAACTCTATTATTTAAATATTTAATGGTAAATATTTACTAACTTAATTTTTATTTTAATAAAATTTTACCTCTTTTCTATTATAATTATAATAGGGGTTTATATTGATTGGTTCAATTATAGACGTTTCTCGCCTCTATACTCAGGTTCGATTCCTGAAAACTCCACTTGGTTTAAATCGGATTTTAAATTTGAATTAAAATTTATTTAGTATATTTGTTAATAAATTAAAAGAATAAACATAGCGACAGTATAAAATTTCTTACCTGTTTGTTATGTTTATTTTAACCTTAAAATTTATTATAAGATTATAATTGCCTTATGCTTCATTATAATCTTGTAAATGTAAAATAATTATTTTTGTTGTTTTTCTTTTCTTTTCAATTCAAAATAATTATTTAAAGTGTAACTTTGAGTAGGATCCTCAGAGACTACACGTGAAGCTCATATTAAAAATATGATGAAGATATAGTCCGATCAATAAAGAAATTTATTGTTAACAAAGATGCCTACACCAGTATCAGCTTTAATTCATGCTGCTACTCTAGTAACTGCTGGATTATATTTATTATTACGATCATCACCTTTATTAGAATATAGTAGTACAGCTTTATTAATTATTACTTTAACTGGAGCTACTACTGCTTTTTTTGCAGCTACTTGTGGTTTAGTTCAAAATGATTTAAAAAGAATAATTGCTTTTTCAACGATTAGTCAATTAGGATATATGGTAATGGCTGTAGGTTTAAGTCAATATAATGTAGCTTTAATGCATGTAATAAATCATGCTTTCTTTAAAGCTTTATTATTTTTAGGAGCTGGAGCTGTAATTCATAGTTTTTCAGATCAACAAGATGTAAGAAGAATAGGAGGTTTAATAAGATATTTACCTTTTACTTATACCACTATGTTAGTAGGATCGTTATCATTATTAGCTACTCCATGATTAACAGGATTTTATAGTAAAGATTTAATAATAGAATTAGCTTTTGGTCAATATAGTTTTAGTGGTACATATGCTTTTATCTTAGGAAGTTTTACAGCTGGTTTAACTGCATTTTATTCATTTAGATTAATTTGTTTAGTTTTCTTAACTGTACCAAATGGACCAAAACAATCTTATTTAAATATTCATGAAGCTAATAATAAAGTAATTATTCCATTATTTTTATTAGCTTTATTTAGTATATTTTTTGGATTTATCTTTTCTGATTTATTTGTAGGTATGGCTAGTGATTTCTTCAGTAATGCAATATTTATTAAACCTAATAATATTTCTTTAATTGAAGCTGAATTTAGTTTACCTTTAATAATAAAATTATTACCTGCTTTATTATCACTATTTGGTGCTGGTTTAGCTATTTTTTTATATCATAAAAGTCCTACATTTATTATTGATTTAACTGATAATTTAATAGGACAAAAAATATATACCTTTTTTAATGGTAAATATTTCTTTGATATAATTTATAATAATTATATTATAAATAAAGGATTAGAATTAGGTTATACTATATCTAAAATTTTAGATAGAGGTATAATAGAAATGGTAGGACCTCATGGTTTATCTCAAACTTTAACTAAAACAGGTCAAATTATTAGTAAGTTAGATACTGGAATTATAACTACATATTCTATTTATATTACTTTATCTTTACTTTCTTTAATTTTCTTAATTTTTGCTCCTATTTTAATAGATACTTCTTTATTAAATGAAATAAGATTATTTATTATTTATATTGCTGCTTTAATTATAGTTTTATCCCCTTCTAAACCTTAATTAAATATATTTATTTTTTAATATTTAAAATACAAATTCCCCCTGTTTATTCTATTATTTAAGTAAATTCTTTAATTTATACCATTTATTAACATATTTAATAATATAACATAATTTATTAATATAAATTCAATCAATGTCTCATTTAATAAATTGCTAACACAATAGAGACAGTTCTCTTAATAATAAACAAATTTTTTTGTTTATTTGAGATCCTTATATTTTCATTAGATTATTATGCCTCAATTAATACCATTTTATTTTGTTAATCAATTTTCATTCTCATTTTTAACTTTACTTTCTTTAATTTATACCTTTTCTAAATATGTATTACCATTATTTACTTTTCAACAAGTAATAAGAATGTATATTACTAAATTAAGTAATGAATAATAAGTTAAATTTTAAATTAGAATTATATTTAATTTAAATTAATCTTATTAAATTATATAAATTTATTTAATTTATTAATAATTATTACCTTTTTAGTTTATAACTAAATTAGGTTTTCTCTAAATGACCCCCCCATACAATATAATTAAATTATGAATATAAAGTATACTATCTAAATATACTTAAGATTTTAATATTTAAATAAATAATGACAATTTATTTTAATATATGAAATAATTGTAAAAGGTGAATTTTAGAATACTTTAAATATATAATTTATATAAATTATTATATAAAATATAATATATCATAGAGTATTGATACTAATAAGCTATATATTATAAAAATTTATAATATAAAATACAAATTAAAAGTAAATTAGTAAATCTAAGAGATAAAATAATAAAATAATAAACCCAAAAATGTTTAATACACTATCAATATTTAATACTATATACAATGATGCTCCTCAACCCTGACAAATAGGATTTCAAGACAGTGCTGCACCAGGTTTTACTGGGATAATAGAACTACATAATACTATTTTTTTTTATTTAATAGTTATTTGTGTGGGAGTATTTTGAGTTTTAGGTTCCTCAATATATTATTTTAATATAAAAAATTCACCTATTATTCATAAATATTTAAATCACGGTAAATATGTGCCTACTCAAAAGTATTCTAAGTTAAATAATAAATTATTTAAACATAGTTACTCCACTTTATCTAAAAATTCTTTAAGAAATGACAATGTTAATCATGTTAAATTTTATGAAAATATTTTTGATATGAAAAAAGATATCTTAAATGAAAATAAAGGTAAATCAGGAATCTATATGTTAACTAATAATATAACTAAGAAAATATACATTGGACAATCTAGTGATTTATCAAATAGATTTAAGAATTATTTAAATTTTAGTTACATTAATAGTAAAGCTAATTTAAGAATTAATAGAGCATTAATAAAATACAAATATTCTAATTTTTCTTTATCAATTCTAGAATATTGCGATAAATCGGATCTACTTACTAGAGAACAATTCTATTTCGATAAATTAAATCCACAATATAATATATTAAAAAAAGCAGGAAGCTCTCTAAAATCAAAACATTCAGAAATAACTAAAGTAAGAATCAGTAAATCTTTAAAAGGAGCTTATATGAAACAAAAATCTGCTTTATTAGGTAATCTTCACACTGAAAAAACTAAAAAATTAAAAGAAAATAATCCTTTATATGGGAAAACTCATAGTGAAAATTCTAAAGAATTGATAGCACAAAAAGCTTTAGGTAGAAAACATTCTGATAACACTAAATTAAAATTGAGTGCTATTAGTGGAAATCCCATTAATATATATGAAAAATTTTCTTCAAAAGGATTTAAATTAATAGGTAGTTTTGTTTCAGCTAGAAGAGCTGGTATATTCCTAGGTCTAAGTGGTACTACTGTTATAAAATATAGAAATTCAGGTGAAATTTTTAAAGACAGATATAAATTTTCATCTAAATAAACTTAGAAAAACTTTGAATAAAATTTCACTATATGCTGGAAACTCCTAAAGCCTTAGATACTATAATTTAAATTATTATTAGTGAAAATTCTAATGGATAATACAATGGGCAATCAGCAGGAAACCAATAAATAATATTAAAAATTAAATTTAAGACAAAAAAATATTATTTGACTAAATTACCCTCTTTTTATTGTTATAAAAATAAAAGAGTAGACTTAATAAAAAGATAAGTATAAAATCTATTTTATTTTGTCTTGTGTCTACAATTTTTGTTGTTGTTTTTGTCTTAAATTTCAATTAAAAATACTGAATAATTTGTTAGTATTATTTTAGTAGGATCCTTAGAGACTACACGTGAAAACCGTTATAACGGTAAGATATAGTCCAATCATATAAGAAACTATATGAAGAATCGACATTAATTGAATTAATATGAACAATCACACCAGCTTTAATTTTAATAGCTATAGCTTTCCCAAGTTTTAGATTATTATATTTATTAGATGAAGTAATATCACCTACAATAACAATAAAAGTAGTAGGTCATCAATGATATTGAAGTTATGAATATTCTGATTATGTAACTGAAAGTGGAGAATCTATAGAATTTGATTCATATATGATACCTGATTCTGATTTAGAATTAGGTCAATTTAGATTATTAGATGTGGATAATAAAGTAATTATCCCTGTGGATTGTCATATTAGATTAATAATTACTGGAGCTGATGTAATACATTCTTTCGCTGTACCTTCTTTAGGACTTAAAGTAGATGCTGTACCAGGTAGATTAAATCAATCCTCAATAATAGCTGAAAGAACTGGTACATTCTATGGTCAATGTAGTGAAATTTGTGGAGTATGACATGGCTTTATGCCAATAGTTGTTGAAGCTGTTTCAGTACAAGATTATTTAGCTTGAGTTGATCAAGCTAATAGTTAATTTATTGTAATTTTTATAATTCTCTTAATTTATAAATTCACTTTATAATATTAATTATTTTTAAGAATTATCCCCTATACATAAAAGTATTAGTAAATAAATTTTATCTCTTTTTATACTTATTAATATTTATATAAACTTAAGAAAATTTACTTAAAATAAAATAAAAAATAAATTAAATTATTGAAAGCCTATAATTTAATGGTAAAATGATTTCTTGATGAGAAATTTATAGAAGTTCAAATCTTCTTAGGCTTAAATTAAATTTATATTAACCTACAAACCATAAATTAATTACATTGTCAGAATATTAAAAAATTATTTATTATAAAATATTAAAAAATGTTTAATAATTATATTGTTATTAAGTGAGTAGTTAAAATATGAATTTTTATAATTTGTATTAAAATAAGAATAAATAATTCATTTTTTCTTATATAAATTTATTATTAAAATGATTAACTACAAATTTAACTTAAAAATTAATTTGTTTTTGTTTTTTTTTTTAATTATTATCTTAAATAAATTAAAATTTATATTAAAAATTCAATAACTATTTAAGATACTTCTATTAACTATTTATTAAAATAGGGTAAAATACCATAATTAATACTTTATAACATTTCAAAACAATACAGATTATATTTTGTTTTTTTAATCAGAAATTAAATAAAATATAAAAGAACATATATATAAAAAAAGATTATTAATTGAAATTCAAATGTTATGTAAATATAAATGAGATTATTAAAAACTAATGTTTTATTAAGATTATTAAATTCTTATATTGTAGATTCACCTCAACCAGCTAATATTTCTTATTTATGAAATTTTGGTTCTTTATTAGGAACTTGTTTAGTGATACAAATATTAACAGGAGTATTTTTAGCAATGCATTATCAACCTCATGTAGATTTTGCTTTTAATAGTGTAGAACATATTATGAGAGATGTTAATGCAGGTTGAATCTTAAGATATACACATGCTAATGTTGCTTCATTCTTTTTTATTTTTGTTTATGCTCATATAGCTAGAGGATTATATTATAGTTCTTATAAATCACCTAGAATTTTAGTATGAAGTATAGGAGTAATAATTTTAATATTAATGATGGCTATAGCTTTTCTGGGTGACGTAAATAGCCCAAAATGGATTAATGGAAGTATTTTATATTTAACTTTTTTAATTGTTGTATATTATAATACACAAAGATTAAATAAAAAAATTCAAGCAAGGAATAAAATAAAAAATACAAAGTATAATAAATTAAATAATTTAAATATAAGAAGTTATAATACTAATGCTTCTTCGAATAAAAGTAATGATTTTTCTTGTTCGGAAAGATTGATTACAATAAAAAAAGAATTAGGGTTAAGTCCAGTGTATAATTTTGAAAATCTAGATCTAGAAAATATTAGAAAACAAATACAAAATGAAACTAAAGGTTTAAGTGGAATATACATGATAGTAAATAAAATAACTAAAGATTATTACATAGGTTCTGCTGCAACTAATAGGTTTTATCCTAGATTCAGTAATCACCTAATTTATTTTAGAGGTAGCAAAATAGTTAAATCAGCGGTAAAAAAATATGGATTAAGTAATTTTGCTTTTATTATATTAGATCTATATCCTAATGTTGTGACTAAACAAAATAACAAAGAATTATTAGATTTAGAAGATAGATATTTAAAATTGTTATTGCCTAATTATAATATTTTAACTGAGGCAGGATCTAGTTTTGGTTATAAACATACAGAAGTCGATAGACAAAAAATGAAAGATGGTTTTAATGACGCAAGACGAGAAATGATAGGTGGTTTAAATAGAGGTAAAAAGTTCTCTTTTGAAACAATAGAACAAATGAGAGAAACAGCTTTAAGTAGACCTTCTATGTCAGATGAAACTAATAAAAAATGTATTACCAATACAAGACCTGTAGTTTTATATAATCTAAATGGAACTGTCTATGGTGAATATTTAACTATTCTAGATGCGGCTAAATCTATTAATTCCAGTGAAAAAACTCTTAGAAGAGCCTTACAAACAAAGAAAGGTTTAGTAAAAAGACAATGAATAATTAAAGATTTATCCAAAAATAAATAGAAAATAAATTTTTCCCCCTTTAATTTCATTATTTACTTCAAATTGTTTTAAAGAAGAAATTAAATTTAATTACAATAAAAGAGTAACTAAAAATAAGTATCATATTATTTTTTTTTTAGTTTACAAAACTTTTAGTTATATTCCTTGCCTTTTTTAACTTAACTTATACTTTATATTTATTTCTATTAATCTATAGTCCCATGAGTAAAAATCTTTCTGCAATCTTTATAGAAAAACAAAGATTAAAGTGGTATGTCTCGACGGAGATATAGAATAGTCTTTAAGATTATTTGGCGATGTTAGTGAAAACGATCAAAGAAGAAGAAGATAAAACTTTAAGATCGTCGGTTATATAAATGATCGCGACAGACTGGGTCACTAATGGGTGTCTGAAATGATGCTTAATGCACAGTCGAAACTTTTAGTTGAATTGGTAATAACTCAACTAATAGGATATTCGAATTTAAAGTTATTCTAGCTTATTATGTAAAATTATATATACATTTTAAGTAAGTTTGTATGTATTACCTTATGGTCAAATGAGTTTATGAGGTGGGTGTTATAAGCCTCAAATGTATTATTTATTTTTAATTAGTTTATCTTTATTATTCATAACATCTATTTATTTAAATAATAAACCTAAAATAAATAGATTTAAAGGTATTTATAGAATAGGAGCTCACAATAAAGATATTATCTCTATTATATTTGGATCTCTTCTTGGAGATACTTATGGTGAAAAAAGATTATTAGAAATAGGAACTAGATTTAGTTTTTCTCAAGAAGCTGTTCATGTAGAATATATGTTGTTCTTACATAAATTATTATCTGAGTTAGGTTATTGTAATTCTAATTTACCTGTTATTAGAACAAGATTAGGTAGTAAAGGTAAAATCAGAAAAATAATCAAATTTTCAACTTTAACTTTTACTAGTTTTAATTGAATATATGATTTATGATACAATAATAAAATTAAACATGTACCAGAATGTATTGATCAATATTTAACTCCTTTAGCTTTAGCTATTTGAATTATGAATGATGGAGCTAAAGTAGGTCAAAGTTTAAAATTTTTTACTAATTCTTTTTCTTATAATGATTGTTTACTTCTTATAAAAGCTTTAAATACTAATTTTAATATAAAAGCTTCTATTCAATCTGCAGGCAAAAAAGATCAATATATAATTAACATATGAAAAGAATCTATGACAGATCTTATTAATATAGTATCTCCTTACATAATATCTGAAATGAAATATAAATTAAATTAAAATAAATATATATAGTTATAATGTTAAATATAAAGTAATTTTTACTAAAAATTTATATAATGAACTTTATAGCGATACTGATGAAAACAGGTCAAAAATGTTTGTTTAGCATTAAGACCGTCGGTAGAGTAAACTATCGCGACAGACTGGATCATCGGTGGGTGTCTGAAATGATGCTTAATGTACAGTCGAGATCTTTATTCATTATGATAAATATTAAATTAGAAATTTATTATAATGAAGCACAAGGCATTATATTTGTAGAATAAATTTTAAGGGTTGAAATACAAATGTTAAAGAAAAATTATTTCTTTTTAAGACTTAAATAGATAAGTCACCTTCTTTATACAATTTTTTAAAAAAATAAATATTAAGAATAAGAGAAAATTAACTCTAAATAATCTTAACTTAACTTCTAATATCTAAATAAATAATTAGATAATTTATAATTTATAATTTATAATATATAATATATAGTAAAAGAGTGAGTTAACAAATGTTACTCATTTTTTTTGTAATGAATATAAACTTTTTTAATTTTAATATCTTTATACAGATTAATTAATATATAATAATAATTAAATATCAATATTAATGAAATTATAATAGTTATTACTAATTAATTAAATTTTTATTTTAAATTTTATAAAAAAATTTATAACTTATATTATTTATAATGTCAAAAGAAATATATTTAGATTTAGATTTAGATTATTATAATAAATTTATTATAATAAGTTATTCGTTATTAAATTTAATCTTTAAATTTAGTACTAATTTTAGATACAATATTAACTTCAAAAATGAATTTAAATTTATTATTTGAAACTATACTAGTTTTATTTGCTATTTTAGCTAGTAATGGTATTATTTATAGTCTTATATATTTTAACTTAAATATACAAACTTCTTCTGAAAATATTTCTGCTATAACAAATAATTCAGAAAAAGATGGATTAGCTCTTACATCATTAATAGCATCAAATCCTATTAACTTAACTTCATCAGATTCAAGTTCATCTCAAACTTTAAGTGTAACTTCATCAGATTCAAATGTATCTCAAACTTTAAGTGTTACTTCCTCACAAACAAATGTATCTGAAGATATGTTTGATAGTGAAAATTTAATAGATTCAGAAATAGGTGAAGGAATGATGACTCATACTGAAAATTCACATTTATCAAGTATACATGAAGGATATATGCCTTCTAATATATTAGATAATACTACTTCATTAGATAGTATAACTATATTAAATACTCAACAATTTGAACAATGAAGAGAGATTGCATGGAGTTTTCATGATTTTCCAATTAATACACCAGCCGGTATTCTTCAAACATTTAAATTTGAAGAATTAAAAATTCTTTATAGTCAAGATATGATTCAATATGGTATAACTCAAACAGAATTAAGACTTATAATTGAACATTTTCCAGCTATGAGTTTATTTAATCCGGATATTAATCATTTAATTCTAACTATTATGTCATATTATCATTTATAGAAAAATTTTCATGATAATTTCTAATTTAATAAATTTACCCCCTTATAATTTAGATAAAATATTATTAATGGAATAAAAGAGTAAACATGACAAAAGAATATAAAAAATAAATATTTTTGTTTAATCTCTTTATGTTATGTTTACATAACCCTTAAAATTTATTATACAATTATTTAAAAATAAATATAATGTACATGATTTACTTGTTTTAAACATATTAAGCTTAAGCTAGAATAGGTAAATTAAAGATTTGGCAACAGTAATTACTAATTTATTATCAGCAGTACCTTTTTTTGGACAAGATTTAGTAGAATTAATTTGAGGAGGATTTAGTGTAAGCAATGCTACACTTAATAGATTTTTCTCTCTTCATTTCTTATTACCTTTTTTATTAGCTGCTTTAGTAATAGCTCATTTAATGGCTCTTCACACACATGGATCTAATAATCCTAATGGTATATCTTCTAATGGAGATAGATATGCAATGCATCCTTATTTTACATTTAAAGATCTTGTAACTATTTTTGCATTTTTATTAGCTTTATCTGTAATAGTTTTCTTCTATCCTAATTTATTAGGACATAGTGATAATTATATACCAGCTAATCCTATGAGTACACCTCCTTCTATTGTTCCTGAATGATATCTTTTACCATTTTATGCTATATTAAGATCAATTCCTAATAAATTATTAGGAGTTATAGCTATGTTTGGTTCATTATTAATTTTATTAATATTACCTTTAACTGATTTATCTAGAATAAGAGGTAATCAATTTAGACCAGCTATGAAATTAGCTCTATGATTCTTTATTGTAAATTTTGTAATATTAATGTGAATTGGATCTCAACATCCTGAAAGTCCTTTTGTAGAAGTAGGACAATTTGCTACAGCATTGTATTTTTCTTGATTCTTAATTATAGTTCCTATTATTGGTATGGCAGAAAATACTTTAATGGATTTAGCTACAGATAAAATTTAAATATTTTTTAATTTAGAATTTTATTATATATAAATTAGATATATTTAATTTTCATAAAGACTAATTAATTTTGTTATTTAATAAATTTACCCCCACTTTATAATTTTTTTATTTTTTATTTATTATATTATTTTAATTAATACTATAAAAGGATATAAAGATAAAAAAACAAAAATCTATAAAAATAAAATAATTATTTTAAAAATTTATTTATAAATGATATTTATTTAAATACAAATAATAATTTAAATATATAAATTTATTAACAATTTAATTAATTGAATATCAATTATATTAATTCTAATTTAATACATAAATAAGGTAGAATTAGTTTAATTGGCAAAATAACGTCTTGTGGCGACGCTGTTCAGAGTTCAAATCTCTGATTTTACCCTTAATTAATTTATTTAATAAATTTAATTTCAATAATATAATGATTTGATTAAGAATGAGTTAAGATATTTAAATCTGTAAAATTTAATATAAAATTTATATTAGATTTTAAGTTAAAGTTCTAGGTCTATAAATAAACTTAAATAAAAATTTATTTTATAAATTTCATTGTATAAAAATAAAGATAGAAAAATCTTTAGGATAAAAAAATAGAAAAATATTCATTTAAATAATAAATATAATAATATCAAATACTTTTTTAATTAAAATAAATATTTATTAACTATTAATAAGTTAATTAAATACTAAATTTGTTTATTTTTTAAATATGAAATCTTTAATTCTTATACTTAGACTTATTAATATTTAGATTATATCGGTAATATTTTTTTAAAACATAATTGTATTATTTAATAAAATATATGAACTTAATTAGTCTTGTAGATATCTTTTCCTTCTAACTCATTTTATTCTTTAAAGAATAATATAAATAAATTATTTATTTTAATTAATTAAGCTGAAATAGTTTAAATGGTTAAAACTTACTATTCATGATGGTAAAACAAAGGTTCAATTCCTTTTTTCAGCTATTGAAATATTTTATTATATATTTATATAATATATATATTTTAATTTATATTCTTTTTAATTCTTTACATTAATTTTTTTAGTTTATTTTTAGATTGTTTTAATTAAAAAAAAAAACAAAAATTCAATAAAATCTTTATTTTATTAAAATTAAATATTTATTTTAAGAAATAACTTAATTAAAATTAGAGGATTTAATTAGGTTATTTTTTTTGTTATAATATCTATTTCACAAATTTTAATAAATTAAGCCTCTTCTCTTTATATAAAAAACAAATAAAAAATATAGATAGTTTTAAAATAAATTAAATCAATAAAAGTATAGATGACAATTTAGTAAAAACATCAAAGTAATTTAAAGGAATTATTAAGGATAACTAGCAAATTTATTAAAAAGGAGGTAATAAACCAAAAGCCACAAACTTCTTAATATAAATATTAAAAGTAAGCAAATTGTGGCGATCCTAAGGGAAACCTTAAATATTAAAACTTCCTGAAGCAAAACATTGTATTAAGGAAAGGAAAGGAAATCAACCGAGACTCCAAAAGTAATGGTGAGTGAAATTGGATTAGCCTAAAGAAAAATAAATTTTTGTTTTTGAAATTATAAAATATGAATTATAAAGAATGAAGTTGGAATATCATGAATTATAATTTAATAATTATATAATAATTAGAATTAAAAAAATAATTACCAAAGAAGGTATTCAGTCCTGTAAAAATAAAATTTTCTTTAAAAAATAAGTACAATGAGAGAAAACTTGTTGGAATATAGGGGAACCATCCTCTAAGGCTAAGTATAATAAATTTAGCGATAGTGAAAAGTACTGTAAAGGAAAAGTTGAAATAGTTCGTTGTATAACGAAATGAAATAGTCTTGAATTAGTAATTCTATAAGCAGTTGAAGTTTTAAAATATAAAATGACAACGTACCTTTTGCATAATGGGTCAGTAAGTTAATAATAGTAGCAAGGTTAATTAGCCTTAGCGAAAGCGACTAAATTATTTGTATAATAAAATAAATTTTAAAATATTTTACAAAATAAAATAGAATAAATTCCTTATAAATAAATATTAATTATGAAATAAGTGATTTATTTACAAAATAATAATTATGGGATAGTTACTATTATTAGACCCGAAGTCAGTTGATCTTTCCAAAACCAGATTATAATGGATCGAACGGTTGAATGTTGCAAAATTCTCCGAAGAGTTTTGGAAAGCGGTGAAATGCCAATCTGAACTGGTGATAGCTGGTTTTCTACGAAACATATTTAAGTATGACATCTATGAATAAATTTATGGAGGTACAGCACGGTAATTCCCAACTAATAATAATATATTTTATTAAAAGTTTAGGTTGAGGGGATCTCGAAAATCTTACCAATGGAAATAAAACTCGGAATAACATAAATTGATAATAGATATTCAGACTATTCATGATAAGTTGAATAGTCAAAACGGAAACAGCCGAGAACATGGATCAAGGTCCCAAATGATTATTAAGTGAAATTAAAGGAAGTAATAGATTGAATGCAGCTGTAAAGTGAGCCTGGTAGTCGCTATCTTTTAATGACCGTTGTAACAACGTAGCAGCCCTTAGACTATTGCGCCATAAATTTAACGGGTCTTAAATAATCAACCGATATCCTGTTAATTATAAATATAAATTAATTTATGTTTATAAATTAGGTAGTAGAACATTCAGTATAATTGATGATAAACAGTGTTTCATTGTTTGAAAATAACTGAAGAGATAATGCTGACATGAGTAACGTAAAGAAGTTATAATACTTCTCGCCGAATACAAAAGGGTTATAAGGAAAGGTTAAACCACCTTATGTTAATGCGGCCTCTAAGGTTCAGAACCAAAGTTTTGACTGATGAGTAATATATTGAAAATCTATATGGTAAATTATAATAGATCAGGAAAATTAAATATTAACTACCGTACCCTAAACCGACACAGGTTTGTAAGTAGAGTATACTAAGGCGTAGAGCTAAAAGTTGTTAAGGAACTCGGCAAATTGTTCTCATAAGTTTGACAATAAGAGAAACCATAAAAATTTAAATTAGCCATAATTAAATTCTTTATATGGTATAATAAAATCGGAGGCCACGACTGTTTACTAAAAACACAATTCAGAGCAATAATTAAGATAATAGTATTCTGAATGAAATTTGCTCAATGCCATTAATATAAGAGAGGTAATTTTAAAGTTATTAATTGAAAGTCTGGTTAATAGCGGTCTTAACTATGAGGATCCTAAGGTAGCAAAATAAATTGGCCATTAAATGTGGTCTAGTATCAATAATGTAACGATGGTCTCACTGTCTCTACAACTTGCTCAGTGAAATTGAATTGCGAGTGCAGATGCTCGCTATCTTCAGAGGGACGGGAAGACCCTATGCAGCTTTACTATAGTTAGTTATTACATTGATTTAAATTCAATTAATAGTAATTAGGGATGTCGATAGACAATACATGGAAAACCTTAAAATTTGAATTGAATCCTTGTTTACCTTATAAATTGAAATTTAAGGGAGAAATGACTAATTGGTAGTTTGACTGGGGCGGTCGTCTTTAAAAAAGTAGCAAAGTACATCCAAAGATTTTAATAAATTTATAATATTATAATTTTTTATTATAATATACAGACAAAATTTTTAATTCTCTAATATAAACAGAATTAAAAAAAATAAAACTTAATAAATTTGTTTTATTATTACAAGGTATAGCTAGAAATTGAATGGAAATCAATAAAGCAGTGAAAGCTTTTGAATAGTATAATGGCGGAAAGCATACCTAACTGAAAGACTTAGAAGTCGAACAGATACGTAAGTAGGGCATAGTGACCCCTCGCTATAAAATGGAATAGACGGGGATCAATCGATAAAAGTTACGCTAGGGATAACAGGCTGATAGCCGGCAAGAGTACATATTGTTCTGGCTGTTTGGCACCTCGATGTCGACTCATCCTATCCTCCGGGTGAAGAAGCTTGGAAGGGTTCGGCTGTTCGCCGATTAAAAGGGTACGCGAGTTGGGTTTAATACGACGTGAGTCAGTATGGTCCCTATCTTCTGAAGAGAAAAATAGTAAAAAGGGGAAGACCTTCTAGTACGAAAGGATCAATAGGCTGTGTTTCTCTAGTGCACCAAT
>Ga0316214_1000006_pt1 | contig 54161 bp, 40 predicted proteins | sample NRE4metagenome_FD_207797 | JGI IMG/M metagenome (GOLD analysis project Ga0316214, IMG submission 207797) | Spruce roots microbial communities from Maridalen valley, Oslo, Norway - NRE4 | ecosystem: Host-associated > Plants > Roots > Unclassified | place: Norway: Oslo | collected 2017-09-15
ACAATCTAACAATTTACCTTTCTTTTAATGTACATTTACCTCATCTAGTATCTAATTCTCGTGTACAGCTACCTACCTTTAAATTCCTCTAACTGTGGACTAAAATTTGTTTTTTTTTTCCAACTGAGCGCAGCAAATCACAATATCTCCCTTAATTCTACCTTTTTTTATTACCCTCCCTTTTCATTTAATTTCAAATCAAATGCACAAGTAAAAACTAAGTCCAAAGCAAAGGTCACTGTTTTATGTTTAACATGTATTTAAGGATCAGATCTGTGGTGAAAAGTGATGAAAAGTTAAGAGGAGGAACTCGAGATACACAAAGATTTTAACCTATAGAGTCTGTAGAGATAGAAAATTATAAAAGTTTTCGATTTAGAGGTGGGGATGTTTAAACACACAAAAGGACACAAGCTGGCATGTTGATCGGGTGTAAAAGATATTTAACAGTGAGGTTAGATAATTACTAAGAAGTATGGTTGTAGAGAATACAAGAACAAAAGATCCTAGCAATAAAAGTTAAACCTAAAATTAGAGAAAGGTGGGTAATAAAAATAAAATAAATTAAAACAAAAAAGGGTTTAATAAAAAGAAAAAAAAGGGGGGAAGCGTAGGAGATTCACCTAATTATAGACAAATTCTGTTTGTTTTTTAAATTTAAATCTTACAGCTCTGGTCACAGATAACCATACATTGAGAGTTGACGGACTAAAAACAAAAATTAACAACCACAACTTTTATTTAAAATCTTTAAGGAGCAAGAGATGGAAAGAATACTTACAACTTCTAACACATTAAATTTAAAGGGGGGGATGTAATCTCTTAATTCAGACACTATCTTTTAGCTCTTTAAGATAAGGGTTAAGGGGTCTTTAAGATTAAGGGTTAAGGGTTAAGGGGTCTGTTATTAAAGGGGGAAACTCATAAATTAAAGCAGTAGTAGACATATGTAATGAATCTAATAAAATATTAGGTAATATACCCAAAATAACAATAGGTAACAGTAAAGTAACTAATAAAAAATATTCTCTTCTATTTAAATCTTTTAAAGGAGGTAAATAAGGGGAGATATTTCCAAAAGAGATTCTATTATATAAAAAGATGGAATAACACGCAGAAAAGAAGATTCCACTAGCTCCTAATACGCTGATTAATGGATTTTGTTTCCATATTCCCATTAAAGATAATTGTTCACCTAAAAAATTAATACTTAAAGGAATCCCTGTATTACATAAAGTAAAAATAAAGAAAAATATTGTGAATAAAGGCATATAAGTAGCTAAACCTCTAATATAATTAATAATTCTAGTTCCTGTTCGATCATAAAGAATCCCACCTACACAAATAAATAAAGCGGGGGATGTGAATCCATGGCCTATTGCTAAGAGTATTGCTCCTTCTATTCCTTGTAAGTTATTAGAAAATAAACCTAAAACTACCACAGCCATATGTGCAACACTACTATAAGCAATTAATCTTTTATTATCTTGTTGAATAATAGTAGAGAAACTAGCATAAATTAAAGAAATAATAGCCACAGTTAAAATTAAAGGGCTAAAATAATTAGTAGCATCAGGTAACAAATTAATTAAAACTCTTAAATACATGGCAATCAACTTTATCTTACAAATTATTATAATCTTCTTGTATTCATTCCATTTTTGTATTTAAATTATCTTTTTTAATCCTTAAATAGTTAGATGATCTTTTCTATTTATTAATTTACCCGCTCTACAGAAATCTTGAAAATCTAATGATTTTTGTCCTAGGATTGGATATTTTTTAAAAAACGGAATGAAAATTTTATCTATGTCTGCAAATCTTCGAATTGTTAAATTTAAACAATTATTATTTTTATTAGGTTTTCCACAATTCAAATAATGAATTAAATTAAACATTAATTGCTCATCTCTAGAGTGTTGACTAATCATAAATCTTAAACTTACTGAATATTCAATTTTAGTTGTTTTACTTTTTACAATATCAACCATAAAACATCCTTCTCCCGAAGTAAATCCTGCTACTCACTCAGGATCTGGAATTTTTTTAATGCCTATGTTTGCAAAAGAAACTTCAGCTACCTCTGTGTTTTGTTTTGTTTTGTTTTTTTATATTTGCAAAAGTAGTTTTTAGCTGAGGGGATAAACCTAAATTCATTGAGCTTTTAATCGTAACTAATTTTTCTATACCCTCTATAGATAAATGCTCTTTTTTTGTTGTTTTTGTTTTTTATAAAAAGATTATAAGCTAGCTTAAATAATTTGAAATCATTTAACTTTTTAGTCATTAATGGAAACTTGTCAAAAGGATCTATAATTATTTGCATATCTTTATGTGATCTTACTGAGTATTTTAAAGCCGCTGAATCGTGACTAGATATACCTCCAACACAAAATTAATTTTTAATTTGATCTAATAGATCTCTATCTTTTGCATGTAAAGAAATTTGAAAAACTAAACTAGCAAATCAATTGGTTTTATATTTAGTATTTTTATAAATATAATATATATTCCGAAACAACCTTAAGCATCTGTAAAACCAGTTACGAACCATGGAGTTAATTTATTGGAAGAGTCCTTTTGACCAGAAACCAATTGCAGTTCAGGTAAATCCAAATAAGAATTATGTAAGTCTTGACATATTTTTTTGGAATCAATACCAAAAATCTCTAGTTGGTATAATAATTTGTTTAGAAGGGATGTTGATTTGATAGCAGCTTTCGCCGCCCATTAGAGTACACCTTAAGTTTATTCATTGTTGTTTAATAAACCAACTACCGTCTACTCGTTGCTCTTTTACAAATTGAGAAATTTTATAGCTCTTTTGGAATGGGTTCGGCATAAAATTATATTATATTTTGACTTAGATCCGCGATAGCCCATTTTACTTTCGTATATATAATGGCTTATTACCGTACATGAGTATTTACTTCATCCACTTATAGTTTTTCAACTATAGTTTGGTACCATTATTTTTAGGGTGTCCCCGGAATTTGGTAGTTTGAAGGCACAGATTGGTGTTTTCCCAGAACACCATGCACCATAAGTAGCTAATTTTAAAATAGTAGCGGCTAGTAAAATAGAACCGGCTAAAGGAGAATCACTATGAGCTTTAGGTAATCAAATAATAAATGGATATAAAGGAGTTTTAACAGCAAAAGCTAAGAAAAAACCTCAGAGTTGGGCCTTTAACCATTGCAGGTTTAGCTGGCTTATTTTCTCAATTTATTAGATGAATAAATTAATAAATCTTAGTTAGGTATTAATCTAACATCCGTTACCGGTGAACTGGACCATTCCTTGTAACCTCTTATACAAACTAATTATAATTTATAATTGCGAATATACTTAGAAAGTCATGTGGCGTCTGGCCTCTACGCTTTTACAATAAAAGTTTCCAATTATTGACTTAGTTCGACGATAATCTCATTATAATTACTTATTCTCATAATGAGAGGTCTCTCGAGTTTGCCACTTCAGATTATATTATATGATTAAAAAATACTTTTTGTATATATATTTTTATAGCTATTATCTCATAGAAATATGAAAATAAGGCAATAGTTTGGGTTTAATTTGTTTAATAGATTTACTATGAATATAAATAGTAGGTTGATTTCTTTGCATATGAATACTACAATTTAGATTGAATTTATACATTAAATTGCTAATAAATACACATTCTTTAACTGTAAAAGATTGAGTTTGAAGAGTTAAACCTGAAACCTGTTCCACTTTTGTACCATCTCCCATTATTAATTAAGCTAATGAAGCAGTATCCAAGATTGTGTAAAGATATAAAGGGATTATTTTTATCAACATAAAATAAATTATGCCAATCTGTAAAACAAGGAAGTACTCTAGTCGCGGAAACAATTGTACAATGTTTTTATCTTTTATTGTTGTATTATCTAATCTAGGATAACCCAGACAAAAATGAGAAAATTTATTAAAAATAGATCAAAAGAAATCAAACCTATCAATACTTTGTTTAAATGATATTAATGTATTATTTGCTTTGTTTTTAAATAAGTGTCCATCTGATAAAATAATACCTAAAATAATACTATTTAAGTTAATAGGAATATTTATAATATTTATTATAAATCTATTATAATAAAATTCACTGTAGAACCTAAATTTGAACCATATATCACCAAATATTTGCATTTATTATTTTCAATCATCTCTTGCCTCTGGTCGAGGGTGCGCCATTTGCCTCTTGCTTGTGTACACAACCGCCCAGAGCAGAGTCGCTTGCTTTTTACACAACCCCTTTTGCCTCCTGGCTTTAACGTTCTTAATTTTAGTCTTCAATTCATAATAAAAACTAAGGCGTAGTTCTAACGAAAACAAGCGAGGGCAATAGGCAAAAGATGAGTTTGCAAAATCGCAGGCAAAAGGCAGAGGTCACTTTTTTCTATTAAAATTAGACTGTCAAGGATAACAGACAGCTGAATTTAATTGAAATCGCGCTAAAAATTTTTGTATTTGCATCTTTTGTGCTAGAATTTTTAATAATCATACCTCTGCTGGTCAAATTTTCCTTGCTAAAGGGAAATGACAACCATAATATTTTTTGACTTTCTAAACTAATTTCATATAAAGAAATAAATTGAAAATCTGTTGACCCAATATAACTATATATATATAATATACTTAATAACATAGGTAAACTTCCAGCTAAAGTATATAAAAAAAATAAAAAAGCAGATCTAAATCTATCATTACCATGACCAAATAGTACAATTACTATAAATAAAATAGGTAATACCATAGCAATCAGCTTTATCATACAAATTATTATACATGAAGTTTTGTAGTCTTCACTTCGAAGGGAATACTCTTCCTCTATTAACACCCTTTTTTATTAATCGGATTTGATTTAGTCCTTCATCTCTTGCCTCTGGTCGACATTTGCTGGTCATTTCGCAACCTTTGCTCTCGCTTGCGTTGTGTACACAACCACAGGCCAGAGATGCACAAGGGGGGTTGCGCCTGCGAGAGCTTAGGTAGTGACAAGAGCTTTTTGTTCCATTAGATTAGCCACTTTACAAAAATATTGGAAATCTAATAAAAATTTCCTTTGCCCCGAGGGTCAGGGCGAGGGGTCCTGCAATAGTATAATTAATAAAGAATGTAATAAATTTTGTAATTATTGTCCCCATTTCCCTCAAGCCACAGAGGCACAGGCTTAACAAATTTCAACTCGGAATTCAACAAATTCTGTATTATTTTTTTTATATATTTTTTAACTTTCCCACATTCTAAATAATAAATTAAATTTCTCAATAATTGCTCGTCTCTTCTATGTTGACCAATACTAAATCTTAATAGTATTTGATATCCGTGTTTGCTGTTTTACTTTTTGTAATATCAATTTGAAAACTACCTTCTCCCGAAGCGAATCCTGCCACTCATTTAGGATCCAGTTTATTATTAGAGTCTGACTCTAATATAAGAGGACTATTTGTAATATCTGGATAAGCTAATTTGAACTCAGGAGTTAGACCTTTATTAATCTAACTTTTAATTGAAAGTAATTTATTAAAACCTTCCTTTGTTAAATGTTCTTTGTTTTTAATAATATTAAATGCTAGCTTTAATAATTTGTAGCCTTTGCCTCGAGGCGCTGGCCAAGAGGTCTTTAATGTAAACTTGTAAAAATGGTTTATAATCAATTGCAAATATTTAGTTGATCTAATACCATAATTGATAGACTGTTCTCCGTGTTTAGATATTTCTACTACACCAAATTAATTTTTAATCTGATCTAATAGATCTCTGTCCTTTTTATGTAAAGTAATTTGAAAGTCCAGAAAACACACCATTTTGAAGCAGTATTAGTATAAGTATATAAACCAAAACAACACTCTCCGTCTATAAAACCAGTGACAAATCAAGGATCTAATTTAGACTCTAACGGTGGTAAAATATGAGTTTCATATTTAGAAGAAAGAAATAGTCTATTGGACTTTTGCCTCTCTGGCCTTTGCTAGGCTAGAGCAAAGGTTGTTTTGTACAAAGTAAAGTTTTGCAAGCAGCGCACTAGTTTTTATTATGATTTTAGATTTGAAGACTAAAAATAAGAACCAAAAGCAAGGGAGGCAACAGGATTGTGTAAAAAGCAAGCGAGAGCAAAGGATGAGTCTGAAAACATCTTTTTAGGCGAGGACTATTTACCTGTCCCGTAAAGGTTTGTATAATAATTTGATTAGAAGGGATGCTGATCTGAGAATATCTTTCGAAACCCATTAGAGTACACCTTAACTGTGGATTTAATCCAAAGCAACTACCATCTACTCGTTGCTCTTTTACAGAAATAGTTTTGACAGTTGCTAATTCTTTTTTTCTGACTTAGATCCGCGATAACCCATATCGTTTTCATTCATCTTATAACTTGTTACCTTACCTGAGTAATTACTTCAGCCACTTATAATCTTTCGACTATAGCATGGTATTATAAGCTTTAGGGTGTCCCCGGAGTTTGATAGTTTTAAGCACAATAGTGAGCTCCCAATTCACTTAGCACTTTCGAAAAATATATAAAATAATAATAAATCTAAAGAAACAAAGGCACAAATTTGTAAAGTCTCTAAAACTAAAAATGAAATTAAAAAAAACTTTAAACTTTTAGTAATAGTAGTATAATTGGATAACAAAGCAATTGGTGTAACAAAAGTTGTTAATAAAACAAAATAAAGAGAGATTCCATCTATACCAAAATTTAAATGACAAAAGTTTAATTGATTAAATTCAGATACAAATTGATACTGACTAGTACTAGAATCAAATTGGTACCATAAAAATAAAGAAATAAACAAATTTATTAAAGAAGTTGTTAAAGCGATTTTTTTCATTTGAGAATGACTCTCTAAAGTATCAGACATAGGTAAAATTAGTAAAGCACCGAATAAAGGAATTAATATTATTAAAGTTAGCATTTTTATTTTTGTTTGTGATTTTCATTTTCTTGAGCTTTTCTAAACTAAATATTTGTATATATTTCTTTTCTATTCTATTTGGGGTTACCTCAATATATAGAGCCTGTAACTCCAGGATGACCTCCAATTGCAAACGGAATTCTGAATTAGGCAGCGTTGGTTAAAAAAACAACAAAAAACAAAAAAACACATTTGCCTCTTGCCTCTTCGGTTTAGGTTGTGTAAACAGCAACCGACCATCCAAAGCATAGTCGCTTGCTTGTGACAAAACCCTCGCTGTTATTTTTAGAACATTTTCGTTTAGTTTTAATTTTAACCTTTACTTAATTGCAAAAGTAAAAACTAACCTTTGCTTGTGACTTTGTACAACTTGTGCCTGTTGCCCTAGCGCTACTGTTGCCCTAAGATCTAAAGCGAGCGAGGGTAGCAAATGTGAAGTTTTGCCCTGTTGCCCTAGCGCAAAAGAAAGGCCCTAAGGTAAAAAGCAAGGTAAGCAATTGTGAAAAGCAACTGTTGTTTTTTTGTTTATAATAAATAAACTACTAAATATTTCTAATACACCAACCTTAACCTTCCTTAGTTGCTTATAACTTATAATGAGTGTAATGAAATTAAGAGTAGGGACTTATTAGAAGAGCACTCAGAAATAGGGATTTTTTTGGTTTTTGTTTTTTTTATAACTAGAAGAAACATATATTTTTAATAAAGAAAACATCTTTAAATAATAATTATTAATTATTTTATTTTTTTGTTTTTTAATTGTAATGTACTACTTAAACTAACCTTAGTTGCCTTTTGTTGAAACCCTAAAAGGTGGTAAGCCGCACTTTTATCTGAGTATTCGAGTAAAGCTGAGCTTAAAGGTCCTTAAATAGTATTATATGAAACTATAAAATAATTAAATTTAAGAAGAAGAATTGAAATATTATAATTATAAGATTAAATACTTATACTTACTTTTGCACTTTTGCCTTTGTTTCCTCGCTTTTACGGTTCGGCCCTTGGTTTTGCGCTGCGCTAGCGAGGGCAACAGGGAAAACTTCATTTAGCAAATGCACAAGTAAAAATTAATGTTAAAACAACTTTTGCATTAGTCTTTCCTTGCCTTAAGGCAGGGGTTAATGTTAAAACAACTTTTGCAATTGATTTGTTTGAATTTTTATCTTAATATTAAGGACACTTGCTTTTCCTGTGCAAAGCACTGGCAAAAGTAAAAACCAATTAACTTTTACCCGAACCTCACCTTGTGCCTTTTGCCCGAAGCGCTAGTTTTGCCCTAGGTCCCAAGCAAGGGAACCTTTGCTCTAGCCTTGCAAGTTTAGCCCTAAGGTAAGAAGCAAGGGAGTTCTAGAAGAGGGCCGCTGCGCACAAGCAAGGGAAGCGAAGGAAGCAATTGTGAAAAGCAAATGTGAAAAGCAAATGTACTTAAATTATTTTTTCATACTTTGATTTTTTTTATTTTTATTTGAAATGGTACCTAATAAGTTGACTTTTTAATTTCTATCCCTATCTCTCTATTTTTCTACTTACTAACTTCTGTACTTAATTATACTTACCTTTCCCTTGCCTATCCCACAAACTATGTGACTCACTAACCAAGATAAATCAGTCTCACCTATATAATATACTAATTTTTTAAAAAAATTTTATTATTCTTTTATTTTGTTTCTTTTTCTTTTTCTTTTTCATCTTTTGCATTTGATTAGTTTTTATCCTTAGTTTCATAACAAATGCCTCTGGCCTCCCTTGCTTGTGACCTAAGCTTTGTATGATTATTTTAACATTTGCCTCTAGCCTCTTCGGTGTAGGTTTTGTAAAAAGCACCGACCATCCAAAGCATAGTCGCTTGCTTTTGACACACCCTTGCTTGTGAGTTCTTAATTTTAGTCAATAAAAAGTTAAGTTAAGGCAAAAGTTAATTTATAAACCTTGGCTCTCGCTTGCGCTTGTGTACACAACCACAGGCAAGAGATGCACAAGTAAAAATAAGACAAAAAGGGGAAAAATGGGGGAATAATTAGAGTTAGAGATAAAAAATAAATTAAGGATTATTAGATATACTGTTATTTAACTTAAAGTTCCTATCTATAACCATCCCTTCCCCCTTTTCTGCAAGTAACTTTTGTATTTTTTATTCTTACTTTTGCAAATGAACAGCAAATGTTTGAAGACTACAAATAAGAACAGCGAGGGGGGAGAATTAGGGAAAAGGGGATATTTCTAACTTAAGAACAATCATCAAAACAATCAGTATCATTTTATCATTTTTCCCAGAGAATAACACTACAAGCAATCGGATAATAAATAAAATTAAGGAGGTATGAATGGTTAGATATTAAATTTAAATTTGAATTTCAAACTCCACCTCATCATCCTCCTCCATCAACAATAATTATAAAAATAAGTAGAATAATACAAAAGAATACAGTAGAAAAAAGAATACAGAAGTAGCATCCTTAAGATTAATATAATAAAGAGTTATTAAGCAAAAAGATTTAACTTTTCGCAGAATGAATTTACAGTAAGTTGTAGTACTTTGAAAAATGTGAAAAATGTAAAATAAATCTGCTATAAAAAGCAGATAATAATACGAATAATAAGGCATAATAAAAGATTCCATTGACTGAATACAAGAATCAATTGTCCGAATAAGAGAATAAAAATTTTACTCAAAGTTCTTACTTCTTATACTATCTATTAAAGCTCTAAAAGATTTGCTAAAACATTTGCACAAATAAGGAACTGTTTTGAACTGTTTTTAATATATATATTTAATTATCTTCATCCTTTTAGTCAGATTGAAGATTGAAAGGATGATTCACATACTGTATTAGAATCATGCAGCAATTCCTTAAAAGTGTACCCCCTCTGTAGGTACTTTATTATCTAGGCCAAAGCTGACAAGGGTAGAATAAATACTATTTTATCTCTTCGATTATCCTCAAATGACAGACCCTCTATACCTCTTAATAAGTTAATTAACCTTTCATTGAGTTGATCCAGCGTTAAAAACATTTTCTCTCGAACCTTCATTGTACATACCTTTAAACTACCATTAATTATTTTTAACTCGTCACAATATTTCCCTTTGTCTTCATCATCGTCAACTCTACCCAGTTGAGGAGCTATCCAGTCATCAAGTTTGGGTTTGTAAAATGACGAGATCTCATAGTCAGGGGTGTATGTAGCTTATATCGAATGATTTGTATAGGGGTACTTTACTTTAATCACTGTTCTTGATTGAACAGCTAATTGAACTGCAATTAGAATTAGATCATTCAATAACTTTCTAGGGTCTTTTGTCTCGTACTCAATATCAAACCCGGTATATATATTCTGGATTATTGTAACACCGTTTCTGTAGCTGAAATCTTAAATAAGGGTCTAATTTAGAAAATAATTTACTTTTGAAGATTTCTAAATCAATGAACGAGTCTGGATTATCCTCTTCAGGGATATCTTTCATTTTTGTTTTCCATTCTCTGTACCTCCTTAGTAACTAAATAAAATAAATTCAGGAGGATAAAGTTATACCATAAAGAGTAAGTGTTATTATTTGACCCCCAAACTTTTTAATTTATAACCCAATCCGACAAGATGCTTCTCTATTTTATTTATAAAAAGGGTTGGGTATTCTACCTCTTCAACATTAACATATCCTTTTACCTTTATACTAGACAATGATTCAAGAAAATCATTAGAGATTTTCATTATATCAGTGGAATTCATTTCGTCTTCAACTAACTCAAAACATTATTCATCCAAATTAAACTTAAAAGATAATCCGAAAAGATTTAGAATGTTAGTGTTAGTGTTAGTGTTAATTGAAATAGTGGGGGTACTTGAACTTGAAGTTGAAGTTGTACTTGAATTAAGCATCATAAGCGAAGGGAGTGTTATACCACTATTAGCTATCGGATAATTTGTATTATTAATGTAGCTTGAGGGGGTATATGTAGAAAATAAAATTAAAATTAAAATTAAAATAAAAATTATAATTAAAAATAACTCTTCTTCAACCTCAACAAAAAAAAGAAACTAAAGCTAAAGTAAAACTAAAAACGACAGCAGCAAAACTAAGTGTGTTATAAATAGAGAGAAATCATGAGAATAAAGATTTACAATTGCTAATTATTTCATTCAAAATGATCTCTAAGTAACCAGTGTTCTGTATGATATAGCTATAGATATAGAGATAGATACAGAAAAAGACAAAGATAAGACTAAAGATACAGAAAGCAACCGAAGTGAGGGATATGACCCAATACGTCATCCAATTGATTTAATAAAAAATAAGGTAGGGTAGTAGCTACTATAAGAATTATGTATTTTTGTTGTTTTTTTTGTTTTTTTATATTCATGTTTATTTCTTTATTAATTTATTAATTTATTTAATTGTATAGGTTGTCCTATGTTTAAGATTAAAGAATTAAAATAAAGGCAAAAGCATACAGCAGAGAAAAGGCCAAGGCAAAAGCATACCACAGAATAAAGGATAAAGTTAGACATAGGTATAATAAACCTAATTAAATTATAATTATAATTATAAAATTGGGAAAAATATTTAATCGAATTATTTTATCATAGCATTTAGATTTATACAATTTAAATATTGTAGACAATTTGCTCGATTAAAAAATAGAATAAACAAATGGAGTACCGGCTGAAGTTAAAATTTCTGATGTACTTTCTAATAATAATTCTTCTAATAATTCACTCGTACTATCAAAAACAAAAAAGAACAAAAAAAAGTTAGTGGCTTGAATTAAAGTTTACAATTAAATAAAAAAAATAAACAAGAGTAAATAAGACCATCAAGAAGTTACTAATTTATTGAAGTGCAGTCCCATGAATCGTCCAATTGGCTTAACATAAACTCGAAAGAAAGAATAGGAACTCGAGCCTGCATGGTATAGTCACGCTAAGACAACACAGTGTAAGGCAAAAGCAAAGGCAAGGGTAAGGAAGGGAAAAATGTTTTACAGTGTTGAATATTTTATTAAATTAAGGTAGGACCGCAGTCACTATTAAATATATTTTATTTTTTAATTTCTTCATTTTTTTATGATGATGAGGAAAGAGGAAAGAGGGAAGGAAGGACAGGAGGTAAAGTTATTAAACCCATATAATAAAATAAAATAAAATAAACCCAATCCTTAATTAAATCACTAGGACTTTTATAACAATGTTAGAAATATAGCAAGAAAGAAGGAAAGAAAGAAATTTGAAAAATTAGGAAAATTTGGAGAATTTAGAAAATTTGGAAAAAGTAAGAGAAAGAAAGTAAGAAGGGAAGAAATAAATGAAGAATAAAACTAAGAAAACTAAGAAAATTAGCAAAAATTAAAAGGGAGGGTATTGCTATATTGAAATTGAGCAATTTAAAAGGGAGGGTATTGAGAAAGTGAAAAAGTTAAAAATTTAAGAATTTCAAAGGGAGGGAGGTCAATCGTCTAACTCAAGCTCGTCGGAGGACTAATATTATCCCAAGGAGGGTCGAATAAGCTTCCATCCACCTCGCTTTCGTTCGTCTCCGCCTCCGCCTCCGGTTCGTAGGTATCTCACCATAGTTGTTCACCGGTAACCCACTTCAAAAAGTCTAGTTCGAAATCCCCAGCTCACACTCGGCCAGCGTAGGTGGTTTCAAGAGGTGCCACTGAGCTCAGGTGTTCGCCGTATCTCCCTGTTGTTGCTCCGTTGTTCCCCCCCTTCTAAAAATCCAGTTTCGCTAGCTCAGCCACGTCCAGCGTAGGTATATTCCAAAGTAGGACAGTAGAGCTTTAGAGTGTAGAGTGTAGAGTGTAGAGTGAAAATAAGTATTTACGACTTAGCACGGTCAAGGATAACGGGGAAGTCGTTATTTTCACACGAGCCCCCAACTTCGATGGGTTCAAAAGAAGACTGTAGAGCTCAAGTGTACAAATAAAACTGCAACGGAGATGTAGATATTTGTACACGCGTTACACCAAAGGTGTTACACCTTAAAGAGCTAGAGTGAAAAGTAGGTGGAGGGCTGCGACCCTCCTTAGGGAGCAAAAACAATGAGAGGTGGTCTGGAGAGCAGAGGACCCCAAAGCAAAAGTTGCAAAAGAAGTAAAGTAATATAAAAATAATAAGAATATTGCTTAAAAAGGGTCTTATAAGAGATTTGAACTCTTTTCTCAGCATCCACAAAGCTGCATTCTACCTATTAAACTAATAGGACCTTAATAATTATATTTATATTAATAAATCAGGAAAATATATATATATTTTTACAGCGCCTTAATTAATTAATTAAAACACCACGAGAGTAAATTAACCCCTTAGCCTTAGAAGAAGAAGAGGACGATAAAGCAAAGATAAATTAAATAAAAATAAATAAGACTAAGAAACAAAGAATTATTAAAAAAAAGTAAAATACATGGAATGTTTAAATAAAGTTCTAATGACCAAAAAAATAAATATTTTCTTTTCTTCTTTTGTTTTTATTATTACTTTTATAACATTTGCTTGTCATTTCGCAACCTTTGCTCTCGCTTGCGTTGTGTACACAACCACAGGCCAGAGATGCACAAGAGGCAATGAAGTAAAATGTAAATAGGCAAGGGCAAAACACATAAAGGCACATTTCCAACTAGTAACAAGATATTTAAATATTTTATATTAATTAACTTCATCCTGTTATTACTAGAAAATAAACTATTATTTGTATTTAGTAGAAAAATGATTAACTTATTGCAATTATTAATTATAGAGGCAAAGCTTCTGTTCACTTATTTTTTAGCCATTAAAAACTACTATTTGTTTTTGTTTTGTTTTAATTGTTTCATTTTAATTAAATTCTACCTCTCGCTTGCTTTTTACACAACCCGCGATCCAAGAATACCTTAATATAATTATTTATATAAATAATTTAGATATATTGAGTGTAATGAGTGCTGGCTTTGTTGCTTTATCGCTGATAAGAGAAACTCTTATTCTCGAAGCAAGTACTCAAATAAAATAAAAAACAAAAAAGAAGTAACAATTAGAGGACTTCAATCTTAACCGGGTAATTATCTCTTGGCTTAAAGGAATAAACTAATGAATTGCTAGCACACTAGATTATTTTAGATTACGAATCTCACCTTCTAAGTTAAATGGAAACCATAATTAAGGTTAGTATTTGACGGACATTTAGAGTATAAGTGTTCCTGGAACTTCTCTATTAAACGGTTAAAACAATTGATCCTATATATGCCCAGTGGCGCTATTTACCTTTTTAGGTTATATATATATATAAGATATATAAAAAACTGTTACAGTTACAGTTACTGTTAATTCTTAGCACAGTTAGAATAAAAATCTTCAATTTTCAATCTCGAATTCTTTCTTTTAATAAAAATTTAAGTAGCTTTTGGCTTAGTTGAGAATTACTCGACTCTGGACGTAAAATTTCTTTACGTAAGTTTACCTTAACTTAACTTAAACCGCATCTACTTCCAGCAATCGTAAATGATTCTCTTTATCATTACACGAAATTGCCTGTAAGTTAGGCTTCTTTTAAAAATTTACAAAGTTAAGATATTATTACAACCTACTAACTAAGAGGCACTCTTATCAGTATTACGCATTCACAAATGTGAATACAACCATACCTGTTTATGCAGGTGAGCTCTCTAAGTAGGGACATAAATATAAATCCCTTGAATAGAACAATCCAGGACCTTTAATAATTACTTCAGATAGTTAGAACAACAATTATCTAACTATTCTTATATACTTGTTAAATTTAAGCCCCAAGTTAATGGAAGCCTAAATAAACATTTGGGGTCCCTACGGTATTGAATCTCCGACAGGTACAACTCGATTTCCTAATAACCTAACCAACTAAGGAATCTCAAACTTAAAGAGAGTGAAAGGCTCGCCTCGCACCCTACTCACAACTAACTAACCAATTTAGCCAATCCGAGCGAGGATAAAAGTGGGGATATCCGGTTATATGATATTTGTAGTCTTGAGCTTAGGATTGAGGAGAGTCTCCAGTCGTAAGGCTGTGGGGGAATTGGATGGAGGTGTTCTACTTCAGTATAATATGTTGTCTACTAAGGTTGGAGGAGGAATCTTAAGATTGCGCAGGATACGACCTAATAAGTCCAGATTTCTACTATCGAATAATTTCTGTAAATCATATTCGTATATCGAGTCGGAACTTAATACCTCCTCGTGAATTTGTAGTCAAGCAGTGTCTGTTCCTTTCTTTGATATAAACCATGTTGAGAGGGATGAGCGTAGGGATATAATCAGACCTGTAAGATCAATTGTAGACCGTGCAAGTAAAGACGCCAGGGAAAGCTAGGAACACCTAGCTGACGACTAGTGCCATCAAGCTTTGGTATTAATACGGTTCGGTGTTCGTACCGGTTAGGTCTAATTGTCGTAGACCTATTAGGGCTTGTCAAATGTTTCCGTAGCTTTCGTTAAGGTGTCAGCCGGTTTGACATCGAAGAGAAGAAGACTCGCAAACGAGACGGATCGATTTAGGAGAACCTCCGCTATACGCCAAAAACTTACGAGGATTTTAACGAATGGCGATTAGCTTAAGGAAGGTATGTTCTATGAATCGATTTTTGGATTCTGTTCTTATAGGTTTCGCGGCTTATGAGAGGTTCAAATTCACGTTTCTTTATGTTCTCCTGTAATAGGATAGGATGATAGTTAGATAATACTTCTACTTTTAATTTACGGACATTAGGTATCTTCCGTTTTGGGGAAGCATAGTTCAATTTTAATTCGGTCGATTATAGAGAATTTAGTTTAATATTAGTCCGCACTCGGCGGGATATAGAGAGAGCAGGTATGTTGATCATTATCGCTTTATCCCCGGATTCTCAACTGTTCCACTTTAGATTGGATTTTCAGTAAATCTTAAATCGAGGGAAGTTTTCAAGTTTTTGTTTTTTTTAGTGTTTATTTGTTATTTTAGGGAGGAAGTGGCATTCGAGGAATTCTGGCTGGAGATAGAGACTCGGAGAGGTACTAGCACTCGTCGCCTCCCTCGTTGAGAAAGTTAACTCAAACCCAAGTTCATCGGATTACTAATCCTCTTCGCTAAGCGTTGTCCCACGTTCGCTGTTTCGCGGTTACTATTCCAACACGCAATTCCATCACAGCCCACCGTAGGTAGTGTTATGAGAGCTTGTAGAGCTTGGGTGTTCGCAGTAACTCTCCAGTAGTATTCCAATGGTACCGTTGTCCAACTTTGGTTCGTTGTACTAGCTCACTCGCGTACTACCTACGTAAGAATTTCTAGGTAAGTGTAACCAAAAAAGAGACAGAGATAGTAAGGAGAAGATAGGAAAGAAAGAAGGGATCAATTCAAACAAGCTCATCGGATTACTAAGCCTATTTACTAATAGTAGCCACCGTTCGCAGTAGCTCACTAGTACTTATTCACTGGTAGTTACCACTGGCCAATATCAGTTCGCGATACTAGCTCACACCTCCATGCTTTGCCTTACCATACCATGCTATGGGAGCATACTTTAATAAGTTCTCTTCTCTTCTCTTCTCTTCTCTTCTCTTTTCTTCTCTTCTCATTCGAACGAAGCATAAATTTTCGTTCTGATTTAAAAAAGTTGTTTAAGTTTAAGTTAAAGTTCTAGTTATACTGAAATTAAAAATAACTTCTAAATATAAATCAGTTTCCTCCAATCTTAATTAAGTTTTATTAGTTTGACATCTCAAACCAGAGAATTTTCTTTTTTTGTTTTTTTATTATTTCTCTATAAAAGTTCATTCTAAAACCAAATTGGACGGTACTCTCCCCAAGGGGGTTTAATGAGGTATCTCGATCCAATAGCCAATAGTCAAATTCTAAGCAAAGGGGTTGTATATATCCAAATAAAAATATTTTGTTTTTTAATTAAAATTAATTTAATGTATTTTATTTAATAGAGTAAATAATTTATATCTTTTTGTAAAGCAGGAAGGAATTACTAAAATTAACGCGCCATAAACGAGCCCAGGGAAGAATTACAAACCCCCCACCTTTTGTGGCTGGGTATTCTTAGATTTTGAGTATTTGCTTCCCTTGCTTGCTGTTGCGCACTGGCCTTGGCTTACCTTGCTGGTGATTTGTAGAACCCTGGCTTACCTTGCTGTTGAGCAGCGGGCCTTGCTGTAGCGGTTGTGTAAAAAGCAAGCGAGGGCAACAGGCAGAAGGCAACAGGCAAAGTTGCGGAGCGGGCCTTGCTGTAGTTCTAACGAACAGGTGGCAACAGGCCAAAGGTCATTTAGCAAAATGCACAGAAAAAATAAGAACAAGGGGCCCTCTTTTTTTCCTTGTGGGGTCCTTATTTATTACCCAGGAGGCTTATTTTATTATAGTGATTTTACCTTTAAACAGCTGCTTAGTGTATTAAACGGGAAAGACACCCCCCACTGAGGTAAATACCCGCAAAAATTATATAACTGGAGTAAATTAAAATTTAAACTAATAATAACTAAAGAATCTACGATTAGAGATGGTTAAATTTATGTTTATGATTGTATTGGCAACATTTTAAACGCATGGAATGGTATAGGACTAGCTAATGTCCATTCTAAAGTATTTATAGGCTGATTTTCTTCTTTATATTCTGTTACACTCGTAAAATAAGGAATAACAGACCAAGGATTATTAGAACTATAATTTTCACTTGAGAAAATATCATATAAAATATAACCAAATAAAATAGTAGCTATTACTGAGACTAAGGATCCAAAACTAGAAATAGCATTCCATCCACTAAAGGCATCTGGATAATCAGGTATTCTTCTAGGCATCAATTGTGTTAATCTTAGGCTATCACCTAAACTCCTAACCTTACGGATAGGTTCAGACTATGTCTTTCAGCTTAAATAATCAAAAACAAAAATGACGTTAAAGCTGATCGGGCGCTTCTGTTCTTATTTGGATTTTTATTGAATAAGAATAACAATACAAACAGTATAGGGTTATTGTTAGTATGACTCACCTATTAGTCGTTGAACGTTCTTTATTCTAATGCGTTTACATCATTATACTGAATAAAGCTTCGCTGCAAATATACCTTTATTGTTTAAAGCTAAGCCGTCGTCAACCGATTATTATTATAAGCTATAAGAATAAAACAGCAGCGGTAGGGATGTAAAGGTTTTCCTTGCAATTCACCCGATTGTCTAATAGATCTTTAAAGGATCTATAGAGGCATTATTAATTTATGAGTTATGTAGTAAAACACGTGAAAATATTTTTCCTTTAAATGGATTTCCAATTAATAGATATTTAGATAAAGTATCTTTACCCATATTGAACTCTTTTTAACATTGAACAGTTGAATAAGAACCTATATAAGACATGTCTACCGAATTATAAACATAAACTAATTTAGTTAATTTTGCTATTGTATCAGAGGATTTAATAACTCCGAATTGAGGGTTATTGACTCCAATCTTATTACGCTTCTGCATTTCAATAAATTAAGGAGAAAATTTACGAGCCGTCATAGGGTTCAATATTCCTGAACGATTAAGGCCAAATTCAGGTTTATGTTTAAACCCTAAAGTAGAACCAGCAGAGGGATAATTATTTAAAGAGGTATAAAAATTACTGAAAAGTAAGTCTAGATATAGTTGTTCTCGTGATAACATAAATTCTTTACTAACAGAACCTGTTGTACCTAAATCTTCTAATATCGCTAATATAAAATTATTGTGAGTATAATAGGATAAGCTATTATATATTGGTAGATTTCTTTTTAATACACTAGGTGTTCAATAAGATAATAAACGTCGAGATCCAGATCATCCCGAGCCTACATATAAAGTTTCGTTAATTAAATTAATTCATTGATAAATTACTGTACGCTTTCTGTTTTCAACTGCTATTAAATTACGATCTAAATTTGGTTTATAAATACGTACAGGTTGAGTTAAATATTCAGGAAAAATGTGAGGTCCATAAGGTTTAATAGCAATTAAAGATAACAAAATTTCATTATTAATTAAGCTATTAATTACTACATAATCAGATATAATTAAATATATACCGGCCAATCCTAAAAAGTGTTGTGGAAAAAAAGTTAAATTTACCCCAACAAAAAAAGTCCAGAAATGTATTTTACCTAAGTAGTCATTTATATTTCTACCTACTATTTTAGGAGTCCAATAATAGAAACCGGCAAATAAGGCAAAGACAGCACCCATTGATAATACGTAGTGGAAATGAGCAATAACATAATAAGTCCTTATTGCTAGTAGCTCATGGTTTTATACAACTTGGATCACTCCAAGGATCGGACTATAACTTATCTAATAATTTAACTTAATAAACTTTCGATTGCCACGTTTAGTCTCTACGGATCCTACTTACTAATAAATTAATATAATTATTAGCTTTGGTTTCCACGGTATTATCTTATACGAGCTTATGGCTATTTTTTTCTGCATTAAGAAAACATATAAGAAAAAACTTAGAAAATTCCCAAATTAGATGAATAATTATAATTAATTTAAATTAGCTTTGGTTTCCACGGCATTATCTAGTAAACTCTTTCTTATTATCCGCATTAAAATAATAAGTAAATTATAAATACGCCATATAATTATGTTTATATATTTTTCTCCTAATAAATTATCTATATTTATTTATTTAAACCCTCTTTAAGAAGTTTTATTTTATTAAACCCCTCAGGAGTTAAATGCGCTTTAGAATTAATTAATAACACAATTTCTCTAAATATTAGATAATTTTTAAGCTTATTACCTTGTAATTTATAAGCATTAAAATGAGGCAATACCTTATTTATCAAGTCGGATTTGCTACTTATAGAAAATCGAGCCGAATTTCGACTTAATGCGGTATTTATAGAACCAGCACCCCCAAAAAATTTTTGTATACTTGATAATAAAGGAACTTCCCTTTTATGTAGCTCAATAATATAAAGAGCAATAACTTGATTAGTTTTAGAAGATATATTTACAGTGAAACAACCGTCTCCTTCAGTAAATCCACTCACATAATTAGGATTTAATGGAATATTATCAACCTCCAAAACAGGTCTATCTATTGTCTTTACAGAAGGAAAAGCTAATTTTAATTTATCGGATAAACCTTTATTAAATAAAGATTTTAAAGATAATATTTTATTTAACCCTTCTTCATGTAAATGTTCCTTATTTAGTAACAATTCTGCACATTTAAATCATAGATAAAAATCTAAATTTTTCATACCATGTAAAGGGTACTGTTTAAAATGAGGAATTATAAAATTAAATATATCGTTCAATCCTGTTATTTTTAATCTAGCATCTTTTCTAGTTGATGGAATAGAAATCGTACCAGCTTCTCCAAAAAAGGATTTTAATTTATATAGTAATTCTATATCTTTAATATGAACAGATATTTAAAAAGACAGTTGTATTTGTCGTACTAAATTAATACTGTTATTTGAATTTAATTTTATAAAAACCATAAAAGAACCTTCAGCATCTACTAAACCAGTAACTCAATTAGGATCTAATCCTTTTCCCTGCAAAGCAATGGGAGCTTCACCTGAATTACTAATTTTATAAGAATATGATCTTCCCCAAGGGGACCCTCAGGCAGCGTTAGCGCGCCTTCGGGTAGTTTGTATGATAGAATTGAAAGATAACACCCTATTTTCTCTTGTTGTTAATATATTTACCATATATATAATTACGACCATAATTATTAATAAAAATACCTTAAGCAGCAACCATACATATTCTTTGGATAGCCCAAATCTTAAGATATATCGATTAAAATAAGTAAAAATCTGTTTTAATAATAACAAAATTTATTATTTTTTGTGGCCAATTAAGTCCTAGGCTTCACCGTTAGCAATATATTATTATATTACCGAAAAATAGTATAATTTTTTTCACGGTGGCAAGACAACACGACACTTACTTTAAAAAATTCTGTTCTCATTTATGAAAAGATTCTGCTTTTTCTCCTAACAGAGGAAAAAATTTTATGTGATTTATTATAAATCTTAAAGTTTCTTTTTTATAAATTTCTATAAAATAAAAATTACGAGAAGGATTTCTAACTATATTAGTAGCATTGATATATTCTTTAATAACATTAATTAAATAAATATCATCATTTTGTCCTATAGAAAATGAATGACCATTACTTTTTCTAATTGAAAAACAACCCTCAGCTTCAATAAAACCAGAAAATCAGGCACAAAAATAATCGGGTAATATTAAAGTACCTTTTGCTAAGGATAAACCAAACATATCAGAATTAATAATAGATAGTTGCTCATTATATTTATTATTTCTATTTAATAAATATCAATCTACTGAATCTCTTAAAATACATTCTTTTAGAAATCTAAGTTGACATATTTTTTTTGAAGTTAGAGGAGGGTAAGTATCCAAAATTTTAATAATATTTTTAACAGTTTTTTTATTATTAACTACTCAAATAACATCTTGATCTTTTCCTGTAATTCTTACATTTCCTCCTATAAATTTAGCAATTTTTACTAACATTTCATAGTTTGATGTTATATTAGATAATTTTATAACAAGCCTATATTGCAAGGACGATCTACGTCAATGATTAACTTGAATACTACCATCTCCATCCATTAAACCTACTCAAAACATTTTTATATAATCACTCTTGCCATGGTCACCACCAGTACCCTCCTTTGCTTGTGAAAAGGCAAAAGGGCTTGGGTTCTCCGGGAAATGAAGGTAATGATGATTATCACTATTAAAATTATATTTAATATCACTTTTTAAATTATCTTTATTCATTTTATTAAGAACAGCTGTTAATGTACTTATATATAAAGTACTATAACTAACAATATAATTTGTATCGTGGAATGCAATATCTAACGAAGAGTTAGATAAAATTACTCCTGTTAACCCACCAATAGTGAATAAAGATATAAAACCTAATGTAAATAATAAGGGTGTACTATATCTTAAAGTTCCACCATATAAAGTAGCTCAAGGTTCAGTCTTCGATCATCTCAGATCTAGTTAACCTATTATCTAATATATAACTAATTTTTTTGTTTTATTATATAGTATTGAAGTATTTATACCCCAAACCATTACTGGCGATTTTGGACTATTCCTTAGGATACCTTAGTATTTATATTAAATACCTTAGTTTATCCTGGGGCATCTTGTCTCTACGCTTTTACATGATAGTTTCCTGAACATGATTTAGTTCGACGATTATCCTAATACTATTCAGATTCTAATATTAGGACTTCCCTCGAGTTTGCCCCTTTATATATATAATTGGTATAATGTAAATAATTTTTTTCTTTGTGTTTTGTTAAATTAAAAAAAAGTCATAGAAATACTCTAAAATAATTATTATGCAAATATATCCAGCGAGTAATAAATGTTCTTAATAAATATATTTACAAAGATCAAATTTTAGATTCAAATTTATATCTCATACTAGGTACAATAAATTTTTTTATTTTAGGATATAAAATTTTAGCTGAATTTACTTTAATATATACAGTATATTGATTTCTAGATTTTTGTAAAGTACAATCTATATTAAATTTAATTTTTAAAACATTCATAAATAGTATTAATTCTTTTATAGAGTAAGATTGCAGATTTAAAGTAATACCCTTAAACTTAAAAGCACCATCTCCCATTATAATATGAGCTAAACCTTCATAAGTTAATAAATCATATAAATTATCCGGAATAATTTTAATTCTTCCTCTATAAAAAATATCTCTTAATACTGTAAAGCAAGGCAAAGCTCTAGTTATTATTTCAACACCATAAAAGTCTTTACGATTTATTCTTGTTTTAACTAATCTAGGATAGGAGATACAATACCCAGATAAAAGATTAAAAACATAAAATAAATATTCAAAATGTTCCATTGATTGTTTAAATCTAAATCTACAATTAATAATACTATACACATGCATATTTTTATATTTATTATGTATACTTTCAGAATTTAAAGTCCTTCTAGATTTATATTCAATATGTCCATCAGATATCATAATTCCAACTAAAGGAAATAAGATATTATTAGGAATATTTATCATATAGGATACTATACTAGTAAATTTTGGTAAATTAACAACACTGCTGGGCACTAAATTTTCACCATATAGAACTAAAGATTTACATTTATCATTCTCTTTCATATACTTAGGATTAGATCTAGGAAAAATTTCTAATAAATTACCTTTATGTAATTCAAATAAATTATAATTATTAGTGCGCTTTATGCTTAAACATACCTGTAGATTACTAATTAAAAAACAATTATTTTCTGAATAGATACACAAATAAAAATGAATAATACATAAAAACACAATTATATAATTTAAGGCCGAATAACTCTTACTAAATGAGTTTGACAGCCAACTGAATATTTTTATCCCTGTTGGAACCGCAATTACCATTGTGAAATAGCAGAATAACCCTCTACAGTATCAGCTATAGATTAGTTATAAAGCCTTTCCCAAACCGTACGTGCAAGTTTCCAAGCATACGGCTTTCCCCCTAAATAAAAATTGAGTCGGAAAGAGAGTTAAATATACCAAGTCATTCCGTATTTAGGCTGTTTTCCTTCAATAAAATTTAGATTAAAATAATTATAATCTTTATTTACTATGAAAACTCCGTCATCCTAAATTTTTCGAAGATAGGATGATCCCAAGTTCTTATTTAAAATCCATAAATATTTTTTTAGGTAAAAGTCTTTTTTTAAAAAATTGGTTCTTAATAGTTGAATGCTGCTACACTTCAACTCAATTTCAAGCCAAAGGCTAGGTATTAAAATTTAAATTTACCATGAAAATCGTAGCTCAGAGATGACCATTTAACTAAATTTTTAAACTTTCACAGGCTCTTAACTTCGACCTTTGCTTTTTACTTTTAACTTTTAGTTCTGCGAAGTCCCCTTAGCCATTGTCATGGTAATGAGGAGAGCATTTTTACCTTTGCTTTTTTACTTTAAGCAACCTTTGCTTTAGCGGTAGCTACCTTTTGGTATTCTTATTTTAACATTTGCTGTTCATTTCGTTGTATTCTTATTGGTATTGGAACATTTGCTTTTCATTTCGTTCTGATAATTATCTGAGGAGAATAACAAATGCACAAGTGCGCAAGCGACTCTAAGAACAAATGCACAAGTAAAAATAAGAACGCAAGTTTTTCCTTGGCCAAAGCCAACTCACAAGCGAGGGACCCTTGCTGTATGCGGTGCGGGTTTGTATTATGATTTTAAGATTAAAAATAAGAACAACGCAAGTTTTGCCTAGGCCTAGGCCAAGTCCCAAGCAAGGGAGGCAAAGGGTGTTCTATAGAAAGCCAGGGAGGATAATAAGTTATTAAAATTAGTTAATAAATCCCTTTTTTAAACATGCTGTTGTCAGTTTCAAATTACTTTGAATACCTAAGTTTAATGCTTTACACCCTAATTACTTATTTTATATAAAAAGCTATTAACAAAGTAAGGTTTAATTAGATGTTTAAATTTATCTAATTCGACTTTATTGATGTAGATTCTAGCTTTACCATTGTCAACGTGAATAGTTGATTTAATATTAAATTTAATCAATAGTATATTCATTAATAAAATAACTTCTTTTACAGAAAAAGAATCAGTGCATAACACAATTCCTCCCTTGTTTCTTTTAGCTCCATCCCCTTGAATCCAGTGAGCGAGAGCTATGTAATCTAAATAATGAAAAAGATCAGGAGTAATACTTTTTATTTGACTAACCCCTATTGCCTTTTCAATTTTAAAAGTGCCCGTAGAAGTCCCTAAATAAAAAATATTATAGATTTCATTTAAAGATTTTAATTGCCTAGTCATAAATTCAGTACTATAAAATAATTTACCCCTTTTAATAGTTTTATTTATATAAGGATAAGAAGAACAAAATACAGATAAAGAAATAAAGACTGACCAAAGGTATTCAAAATTTTTTAAACTTTGTTTTAAACTGATTCTGGGATTCCAATGTACTCTTTTTTTAATATGACCATCACTTAATAAAACTCCTACTATAACACTCTTATGGTAATTAGTTATACTAAATGTATCTCTTATGATTTTAGTGAGAATTCCTTTTTGCAATCTAAATGAGTTATTATTTTTATCGTTCCAAAGTATTAAGGCCTTATCATCTTTATTTAATTTAGATGTGTTTAAATCTGTCTTCATAGGTGATTGACTTGTAAATGATAATTTAAATCTTTGCTTTTTACTGTGAACTTTTACACACTCCGAGAGGCGTGCCTGTGCTTGACACAGGACAACAGCAAATGAAGCAAAGGCCCAAATCAAGCGAAGCGCTGGCTTGTGAAACAAAGGGTGCGCTAATGCTACCCCATCAATCATCAAAAATGATGCGTTTATTATACTGTTTGTGTAACTTTTTATGTGCAAATAAGTATTAGAAAAGAACTGAGGTGAGGTATTTTCCACTTTATAGTTATATAAAGCTTTACCCGAGATTTTAAATAATGAAGTGGCGCTCGTAGCAGCCGTAAAATAAGCTCTTGTATCGACATCTAAACCGACTGAGAACATATGGTGCAAGTAGCATATGCCATATAATATAACATATTAAATAAATAAATATATATATATATAACATACACACCGGACTCACGCCCGGGATCGGATTATATCTTAATCTTCTGATTGCTCATTAAACTTTATTTGGGCTTTGCAGAACCAGTTTTTCTATTTAAACTGTTATTTATATTTATATTTTTAGATAACTCTCGAATAGATGTTAATCCTTTTTCTAATAAATGTTCTTTATTTAGCACCATTTTATAAATTTCATTCCATTTTTTAAATGACAATAATTTTTTACTCTTTAGTGGAAAAATTAAAAAGTAATTTCTAATTGGGATTAATCCTTTGAAAGAATTAACTTGGTATCTATAAACCCCATTGCTGGCTTTGCCTGCTCTGAAACTTACTGCTCCATAAGAAAATAAATCTCGTAATTGTAATAATAAAGATTGTGAATTTTTTTGGTCTAGAATAAATCTAAGCATTACACGGAATCCTGTTACAGTATTAGATATTTTATCTATTTTCACATTAAAACAACCTTCCGCATCTGTAAAACCAGATAACCAAGCGTCACTTAAAGTAGGTTTAATTAATTTATCTATTAAATTTATCTCGCTTAAGTCTACTGTCCATAGGGACTGCTTATTTTTCAAAGCAGGTTTATTGGAGGCAATAGTTTTATTTAAAGCTTGTATTCAATAACTTAATTGAGATTTACGATGCTCTAAAACTAAATTACCATTAAATAATAAAGTTAATAGATATATATTTTTTTTATCTAATACAAAATAACGTGAAAATGTTTTATATTCTCGAACAATACCAAATCCTAATACTTTTTGAATGTGTAATAGAATTTCTGTTTCTTTTTGGGTTATAACGAAAGTAGGTCTACCTTTATAAGTTAGAATTGCACCATCACCTTCACTAAATCCTATAAACCAAGTTAACCAATTAAAATCTGGAGCCGTTGTTACGGGTTCTACGAACAGGTGTTTCTGATTAATCCTAGAATAAAATATTTTAAATAAAGTAAAATCAAAAGATGTATCGCGTGTAATCTCTGAGGAACTCTTTAAACTTTTAGTATACAGATTACCTGCTGATTGAGTCAAACTAATTAGATTTTTACCCGCCTGTGGCTGAAAGGTACTAATTAGCACTAAACAGTTCCAGCATACAGCGATATTTATTATCTTTATTTCACAATAAAGAAGAGCCACCAAAAAAGAATCTTCTAGCCAAATTAACATATCTACTAGCTCCTCGCTTGCTTGTTTACACAAGTACTTAGGCAAATATTCTAACGAATTAAAGATTATTTTAAAGAAACTCCAAACTAAAAATCCTAATATTCCAATAGAAAACATGGCATAGACCCAAACTTAGTAATCTTAAGTAGGCTTGCCCTACAAGTGTTTTAATTCGTACTCTGCATACTTACCTTAAAAAGGACCTGCACACTAATAACCTGTTAAAAGTTATTCTAAGTTCCGACTGTACATTCGCGAGCATTCCAGCTCTACGTAGGTGAACCAGTCTGTAGCGATGTACTTAACCACCGACGGTCTTCTACTAGGGGGTAGTTAACCGTTTTCACCATGTCCGGTTATTTTTATAAACAAATTTTACTCACTTTGCAAACTTTTCATATTTATGCCCACTCCGAGGGCTTTTATTTAATTGGAGGTTACTAAAGGATGCGAGTACACTTAAATTCCGTTAAGTCGTTGTGGTAAAGTGTAAAAATAACTAGGTAGGATTCTCACCTACGGAACAATCACAAAGAACAATTGTTGTATAATCCTATTAATTGTTTATAGATTTAGCCTTCTCTCTTATTAGTTCAATACCACCTGCTTGTAAGTGTTTTTTTTCTAACAACATTTCACGAATAGATTTCCATTTAAGGAAAGCAGTTTTTTTTTTACCTTTAAGAGGATAAGCTAGGAAGTAATCAATGGTTACGGAATTAGACTTAAATGATCCAAGATTATATCTAAATACTCCAATATCCGCGGTTTTTGTACATTCCCTACACCAAAAATATTTTTAATGTGCAATAATATAGATTCCTCCTTCTGGTCTAAAACAAATCTGATACGAACTAGCTGAGAGATAGTCTCTTTTATGCCTAGATTCCCTTCACTGTCAAGAACTTCTTTCTTATATTTCTGTTTAAGAACACTTACAAAGAAAGAACCTTCAGCAGTAGTAAAACCAGATAGTCAGCTATCATTTAAAGAAGGTACAAAAGGATTAGGGTTAAAGGTAAGCTTTACAGAATCTGCATTTAAAACATCTATCCATAATTTAAGCTGATTTATTTTATTAATTGTTGCAAATTTACCGTTAAATAAAATAGCTAATTTTAAATTTTCACTATTTGTAGTTACACGATATCTGTAAGCATTAGCAGAAATATAAAAATATACCTTCCCGAAACCTAATACCGATTGAATTTCTTGTAAAATAGGTTCTTCCTTTGGAGTTAGACCAAAAAGACAACTTTTACTATATTTATAGCAATGTAATCCTCCATCACCTTCCGTAAACCCTATGAACCAAGTTAACCAATTAGGATCTATGTACTTATGTGCAGAATAGAATTCATCAAATTTTGATGGTGATTTTGTACTAAATTTTGATAGATTAAAATTATAATAATTATAACAACAATGTTTAAACTTTATTCCAATGTACATAATACAAGATAATTTGATATCTGTGCCTAATTCGGCCCTTTAATAGACTGAAAAGGAAAAGTAACATATTAAATCTTGTACGTGGACCATCTCTTTATTTTTCTGCGTAGCGCGGAGCCTTATATTTAGTTATTTTTAATTTTTTCCCATTTACCCCATCTTAATAGAAATTTCTTCCATGCTTTACCTAATATTGTAGATTCCTCCGCTAAGTGAGCTTTAAGACCTCTAAGTTCAGAATATTTAGGAACAGCATTAATTCTATTCAATTTAGCAGATCTACAAGGATTTAATTTAAAATATTCAAGTAATTTAATTATTTCTGATTTAGTATAAACGATCCATTTAAAACTGATTTTTTCTATATAAATAGATCCTCCGTATAATTCACACAAAATATCTAACAAATATTTATTTTTTTGACCTGCAGTTATATACATTTGAGTAGATTTTAAATTTAAATAAATACTACCATCTGAGTCAAAAAAGCCTGATAACCAAGCATTTTCATAAGTTAGAGGTGCTGGTTGAAGTACAGGGATATTATATTTTTCACAAATTTTATTTAGTTGAAGTAACCTAATAGGATTTCGAATTTCCCCGTTAACAGCCTTTATAATATCTAACATACCTTGTTTATGGTGCATTCTAAATCTTAAATGATTTAAATTTGTTCGTAATTTCACAGCACCTCCAAATTTTTGTTTTATTTGGTATAAACAGTTTTTATCTCTAATATGTGCTACTATTTCTAAACTAGCATAACCTTTTTTACTTAATTGAAAACATCCATCTCCATCTATTAAACCTGCTAACCATTGATTAAATCTTTTATCTTCTGGTTTTAAAGAGTTAGATTTAAGCTTTAAAGTTGTAGTTATCAAAGGCTTAAGTTTGTCTATATCAGATTTATATTCTCCTTTTTCTGTTGATACTGCTGCAGTGTTTGTATTTGTAAAATTTAAAACGGACATAATTTTAAATAGAAAATTAAATGTTGAATAAAATAAAATTAAAGCCTTGTTAGCTTTAGCTGTTTGCTTTTTATTAAGGATAAGAAGGGTAAAGTAATATTTAAGGCTAGCGCGCCCTAAGGATTGGTAATTCTGGCGAGAGAAAAATAACATACGTATGGCCTCTGAAATTCCTACTTGCATGCATAATCCGCTATTCAATGTAATATTGGATTTGTGTAAATAATTAATTACACGTGCTTTGGTTATCTGCGGGTTATAAGACGAAACAAAAATTTTTACCATCATTAAATAAATGAAGACTAAGCCATTCGCTGAAAAACAAACGGTAATTATACAGGCACCAATTATAAAAGCACAACCAATAGATATAAAACTAATGATAATGATTAATAAAAAATGAATTAAATTACTTAACTTTAATGTTTTATTTAGGTGACTTACTAGTATAGTATTTTGTTTCTTAAAATTCCTTACTTTCCTGCATATAGTATGTTTCAAAATATTAATATAATATAATATAATATAATATTTAGGGCCACAATGACCGAATATTGGTTTACCTGAAAATGTTGAAACTATTTGACTAACTATACCAAAACCAGGTATAATTAAAATATAACAATAATTTTGATTAATCGAATAGTTAATAAAAAAAATCTATTCCAATTAATACTCAAGAACTTAGCATCCTTGTTAGAACTTTATCTTAAACAGTAGTCTCATTAAATCTGTTCACTATTCTCATTTAATCTGTTCATTGTACCTTTTAATTTAATAATTTTTTCAATTCCATCTTTATTTAAATGATCTTTATTTTTAATTATTATATATGCTTTTCTTCATTTTAAATAGTTAATATGCTTACTAGATAATAAATGGAAGTAATCAAAATAATTAATACAATTTTTAGCTGAACCAAAACTAGTAGACCCATAGTAAAAAGTATCTTGACTTTTTCTATAACCAATATTTCCGCCAAGAAAATTTTTAATTAATAGTAAGAGAACGTCTTTTTTTTGATCTATTTGAAAATTTAATCTAATTTCTACCTTTTTACTCTTGCCTGTGAGAGGCTTAGAGCAGAGGTCACGATTAAGTATTTTAATTTGAAAGCTAGCGTCAGCGTCTGAAAAACCTGCTAATCAATGATTTTTTAAATCAATATCCAAATTTAACTTTAAACTAATTGTTTTACCACAGAAATTAGGATGACTTAATATATTGTTAGTAATTTGATTAAACTTATTTTCTGTTCTAATTTTTCCATTTATTAAATTAATAACTTTTTCCAAACCTTCTCTAGCAGCTATAATTAAAAGATATGCATTTTTATTTTTAACTTTTTTAACACTTCCAAAGCCTACTCTTTCCTTTATATAATAAGCTAAGGAAACATCTAATTTATGAAATACAATAACCAGTTGTTGTTTACTACTGAAATGACCATCTCCATCTATTAAACCAGCTAAATAATGTCCAAATTGTTCATCATTTAACGGTTTTAAATGTTTAGGGACATGAACAGATATGGGTTTTACATTTTCTAAATTTACTACTGTTTCGTTGCATAAAGTCTCTGAGGTTCCAAATTTAATAACATTATTAAAATTGTTACCTGCTGATATACTTCATTGTTTTAACTTTGTCACTATGTCATTTAAGATGAAGTATTTAAAACTAATTATTGTAGTAGTCCCAGCATACTGCAACGTTAAGAAGCCTATAATTATAACTTCTGGATGCATTCATTTATTTAATTAAATAAAAACGAACGGACCATCTCTTTATCTAAAAACTATTTTAAATTTTCGGAAGAATCTTCATAATTCAACCATTTTTTATAAAATATTTTCCAACTTTTTTCTAAATTTGACCCTTCTAAAGCTTTATAAGCTTTTAGATCTTGTAGTTCATAAAATCTAGGAACTAAATGAAGTCTTTGAATTTTAGCGGATCTGCAAGGATGGTTTTTAAAAAATTCTATTAATTTCAAGATATCTTCTCTTTTAGAGATATACCATTTAAATGAGAGTGAACTTCCTTTATCGATATAAACATTTCCACCATATAAATCTATTAAGGGTTGTAACATTTCAGTTGTTTTTTGACTAGCACTTATACTTAATTGATTAGTCGACTTATTAATAGTTATTGTACCATCAGCGTCAAAAAATCCGGATAGTCACCCGTTATTATAATCTAATTTTTCTGGATATATTAAAGTTAATTCATATTTATCACACAATTTGTTTAATTGAACTAATCTATTGGAATTTCTTATAAGACCATTTACGTCTAATATTAAAGCTAATAAACCAGATTTATGGTGTAATCTGTATCTTAATGCTTTTGCATTAGATCTTAATTTTATAGATCCTCCATATCGATTTTTTATAATTTGTAAAGCGTGTTCATCTCTAATATCCATAGTTATTTCTAAACTAGCATATCCTTTTTTACTTAATAAAAAACAACCATCTCCATCAATTAGACCTGCTAACCATTGACACCATTTTAGATTGTCATAATTTTTATTTTTAGACAACAAACGTATGGCCTCTGAAGTATCTACTAACGAGCTAAGCGCTTTGGTTACTTGCAGGTTGTAACGTCTTAATAAGATTTTTACATAAGAGGTGTTTTTTCAGCTAAAATTAGATAAATAACAACTTATTCTTAATGTACCTATTAAGTTAACAGTTATGTTCCCGCTTATAGTTTGTTGCATTAGATACCCTTCCTCAGAATATATAAAGGGCCAATTTTGACCAAAAAACCAGAAAAGATGTTGATACAAAATAGGATCACCACCACCAGCTGGATCATAAAAACTAGTGTTAAAGTTTCTATCTGTTAAAAGCATGGTAATAGCCAAAATCTAGTTCCCCAGACTCAATGTCTATGCTAATTAGCTCAATTCTTACTAATTATGTTTTCTGTTGCTATTTTTTTAAAACACTTTTGTTGTAGTACAACTACTAATAACAGGAAAAAGCAAGAGGTAAGAAAAGTGGGATACTCCTGTATTCACATACAGGTTGAGACTGTATCTTACTATCATAATTGAATTTTACTATACTAAATGATCCCACCGAAATACAGTACGATATTGATTCATCTGTGATTTTATTTTACTAATTTCATCTACGTTTTGCCAATGTGTTTCTTTTTCAAAATAAGACAGAATTTTACACCAATCCTTATAATCTAGATATTTGCTTCCATACAGTGGATATTTCTCTATATAATTGCGCAGGATTTTATTAGTAGAAACACTACTTGTACGTACACGATATTGAGGATGTTTTCGTTCTTCACGAATTAAATTAACTTTAATCTCTAGAAAAGATGCAATCATTTCCATTACTCCTAAAGTTGAATAACCATGTCGACTGATACGAGATTGACTAAGTTCAAAACTTAGACCTAGACGTGGTTGTTTACTTGTTAAAGAAGTACGTACTTGAAAACTCCCATCTGCTTCAATAAATCCAGCTAGCCAACTATTATTTTGTAATGGAGAAATATCTAAAGGCAATTTTTCTAGAATAAGACCTGGTGATTTAACATTCAGATAATCAATTAGTTTAATCAGTTGATAAAGTTTATGTCCTCTAATTTTTCCATTTATAAGCTGTACTAGAATAACGAGTCCTTGTAAATTATTAATAGTGTAAATGTACACAGCACTCTGTTTCTTTTTACATATTGAACCATGTCCAATATTACGACAAATTAAAGATACAAGTGTAAAATCTTTTACTTGAAACACTATTTGAATACTAGGATAATTCAGTTTACCTTTGCTAGATCGTTCTGTAGAAGGTACAATTATTGTTCCATCTCCTTCAATAAGCCCAGCTAGATAAGAACCTATACATACAAATGGTCGTGTAGAAGAGATTGGTAGTATAGTACTATAGTAATTAATACTATAATCAATAGATAGCCCTGGCGCGCAGTCGTTGAGGTTCCACCAAGACATGAAGTTCATTAGTGTTACCTGCTGATTGTCTTCTATTCCAGAATTTAAAATAGAACATAAGATGTTCCAGCATACAGCCAGGTTTAAAGCAGGCACCATTGCACCAGCTAAGACAGGCAATGATAATAATAATAAAATTGCTGTTACAAAAATAGCCCAAACAAATAAAGGTAATTTCAGCCACTTCTATTAGACAATAAGTATAATATGTGGAAACTTTAATCTGAAGCTATTAAAAATCCCATAACGTCTAAACAATTAAATATTTTTATTTTTTCTAATTTTACAACTGTTCTTATGGCTGCGCTAGCTGCTACCCTAAGAGACTAGGTCCACGGAGCACTCTGAGTTCTACCCTGTGCTTTGCTGTAGCAAAATTATTAAGCTAGGCTCTGAGTTCCTGCTTCTCAGGTTAGAAAATTCAAATATAATTCTTTTGACATAGTAAATATATACTACCCCCTATTAAAATTCATTCTTGATTTAATCAAGAGTATTTTATCTAACCCTTCTTTTCTTAGATGTAATTTAGATTTCATTAAAATAGATGCCTCTTTAAAATCATTAAAATCTTTAGCTTTATTTCCTTGTATATTATACTCTTCAAAAAAAGGTACAATTTTATCAGTTATATCTGATAAACAGCTTATTGCAGATCTAACTATTCCTGATTTTTCAACAATATTAAAAGAACCACAACCAAAAATTTGTGAAAAACTAGCTAATAAATAAGAATCTCTAATATTTTTAACTACAAAAAAAGTTTCAAGCTACGCTAATACCTAATTTGTGTGTTTTAGATTTACTTGTATGAATAAAAAAAACAACCCTCTCCTGTTACAAAACCTGCTATCCAATGGTTAATATCTGAGTTATTAGGTTTTGCTCCACCTCACCTTGTGGGCCTTGTTACACTAGTGGAGTCGCGCAAGCGCACTAGAGAAAGATAAATTAGGTATTTCTGGTCGAACTACTGATTTAATATTTGGGAAAGCCAATTTTAATCTTGCACTTAAACCTTTATTTAAAGAGGCTCTAATACTAATAAGTTCCTGTAAACCTTCTATAGTAAGATGCTTTTTATCATTTATAATATCAAAAGCTTTTTTAAATAATAAAAAATCAGCATATTTTTGTGTTTTAAGTGGATATAAGTTAAAATGGTCAATAATAAAAACTAAATCTCCTAATTTAGTAACTTGAAACATAGCCGAATTCCCATATAAATTTACATTACCTACACCAAAAAACTTATGAATAAGATATAAAATATCTATATCTTTACTATGTAAATGTATACTAAAAACTAAACTTAATTTTCATCCTAGATTGTAAAAAGGATTCTTAATAATATTTAAAGAAAAAAAGATTCACCGTCACAAAATCCTGTTAGAAAATGAGGGTTAAATTTATCTGACCTTAGGCGTGTAGTATATTTCAAATTATTCACCTATAAGATAGTAAATTACAAATTTTAATGTAAATCTTATAAGCTCAAAGGATTACTTTTCTAGAAAAGTAAATTTAATTACGGTAACTGTAGTTACAGACCTAGAAAGTTTTACCTTAGAACCGGATTTCCCGGCGATTAGAGTACACCTTACAATCTAAAATATTAATATATTGATTGAAGAGCCATCTACTCGTTGCTCTTTTACAGTATTATTATAATACTGATTTAGATCCGTGATTACCCATTTCAAGGGACATATTTAATAATAAATCCCTTTCATCTCTAAGGATGTTACTATACCCTCAGGCATTAATGAGGCCACTCTTAAGGTTTCCCTTAAAAGCTTAGTTCTGAGCGCTTTAGGGCTTCCCCGGAGTTTGACTCTTATACACAAATGAGCATACCGCTCCTAGTTATGTAAAGACATTCCATTAGTTCTCATATTCAATGTTGTACTTATGACTTTGTACTTAGTTAATTTCTTAACTAAATGGACTATATCTTCAGCGCTTCTAATTTAGGCTAGAAAAGAAGCGGTGTCTAACGTATAGTCTCTGAGGATCCTACTTTATAATTTATTAATTTGCTTATTAATTAAGCCCTTAAATTATATTTGGTTTCCTGCTGATTGCCCGCCTTTGCTAAAGTAAAAGGCAAAAGTTTGTAATATCTTTAAAATTATCATTTATCCTCAAAGGCGCTAGACCGGTAGGACCTCCTTTGTTACTTTATTTCCCTGCTGCTAAGTTCTACTTGGAAAGGAAGTAGGGTTAAGGCACTAGTTCTAATGAACACTACTGCTTTCTTTTATAATAGTTGTAATAAATTAAAATAAAGCAATAAGCAGTAGGTCCGAGTTATCTCTTCACCTTTGCTTGTGACTTTGTACAAAAAAAGGCAAAAGGAAAAAATAAAGTATAAATAAAAATGATAATTACTTAAAGCTGCTATTACAGGGTGTTCCAGCATATAGTTAGAAATTTTATATTAACCCCACAATATTCTACTATCTATATAAATTTACACATATTTAAAATAAAAACCATGATAAGTTTTACCCTTATCAATATACTTTACCAATGTTGTTTGTGTAGCAGATAAACCTTTATCTCTTAAATAAGAAATACATTTACCAATGCTAAAAACAATTTAGTAGTATTAGCATCGATTAGTAAAACAGATCTACTTAAACTATTAAGAGGCTTATTTTTATTAAAAATTTTTCTATCTTTTTCCAGTTGTAAAGCTAGATCTAATTTAGAAATATCTTTAACTTTAGCAGTATTTTCCGGAAATCTAGAAAATAAATATTTACCTAAATAATAAGAACCCTTATTTAAATGTTTAGTGAAAGTAAAATGACTAATATTAAGATTAACTATAAAATCTTTTTGTTGAGTTGAATAATAATACAATACGGATTTATCTCTATTATACATATATAAAGGTTTAGCATTAGACCCACTAGGATTATTTGCAACTTTAATAGTATTTAAATTAAAACTTGGATCTAATAAAAAAAATTGTTCTAATACTATCTCAGATCTAAAACTATAATTATTATACAAAGGTATTATTTCTAAAGTAAAATTAAAAAAACTTTCTTTATTTAGTAATGGTCAAAATTTACCCATTGTTTTATATTTATTATTAAGATAGCCAGATAATCTTACAGCTAACTGTGAAGATGAACCAACATATTTTCGGCCTGTAATTTTATGTGTAAAAATGTAAACACCCGGTACTTTAATTTTACTAGAAGGTAAACCTAAATTATCTTTAATAATCTTTTTTGTCGTTGAACCCTCTGTATCTAAATTATTTATAACTATCCTAGGTGAATTAATTAAATTTTTTAATATTTCGTCATTTATTGTTATATTACAATAGGCTAAAATATCATTAATTATTTTACAATTAACAGGTTTGTTGTTATTAATATGTTCGAGGGCTAACTTATGAGAAAACTGAATTGGACCTTTCCTACATAAAATAGTTTTCCAATTTTCCTTAAGGGCGCTTTGCAGGAAATTAGTACCTCCTTTCAACTCCAAGGCTTGTAATGGCGAATGATTAGATTTACAGTTATAGCTCATATTTAATATATTGATTTTTTCCTTTGCTTTTGTCACTACCCTCTTGGGTGCTTGCGTTGGAAAAAGGGAAAGAGGCCTTAGGATTTGGTTTTTAATAAATAAATTTGTAATAGACATATAGACTTCATAATCGTATAAATTATTGTTGAAATAAGTTGAATTAATAGCTCCTAATAAAGAGGAAACCCCCGCTAAATGTAAGCTAAAAATAGCTAAATCAACACTTCCCCCTGAATGTGCTTGTATTCCTGATAAAGGAGGATAACAAAAATTAGTATATCAAAAATAAATTTGAAAACTAAACCGCGCTTTCGCAGCGGGATCGGACTATACCTTCATTCTGTAAATAAAACTAAAAACATTCGATCTAAGATTTGTTGAAGTTTTTGAAATTCTTATCTAATCTAATTGATCGAATTTTACGCATTTGATCTCGTATCTTTGTTAGATATTCAAACCGCTCATGTCCAACATAAATTTTACTTTTTGTAAAGGATCTTGCTCAGATCCGATATTCTAAAGATTTCATACCCTTCATAGTACTATAATAATATAAAATTATATCATTTATAGTTTTAGAATTAGTAGAAACAACTGAAAAATAAGTTTTTTTTGTACAACAATCATACCAAGAATAAACCCTATAGATGTTAATACAATTTTATCTATTTTGTGAGTTATTTCAAATCCATGGATCATTCGGCCTTTTTCTCTAGTTACTATATAGAAGGAACCCTCAGCCTCGGTAAAACCTATTATTCAAAGTTTTGACATTACAATCATAGCTTCTGTTTTACTAGTAACTAAATTATTTATAACAGATCCAGCAGGTGATATGTATTCTTCGGGTCTTATTTTACTCTTAAGTTCAGTTAAAAGTTCGTCCTTTTTTTCCTTAGATAGTAATGGATTACTAAAAATAAGAGCGGCTTGTTTAAAAAGATCATAGTTAAAATATTTACTTGTTAGTAGAGGATACTTATCAAAAATAGGAATAATATGTTGAAGAATAGACTTAAGATCTCGAATTCGATATTCGGCCATATTACCAGAAATAGATACTTGACCGACACCTAGCATTTTTTTTACATAATAGAGAACTCTTAAATTATAAGTGCTTTGTGATATTTTAAAATAAAGCCCTCATTTATTTTGTTTACTTTTGCTAAAGTGAAATGTTCCGTCTCCATCTGTAAATCCAACGAATCAACAACTTATGTTAATTTTTATTAATTTAGATATATTTTTTTTCATTTAAATATAAATAAGTAATACAAAAAAAATATTTTTAAGAATAGAACATGCTTAATTTTTAGACACTTTAAATTATTTTTAATAAGGCATAGTTTTATTTAGTTTAAGGAGAATTTTATGTATTTTCTTTACTTTTTTAGGATTTATGTTTATGTTATTATAAAAAAAGGCTTTTTTCCATAATTTAAAATGAAGAGATTTCATACCCTTAAATTTCAAAGCTTTTAATGAAAAAATATAAATTATGTTTTTAATAGATACACAATCTGAATCTGTAGTTTTCAAACAAAAATTTTGATCTTCAATAATAATATTGCTAGTAATATTTAATAATCGTTTTATCAAATTTAATAAAAGCTTATCTTTAGAAGTACTAATTTCAAAAACTACATTAAATATAATTTTATCTTTTTGAGTTTTATAAATAGTTAGAAATTTACCTTTACCTTCAATATATCCTGATAATCAATGCATTGAAAGAGAAGATTTAATTGATTCTATATTACTGTTTTCGCTTAAATATGAAATAGCTGGAGAACTTATTTCATTAGGTCCAAATAAAGATGTATTTAATAAATTTTCTATAGCTTTATTTTTCTGTATTGTAGTTAAATTATTATTTTCTAGAATACATCAAACTTCTTTAAATCTAAGATAAGAAAAATATTTACTAGAGTATAAAAGGTATTTATCAAAAATAGGAAAAATCTGCTCTTTTAAAATATTTCTATCTGTTATTATAAAAAAAGCTAGTTTTTTAGATTCAAGCTTTAAAACTCTTCCATAACCTAAAGTAGTTTTTATAGAATAAAGTAATCTTAAGTTATAAATATTTTGTGAAATTTTATATTTTAATCTAAAATTACCTTTTATATTTTCAATACAAAAAGAATCATAAAAATCACTATCAGTTATACCCACTAATTTTTGAGCGAAAATGTTTTGAGCCTTAGAGTTTAAACTTTGCCGTTGTAATTTTAAGGTAAATAAGTTATTTAGTCCTAGTCCTAGTCCTAGTCCTAGTCCTAGTACTACTATTCAATTTTGAGTTTTCTTCATCCGAGAAACTATTTAAATTATAAGAATCCACAGATGTTTCATCTGAAAGAGCAGATAATTTTGGATTATTAGAATTAACAGTTAAATATCTTTTAGAATTCATGCCTAGTTTAATAGAATTAATTTCATCCATTCCCTCTTTAGTTAAATGAAGATTTTTTTTAATTAAGTCTGCTACTCTGCATCAATCATTTAAATCTTTTATTTTTCAACCTATTAGCGGGTATTTAACAAAAAATGGTAATAGTATTTGATGAATATCATCAAATTTATTAATTACCAATCTCGCTATTTTAGAAGTTTCTTCTAATCTTCCACAACCTAAATATTTAATCAAACTAATTAATAATTTTCGATCTCTAGAATGTTGAGATAATATAAAAATTAAAGTAAATCCTAATTTATTATTTGCAAGCTTTTTTGTTTTTACATAAAAACAACCTTCTCCTTCTACAAATCCTAAAATTCAAAAAGGATCAAAGGTTTCAGGAGTTTCAACCTGTGGTCTTTCACAAGGAACTAGTTTTGGAAAGTGATTTATTAATACAGGAGATAATCCTTTATTTAATGATGCTCTAATAGAAATAATTTTTTTAATACCTTCCATAGTTAAATGGTCTTTTTTATCCATCATTAAAACAATTTGTTTAAATAATTCAAAATCAGCTCGTTTTTGAGTCAAAAGTGGATATTTATAAAAATGAGGAATAATAATATTAATTAAATCTTTAATAGAGACAACACTAAAAATAGCAACAGAATTTTTTCCTTTAATATTTTTAATTCTAAAGTTACCTACACCAAAGAAAGATTGTAATTTTTCTAAAATTAAAGCATCTTTGTTATGCAATTCTATTTTAAAAATAGGTTGAATATACCAACCTGTTTTATTTGTAATTCTTTGAATTATAGTAAAAGAAAAAGTAGATTCAGCGTCACATATACCTGTAACATATTTTGGATGCAAATTATTTTTATCTAAATAAGATAAGTTATTTTGGTTAGATCATTCTTCAAAATATTCTTTGGTGTCCTTTTTATAAATACCTGTACTATAGAACGCTCCACGTTTAGTCTCTGATGAACTAAAACTAAGAATTTGCATCTTAATTTTTAATTTTCTTAGATTTACAATAGCTCAGTCGGATTGTCCCCAAGTTATTGAATTTATTACAGTATATTTCGCTAAATTAATATATACGAGTATTCAATTCCGAATAGAGGATTTCCCCGAATCGAGTGGAGTTTTATAGTATATATAAATTACTAATAGTAATAGTAATATAAACAAGAACAGCTTATCATAAACCGTTCAGCCTGTCAAATTGTATAGATATTTTCCTTTTCAAGAAAATTAAGTCTTAATCATTGCTAATCCTGATTACATTTTAACAGTAAAATCTGTTTAATGAATCTCAATTAAATTGAGTTCTTTTAGTATTCATGCTATTTTTAAGGGAAATTAATTTTGAGGTACCATCTAAAGATTTATATTTTTTAGAAATTCTAATGTGATGTACTTCACTTCAATCTAAAAAATCTCGATGTTTAGAGCTAAACAATGGAAAATTTGTTAAGTAATTGATTAAAATATCACAAGATAATTTTTTAGTAGTTTTGCCTTGGCTAACTAAATCCATATAATTAAGTTTATTTCTTTTAATTTCAGTAACATTTTTAACGTCAAGCTAACCTAAGGTTGGATCATTATATAGAAATTTGAATGATTTTTTGAAATAGTTGTAGTTGATTTATATGATTGTTTTTGAGAAACTCTCATATAACCTTTTATGATAGTGGCAATTTCTTCGGAATTTAATTTAAATTCACAATAAAAATTACCATCTGATTCAATAAATCCAGATAACCAAGGGTTGCTACCAAGCCAACTATTATCTAGACCTAAATTATATATTTTAATTCCATCTGTGGTTCTGGCATTTAACCAATCGATTAATCTATGTAAAGCTTCAATTTTAGGTGTTCTCATATTCCCATTAAGTAGTACAGCAATCTTTTGGATAGATTTAAGATCTTGAAACAAAAGGTCAAGATAGTTTGAATCTTTAGGATACACTATAGTTCCCCCTTTAATTACTTCCATAATCTTTTGGGCTAAAGGTGCATCTTTTTTAACAAAAGTGAATTTTACTACGGGTTGTGTACACAAGAATACTAAAATATTAAGGTACCATTGTTGAGATACAATTTTGTTATAATTTTTATTATAACTATCATTTAAAGCATACATTTAAACATATATAAATATCCTTCGAGATAAGAATACAACTGACTATACTATAGTAGTTAGTCTTTAATAAAATTTAATAAAATAAACAGGATTATTTTACTGTATTTTGTATTTTCATTATTTCCTCTATCCCTTCTGGTGTTAAATGTGCTTTTTTATCAATTAATTCTGCCACTCTGCAAAATTTATAAAAATTTGAAAGTTTATCCCCTTGTAAAGGATATTTTTGGAAAAATGGTATAATATTTCCTTGTATATCTACAAATTTTGAAGCTAGGTATTTAACACATTCTTTATCTTCATATGTTCCACCAGTACTAAAGTAAGGTACAAAACTTTCCATTAAAATTTTATCTCTGCTATGTTGAATGATGCTAAAAATCTAATTTTATTTGGTAGCCTGTTTTGTAAGCTTTAGATTTAATAGTAGTTATAAAAAAAGAACCTTCAGCCTCTACAAATCCGGTAATCCAGTTAGGGTTTACATTTGTCAAAGATAATTTTTGTATAACCGGTCTTCCTACCGGAGTAATATTAGGAAAATGAAATTTTAGAAATGTAGTTAGACCTTTATTTAATGAAGCTTTAAATGATATAATCTTATTTAATCCTTTTGTATTTAGGTGTTGTTTATTGTGCATCAATATTACAATTTGTTTGAATAGTTAAAAATCGGCTTTTTTTGAGTTAATAGAGGATATTTTTCGAAATGAGGTATTATTACATTAATTAGATCTTTTACTGATTTAACAGAAAAATACGCAGAATTATCTTTTTCAATAATTGTAATTTTACCTATTCCTCCAAAAAAAACAAAAAAGATTGTATTCTTTGTAATAGAGCTGTATCTCTACTATGTAAATTTATAGTAAAAACCGGAATAAAATTCCACCCTGTTTTATACTGTGCTCTTTTAAGAGCTAAAACCAAAAATGAACCATCTCCATCTACAAAGCCAGTAACATAAAAAGGATGCAGCAAATTACCCTTTCCTTTAGGATTAGAATAAGTACTTTTTAATCTTTTGATTAATTTACCTGTCTTTAAATAAACAAGATATAGATTCAACAATGAACCAAATATTATCAATTTATACTTCTTCTTTTTTATTTCAATAAAATAACGTAGGGAAGAAATAGAAGGATAAAGCAATTTACCTTTTGGATTCCTAATAGTTTTTGGAACAATAATTGATCCGTCACCTTCAATTAACCCTGCCAAATAACTACCTAAATAATTATCAGAAGAGTCATTAGATGAAGAGGAATTTCAGGAAGACTTAAATATTCTACTTCAATAACCTACCTATGAAGTAAAAGCCAAATCTATACTAAATACAGACTTTCATATGTATTCTGGACTATATCTTCGTCCTCTTGTTAAAGGAGCCTCACGTATAGTCTCTGAGGAATCTACTCCTAAATAATTTTAATTTAAATTAATAGTTTGGTTTCCTGCTGATTGTCCATTTTTAGATCTAATTCAAAGTTACTGCCCTCTGCCCTCTTTAGATGATAGAGGTCGAAGTAGATTTAGCTTTAGGAGTTTCCAGCATAAAGTGAAGTACTTAATAGTAATTACTTACCATTCTGGCACAGGTTTGTACCAGCACCATTTTCCACTAATGAACTCAATAATAATAATATTAATGAGGGAGGTAATAACCAAAACGATATATTATTTAAACGTGGAAATCGTAACCCCATTAAAGAAAAATTTTATTAAAAATCCTTAATCTTATACTATATTTTTTATATCTTATTTTGCAGTTGAAACTTAAACTATCAAGAAATAAAAAGATAATATTTAAAGAAGTAGTTTCCTACCTGGCCGGACTATGTCTTCACCCAAGTGCTTAATAATAAGTACAATTGGGGCTTCGCGTGTAGTCTCTGAAGATCCCTCTTTCATAAACATAATTATTAAAAAATTTTTTTTCCTCTGCTCTAGCCTCGTTTTTATTATATTATTCTTTTTTCAAAATAAACAATAAGGCGCAGGCCTTTGGAACATAGGCAAGAGGGTTTATAAAAGAATTGGTTTCTTGCATATTCTTCCCATGTATATATAAATATTACAACTAATCCAGTCGAAATAACAACTTTGAATTTTTTTTATTTTTATTTTTATTTTTATTTAAATTATTTTTATTTAAATTTATCTTGCTAAATCTGCTGTAGCTGCTGTAGCTGATGTATATACGGTATCTGCGGCCTAAGCGTTAATTGCGTTAGCTAATAAAAATAAGAAGAAAAACGATAAGGAGTTTATATATCTGTTATCTGGAGTAAAACTCCGTTTTCGAGAGATTCCATGCATATAGCGAAGTAATAATTGAAAAATTTACACTTTTCAACGGCATTTCCTTTCTTGGGTTATTAAATTATTCTATTTAAATCTCCTTCCTTTTTACAAAATTCTAAGAAACCCTTTTCTTATTTTTATCTTAAAACTAATACTAATAATAAAAAAATCGAATCTAAAATTAAAAATTAAAATTTAAAACCAGATATTAGCTCAAAGGCAAAATTTGATGGTGAATAGAAAAAGATTAAGGTTAATATAAAAAATAAAAAGCAAATTCATATGGTACTACTACTATTTCTAGTTGAGCACAAACAAAACAAAAATAAAATTAGGTTAATTTATTTAAATGAATTCAGTTAAAGTAAACCCTACTGTTATTCATATTACTTTTTAAAGAATCAATTTTTACAATACTTTCATTAGTGTATTGTTTTTTGTCTAAAATTAATCTAGCTGCTTCAGCTCAATCTTTATAGTCTAAATATTTAGAAGAATATAAAGGATAGCCCTCAAAATAATCTATAATAATTTTAATAGACTTTGAACTAGAAGCAGTTAAAGAAAAATAAACATTACCAGTAGCTACTTGTTTTCTAAGTAAAAGATTACAATTAAAAAAAAAAGCTATTTTAGTTAAAATATAAAAATAACTTTCATTAGTAATAGGGTCAACCATTCTTTGTTCTATTCTTAATCTACAGGATATTTGTCTTTTTTTAGCCTTGTTTTCTATTTTAGTATGCCTAATACCAAAACTTCCGTCAGCATCCACAAATCCTGCTAATCAACTATTATTAAAATTTGACTCTTTATTTACAGATTTTTTTATTATATTTGAACTATGGTTAACATTTATTCAATCTATTAATTTATGAAGTTGATTAACTTTAGGTGTTCTTAATTCACCGTTGATTAGTCAAATTATTTTTTTTAATCCTTTTACAGGGGAGACAATTAAAACACAGGCATTTTCTTTTGGTTTATATCTTATGTGCCCATATTCTATTATCTCGAGTATTTTTTTAGCTAAAGGTTCATTTTTTAAAGCAAAGGTTATACAAAATCTGGGGTTATGTTTTTTTTTCCAATTAATATTCGGTAACCAAATATGGCCATCACCCTCAAACAATCCTGCTAAATAAGAATTAAAATTTTTATATTTACACCTCCCTTCTGTTCGGGGAGGGTTATAATTATTACACGAGGTATTTAGCCCAGTTGGGTAAGAAGGGTAAGGAAACACAAGCCCCGCATCCCCCATAGGGTATTTTATGTCCTGTATCTTTGCCTCTGTTTTACCTTGCGATCCTGGAAGTGCTTGTGTACTAAAACTATCACAGAAGCTCACTAAGCACCCCTTGTTTATGAACCGCGACTGCTTTTTATTTTGAGCTAACGGCAATCTTATTTTGTTACTTTTATTTGTATTTGTATTTGTATTTTTAAGAGGAAGTAGTTTTGCGATAGAATTTTTTTTTGCATCTAAATCTAAAGATAAATCTATATCTGGATCTATTTTTAAATAGATGCTACCAAGATTTAAATTTGCCATATCTGGACTCCCACAATGGATTGGTAAAATATAATTACCACTAGAGATAGAACGTGTCTCGCGACATTATCCCCTCAAAGAACCGTACGTGCAGATCGCCCTGCATACGGCTCACCATATCAAATTAGTTCAACCTTTAATCTCTGTCGTATAAGTAGAGGGGTGAGGTTAAAATAACAGCAAAAAATACGCATGGATGTTCATTAACCGATTAGTGTTTATGTTTATGATGACACCAGGAGTGAGTTATAGTTAAATTGGATAATTTAAATTTGTTTCCTCCTTTCTTGATCGGTTTAATGTGATGAATGTGTACCGTATTGAGATGTAATGATTCAAAGTCAATAGGATTGCTACATAAACCACATAGACCTTTTTGAGACTTGAAGATTTTTTCTTTCAGAGTTGGAGTTTTTGGACTCGACAGTAAAGATAAACCTAGTTTAAATTTAATTAATTCGTCAATCTTAGGGTGAAATGCATGGACCAATCTCAGGGTAAGAGGTAATACATACTTAGTGGCTGTAAGAATTGGAGAGGAATCAGTAGGTTTCAGTAGATAGGCAATTCTGGTTTTTCCAGTAGTCTTCGAGTAACGAGATTCAGTTCTGGATATTCCATGGAAGGTCCATTTTTTATTTTTTAACTTGATAAATTTATCGTCTTTTGTCGACCTCTGTTCGCTGACTGGAACCTCTAGCCCAGTGGGCTCCAGGGGGTAAGGTAGCGGAGAGTTGTAATCTACTACATCCATTTGATGAGCTTTTTTGCTTCAAAAGTACATTAAAGCTAATTTCTTTTTACCCAAGGTAGGGTGTTTTTTCCTCACCCAGTTCCATGTCATATTATAAAGAGCGTTTCTTACTACAGATCTGAAGTGGGAACTGTTCTCTAAATTGTAGTAAAGGGCCCATCCTCTAATCATTGGGTTAAGTTTATAAATTAATTCCATAGCTGTTAGATTTTGCGAATCGCTTATAATCTGTTTTAGTTTTAAAATAAAATTTCTAACTTTTTCTTTGTTAGGGAATAAAGCTATTACATAGTTAGAGTTTTCTCTTGAGAATACCATGGTTCTTTTTGATGACCATTTGTTACTAAATTTTAATGTGTACCCTAAGAAATCAAGTTGAGTGTTTTTCTGCGATAGAGAAAACGTCTTGGTTTTGGGGGGAGAAAGCCAAAGGCCTCTTTCCAAAAGGAATTTATTAATAGCAGGAGTAACATAGTGGTTAAGCATATGTTTACTTCTGGCTACCACAACGAAGTCATCAGCATATCGGACCATTGACACACCCACATTCAGTCTTACGACTCGACCATCTCTTAATCGTACGGGTTTTCTTTGTTCAATTGATTTGGTTATTGGATAAATTGATTTAAGTATTGTATCTTCTAATCCGTTTAGTGTGAAGTTAGCCAAAGTTGGAGATATAATCCCACCTTGGGGAGTTCCATTGATCGGATTAGTGTATGTACCTGCATCTAATATTTTAGCTTTTAGCCATTTATTTACAATTGACTTTAGAGTAGTATGTAGGAATAAGTTTTTAATCAACCAGTCATGGCTACTGTTGTCGAAGAAGCCTTTGATATCCGCATCTAAAATCCATTTATTTTCGTTCGATTTTAGGAATTGTCCTGGATTATAATTGTTGAATCTAGTTTTCAAAGCCTTTCTAGCTATATCTAGGTTGGTGGATCTAAGTTGGGCTCTTAGGGCCGCAATAGCTAACTTACAATCGCGATGAGTTCTAAAGCCATAGCTGTTAGGATCACTAGTTAATTCTACCAGAGGGTAAAGAACTAGGTTTACTAATGCTTGCATAGCTCTATCTCGTATTGTAGGTATACCTAGTGGTCTTTTGTCTGATTTCCCTGGTTTAGGTATCCAGACTCTGTTTATAGCGGTAGGTTGATATTTGTTTGAATGGTATGTCATGTCTCTAAGAAATTCGACTAATGTTTTAAACATTTCTGCTTTGTTTCCTGTATCGATTGACTCATTATCTATTCCTGGAGTTGATGACCCCGGTTTGGATAAGATAAGCCAGGTCGAGTATTCTCTGAAGGCCAAAGATCTGACAAGAATCAGTTGTAGATCAAAGACTTTTTTGTCATGTAATCCAAGTTTTTCCGCAAGTCTCACGAGTTCAATTTGTTTACTTTCTATTATCTTTTGACCCTCATGAGGATTATAAGATTTTAGATCGGTGATAGAGGACTCAGACCTACTTTTTGTTAAAAGATCCTTGGTAGAGTAGTTTCTTCCAAATGAACTGTTTGAGCCCTTGATTAGGCTTACTGAATTCTGCAGTCTATTATCACATAATAATAGCCCCGTTGGTTTAAAAGTCTTAGAAACTTTGCGGGTATCCGAAGAATTACCTCCGGCATTTGCTTTTTCAGCTATCTTGCCCCCGTGTTGGCTACTAAATTCTAGCAAATGTTTTGAAATGTAGTAGGTTAGTGTTAACGTTCCCGTTAAAGGGTAACCCAACAAGAATGAATTTTTGCTCATTCTTTGGCCGAGGTTTCCGCGTTTAGGCTGTAGACTGCCAGGTTTTGTGTAACCAGGATAAGTTATTAAGTTCTCTCCTGTTATGGTATATCCCTTTGGACTGATCAAAGACAGCACGGTTTTAGATGCCATCTTTCCTTTTTTATGGGATTTCGATCTGAATGACAGAAGATCGTTTGTCGGTGAACCATTTTTAAAATGGAGATTTGCTTTCGCTAAACTTAATATTATCACTAGGCAAGGTAGGGTAGTAAAATATTTGAAACTGTCTCTATTCTTTCCCCGTTTAGCAATTCCTCACGACCAAGGTTCGTTGACCTTAATCGCATTGTTTAACCTTGATCCGTTTCTATGTCGAAATAGAGGATCAGTACGGATCTGTGTTGAGTACACGTCTACGGAGTGCCCGCGTCGAAAAAAACCTCCAACTAACCCAGGCATACGATTCCTTTACTCTTTCTAGTAAAGCTGGACTATATCTTTAACCTATAACCTAATATAGGTTATTTCGCGTGTAGTCTCTGAGGATCCTACTAAAGAAAATATAATTTAATTTAATACCTTAGAGGTATTTACTCGTTGGTTTCCTGCTGATTTCCCTAATTTTATATAAGTTTCTACAATATAATTACCATTAACTATCATTATATTGGGTAAAAAGGGTAGTTTCTAAAACTGAAGGGTTTCCCAGCATACAGCGAAATAAAATATATAAATTACTTTATAATTCGGCTATGCCTTACTATTATATTCAAATTTCAACCTTACTATGCCTAGGGATTTTAAAGCTCTAGCCTTTTTTTAAATGTAAGAAAACAAGGAATAAAAATAAATTGGCGCGGTGTTCCTGTCGCTTGTTTGGATTCTTATTGACCTATTGGGTTGGCTAAAGCCTACCTCTTCCCTTGCTGGTGCTTCGTGTTTTTATTCTTATTTGATTTGGAATAAAAAATAAGAACAAAAGCATAGGCTAAAAATAAGAACGCACTACGTACTACTCTCCGGTAGAGCCTAAAAAGAAAAATAACATTAACATTGCGAAAGCGCTAGGGCCAGAGTCTATACAGATTCTTCATCTAAATATGTAAATTTTCATTGTTTTCTAAAATATTTACCTCCTTTTTTACCTAATAAATAATCCCGTACTGTCACTCGATCAGCTTTTAGTGCGATACAACAAGAGTTCAAAGAAGTATATTTTGCCGATAGATTTTCATCTAATATATTTTTAGCGAAAATAGGTATACTTCTAATTTGTAGTGAACGATCTACTAGACTTTTTTCTTGGTTGTAATTTAATTTAAAATCTAATAAACTCATTATTGATTCTACACTCATATTTTCTTTAGGTATTAAAGAAAAAGTCAATCTAGATAAGTATGGTAATCCACTATCTAATAATTTATCTAATGTTCTGTGATCCTTGTTTAATTCTGGATATATTGGAGTTTTTTAATTAAACATATGTAATAACATAGAATTAGCGATATCATCAACGTATATTGGTGTACCTCTTAATTCACGAAAATATTGACGTCATTTCATTGACATAGGTTCGTGGTATCCTGTACTAGATGCTTGTAAGTCAACATTTAAAGTAGGTAATAAAGTATTCATAAAATATTGTTCTAACTCTACAGCCATTTGTGAAGTAGCTTTATTATTCAGAATATATAAAGTTAAAATAATGTCTTTAAATCCATATTTATGAAAATATCTTAAAACACGTCTATCAGCTTTAGCTAAAATTGACGGCATAAAATATGAACATACTCTATTATACAAAGAAATACTGCTTCCTACATAACAATGTCCATTTTTAGACTTAAATATGTAAACACCTACTGCATTTTTAGCTACTTTTCTTATTTCAGTTCTATTATAAAAAGCATTAGTAATAACAAATTTAGTGGCGTCATGAGGTTGTTTATTATTATTTTAATTATTTTAATTATTTTAATTATTGTTATTGTGACAATTAGAACTCTTGCCTCTGTGAGGCTCCTCCCCATCAATACCATGACAACCATTGTCATGAGAATAGCAGAGGGTATGAAATAAATTAGATTTATTTAATTTTAAAGAAATTATTGAATTATAATAGTGTTTTCTAACCATGAAAAAAATCATAATGAAAGCATGGGCTGTTATTATTACATTGAACAATTGATGATCTCCTTGTAAAAATTGTACACCAGGTGAAGATAGCTCTAATCTGATTAGTACCGAAAAGGCTGTTCCGATCATCCCAGCAAAAACAGCAAAAATTAAATAAAGAGTTCCTATCTCTTTGGCGTTAGTAGAATTAATCCAATTCATAAAGTACCTTTAAATTCTTTACAATAATTAGCATTTACCTCCAAACTACTCTGGCTCGCTTGCTTTTTACACAACCCCTCTCTTTTGAGCTTCGGCCCCAAAGTTATAAAAATAAAAACTAATGAAAAAAGTAAAAATTAATGTTAAAACAAATGCACAAGAAACTAACACTAAATTTAAATTAAAGAATAGGTTTAGCTACTTTACCTTAGAGTATTATTTGTTGTTGTTTTTTTAATTATATTTTTTCAATTCAATTAGATGATGGAGATAAAAGAAGGAAAACAAGATACATGGCTCATTTACTCTAGGACCAAGTTACCAAGAAAGAAATAAAACTTAGTATATTACGACATTTGCTTTTCATTTCATATGTTCTTAGAGTTACTTGTGCATTTGCTAATTGAACGGTTGCCTGTTGCCCGCTGCGCTACTTTGCCTACTGCTCAAAAGCAAGGTAAGCAAGGCCCGCTCCACAACTGTTGCCTTTCCCCTGTCGCCCTAGCGCAAAAGCAAGGCCCGGTGCACAACTTATGCCTCCTCCTGAACTCAAAACCAAGGTAAGCCAGGGTTCTACAAATCACCAACAAGGTAAGCAAGGGTTCTACAAATCAAAGGACCTTTGCTTGTGACCCTTTGGCCTTAACCCCAAAAGGCACAGGATATTTTTATTCTTGTTTGAAGACTACAATAAGAAAACGCACCTTTTGTTCTTATTCTGATTCAATTAACAATTAAGAAAGAATACAAAACCCGTAGCTCATAAGCAAGGGAGGTAAAAGGGGTTGTGTAAAAAGCAAGCGACTCTGCTCTGGCTCTGGGCGGTTGTGTACACAAGCCAGAGGCAAATGTTCTAAAACAAAAAGTAAGAATAAAAACCGTCAGTGGGTAATGAATGAAATTTTCCCTTTCCTATGTTGCCCTTTGCCCTTTGGATCAATGTAATAACACCTATCTAAAATAAAATAAAATAATTAATTAACTATAGTATCTAGGAAAGTAATTAGAATTAGATTTTAAAATTAATACGAGTAAAGAGAATTGAACTCTTACGATATTTAATCACGAGTTCCTAAAACTCACCTGGCTACCTAATTTCAGCATACTCGTAAAAGCATAGTTTAGTCCTTACTCCCGGAGGGTTATTACTCCCAAGGAGGTCTATACTTAATTTAACCCCCTGTTGCTTGTTTACACAACCCTCGCTGGTGACATAGGCTTTTTATTATTATTTGAAGACTAACTCTAAGAAAAATCTTGCAAGGGTAGAGAAAATGTTCCCTTACTTAGGAGGTAGGGGAACAGTTGGCTATTGTTTTAATTTTATCTGAAATGTTAAGATAAAAAACGCACCTTTTGCCCTAACTTTTTATTATTAGTGACCTCTGGCCTAGCATCGAGGCAAAGGCTAAATTTAATAACTCACTAGCAAGGGATGCAACAGGGGTAGCAAATGTTCTAAAAGTAAGAACAAGGTCCCTTGTCTTGTAAAAAAAGTGATAGGGAAAAGGGTTCATTCACTTAATTTAGTAATTAGCCCAAGGAGGTCTGTACAATCCTGATGGAAATTACTGGTGGTAAATACCGTAGAGTTTAGGTATTTATTACTTCCGAAAGTAGCACGCTCTGCACTTGAACTCAGCATAGTTATTCTTTAATTGAAGAACTACCCTTTAGCCTTTTTTGTTTTTTTAGCCTTCTCGCAATCGATTTATTAAAAACCAACAAACTAAAAATATAAACTTAGTAGATAGTATTTACTTAACTTTTCACTTTTCTTTTTTTCCTCATTTTCTTTTCATTTGCAAGAGTGGGTTTCTTTTCTAATATAACAATAACATTCATAGTTTAACTAGCGTATTAAAAAAAGATTTCTGTAACGCTATATCTAAATAAATTTAACACTAATTTTGAATCAAAATTACGAACAAAGAGACTTGAACTCTTAAGGGATACTCCCACTTCTGCTTAAGAGAAGATTGTTTACCAATTTCAACACGTTCGTTTGCCCAAGATCCACCTCTGGGGAGGTCCTTATTAATTAATTTAATAAATTACTTCTTACTTAAGATTTCTTACCCGGAGTATTTTGTTTGTGTGCTTTAGCATTTTAATTAAGTTTAAGGGATAAAGTAATCGAAACTTTGTCTACATTGTGTAAAAATGTCGCTACAGCCACTCAGCTAATCCCCTTATAAATTTTGAGCTCAGAAACTGAATTTAGCTGAATTTAGATATTTATTTTTAACAGAGCAGAGCTTAGCATTTAGGCATACCATAAGAGGGAACCACACAGCAAAAGGAATTCAACCACTAAAAATGATAATTAAATATTCTTATTCTTATATTTTTATTTGTCTTAGGTTCTTACCCTCAACAATTGCTGTTCATTTTTCTCGCAAATGCAAAAGGGAGGTTATTACTATATTCAATTTATTCATTAAATAAAGTGTTCTTTCTTTAGTTAGTTAATTCTTTTCTTTAATTGTTGTAATTTTATTTTTATTTTAGTTTGAGGTTAATAAAAAAACTTTTTTGTTTTTTGGGGTAAATTTTGTTGTCCCCATTTGTAGTCTCTTAACCTCAGTCTAAACTAAACAGCAGTCATACTCCGGCATAAAAAACTAACTTAATAGGTCTTAAGAGGGTTTGAACCTCTGTAGAAAGTATTAACAGTACTTCGCTTAAACCACTCAGCCATAAGACCTTTATTATTAGGTTTATTTACTAATCTAATATAATATAATTTAGTTTAGCCCTTGCTCCCTGTTCCCCCTTTTTGGTTTATGGGGAGGCTTATTAATTCAGTAATTTATTCTGTACTTTCCTTAATTAAAGTATGAAATAACTAGCCTCTGTTTCATTTGTTCTTATTTTTATTGTTGCATTTTTCTATTTTAACTTTAGCCACCTGTTCTCTAAGAACAACAGCAAGGGGGCGAAGGTAAAAGCGAGGGAAGCAAATGGCAAGAAGGTTCTTACATAACTTCAGTATATTAATTTAGTAATAACTCTTGCATTTGAAATGAAAATGTGAATCAACAGTGATAATTACCTGGGGTTTTATTTTAGAATGATAACAATTAGTTTGTATTACTTTTACTTTTGTAATTTTATTTTAATTTGTCTTTTTCTGCTCTGTTTTTAACTCTTTCTTAATTCAAATTCACTTTTATATTCTATTATCTTTCAAGTTTATTTGTTCTTACCCCTAGTGTTTTAATTTCCAACTCCACAATATCGATGGAAAAGACCCTTACAAGGGATGTCATTAGTTTAATAATTACCGTCTGGGGAGGTCATTCCCAGCATGCATTAAATTACCAGCAAGAGGCCAGAGGCAATTGTCCAGAGGAGGGATTAAGTTTTATATCTTATCTTATCTTATCTTATATATATAGCTAGTAGTTAGTTACCTATATTATTAAGACCTCTTATACTTATAATAGAGAATCAACTCAAATTTAATTAAAACCAAGGCTATATTAATAGGGAATAAAATTTAATAAAAATACGACTAAGATATGACTAAAATACTTAGAAATACTTAGAAATACTTAGAAAGACTTAGAAAGACTTAGAAAGACTTAGAAAGACTTAGAAAGACTTAGAAAGACTTAGAAAGACTTAGATAAAAAAATTATAAATTTAAATTTAAGCATAAAAAAGTTATTACCTAAAAAGGGGGCCAGAGTTAGTCAGTAGTCCACAGAATAATAAAAATAAAAAGAGGCAGAGGCCACACTTAGAATAATCGGAGTATAAACTGAAGAATAACTATACTATACTATTAAATGAGAGAGACACGACTCGAACATGCAACTTCTTACTCCCAAAGTAAGCTCCTTATCCAATTAGGATACTCCCTCTTAAACCTCTGAAATTAAATAAGTAATAATTTACTTAAGTAACCCCTTGTGGCCCATTTTCATTTCATTTTTGTCTTATTTTTACTTTTGCTTCCCTTGCTTGTGAGGTTCGGCTTGTATTCTTCTGTTAACATTTTCCTCTTGCCTCTGCGGTTTAGGTTGTGTAAAAAGCAACCGACCATCCAAAGCATAGGTTCCTTGCTGTTTACTTTTTTAATTTTAGCCTTTGCCTCGAGGCTAGGCCCAGAGGTCACTAAGAATAAAAAGTTAAGGCAAAACTTCAATCTTCAACCTTTGCTTGCGCTGTGTACAC
>Ga0316214_1000008_pt1 | contig 38720 bp, 30 predicted proteins | sample NRE4metagenome_FD_207797 | JGI IMG/M metagenome (GOLD analysis project Ga0316214, IMG submission 207797) | Spruce roots microbial communities from Maridalen valley, Oslo, Norway - NRE4 | ecosystem: Host-associated > Plants > Roots > Unclassified | place: Norway: Oslo | collected 2017-09-15
ATTAAGTTTTAATACAATAGAGCTTATGCGTCGTGCAGCTCTAAATCGTGCTCCACATTCAAATGCTACACGAAAAAAGTTGTCAGCAAATTCAGCTAAAGCACTCTTATTTGAGATAAGCAGGGTTAATGGAACTTCTTTAGATGATGGGTCTATGAGTATAGTATTACGTACAATTAAAGCAGTAGCTCAATATTGTAATTGTAGTTAACGAACAGTACGACGAGCTACTAAAAATAAAGGTAATGGACTTATTAAAAATACATGGCGAATAATCACACTAGATAAAGTTAAATTATAATTATCTATAGTCTCACTTAGAACCCCCCTTTACGAATCTACATAGAAAATAGGGAAAAAGGGAAGTGAAATGTCCTGACAGGGATATTGGCTAATCAAATAAATTATAGATTAGCTGGCGATATGAGTGAAAACGGTTAAAGGGAGTATCAGCTCTTCAGACCGTCGGTTGTTTGTACAATCGCTACAGACTGGGTCACTCATGGGTAGCTGAGATGCTGCTTAATGTACAGTCGGACTCCTGGATTTATATCTTCAAGGCCTAGAGAGATATTAGTAAGAAAAGCAAAATGAATAGCTGGGATTTACTAATTGACTAGGTACAGCCACTATTAGTACTGAAATTGATCTTATCCTTTGTTTTATTTTAATAAAAATAAAATAACAAGGAAGAATACTAATAAATGGAGGAGTTGTATGTTTTAGTATATGGTCAAATGTCGTTATGGGGTGCAACTGTTATAACTAATTTATTATCAGCAATACCAATTTTTGGTCAAGATATAGTAGAATTAATTTGGGGAGGTTTTTCAGTATCAAATGCTACATTAAATAGATTTTTTTCACTTCATTATTTATTACCTTTTTTATTAGCAGCTTTAGTTGTAGCACATTTAATAGCTCAAATGTAGGGCTTATATATTAGAAATAATATATTTAGTATCAAGCTATATGCTGGAATATCCTAAAGCTTAATTTACGTTAAATTACTTAAACATAATAATAAGTATCGTATTAACTGTAACAATAATTAAGATGAACAATGGACAATCAGCAGGAAACCAAATTGAAAATTTCAAGAGTAGGTTCCTCAGAGACTACACGCTTGACACCCTTTCTTTTTTAAGGGTGAAGATATAGTCCGAATCTATACTGAAAGGTATAGAGATTATTGCTTAAATCTATAATTTATTTTTTATATCTAAATATCCAGGGTGGGACTAATGTAAATGATCCAAAATTTGGAAATTTAGTCCTAAAAAAGACAAAGATTATTTTTTTAAATATAAATAAACAAGTGGTTAGATCTTTTCATTCTAGTTTTAGTAATTATGGGAAAAGATTAACTAATGCTGAAAGAAACAACTTTAATCTAGATTCTTATTTAAAACAAGTATTAGTAGGAACTATTCTTGGAGATGTGTATATGAGAAGATTTTCTAAAAAAGCTAATGTTAGAATAGTATTTAGACAAGGTTCTATACATGCTTCATATTTAATACATTTATTTAATTTATTTCAAGAATTTGTATTATCTCCGCCTTCAGTTTCAACAATTACTGATAAAATAACAGGAAAAATTAGATATAATCTAAGTTTTGCTACTTTAGCTCTTCCTTGTTTTAATGAATTGTATGAATCTTTTTATTTAAATGGTAAAAAAATCATTCCAAATAATATAGCAGATCTATTAACATCAGTTAGTTTAGCTTACTGGATAATGGATGATGGAAGTTTTACAGGTTCCGGTTTAAAATTACATACAAATGCTTTTAATTTAGAAGAATTGAATTTATTGATTGAAGCGTTAGATAAAATTTTTATCTTAAAGCTACAATTAATACTTCTAATAAAGTAAAGTCTCAGTACAACTTATATATTTCAAAAAATCAAATGTCTTTAATTAAAGATTTAGTTATTAAACATATGCATCCTGATATGTTATACAAATTGAATATAGATTCGCAATAAAACTCGCTACATGAACATGGTTCAAATAATCCTAATGGTGTTAATTCAAATGTGGATAGATATGCTATGCATCCTTACTTTATTTTTAAAGATTTAGTTACTCTTTTGGCTTTCTTTTTAGTTTTATCAATTATAGTATTTTTTTATCCTAATTTATTAGGGCATTCTGATAATTATATACCTGCTGATCCTATGGTAACTCCAGCATCTATTGTACCAGAATGGTATTTATTACCTTACTATGCAATATTAAGATCTATACCTGATAAATTATTAGGAGTATTAGCAATGTTTGGTTCATTATTTATCTTATTAATTTTACCAATAACTGATTTATCTAGAATAAGAGGTAACCAATTTAGACCAGCTATGAAATTAGCTTTCTGGTTTTTTGTTGTGGATTTCTTTATTTTATTGTGGATTGGTTCTCAACACCCTAATTCACCTTATGTTGAAATAGGACAAATAGCTACAGCTTTCTATTTCTCATGGTTCTTAATAATAGTACCTTTAATAGGTATAAGTGAAAATACTTTAATGGATCTAGCTACCTCAACAAAAATAAAAAAATAAAATGTATAAAATAAAATAAAATAAAATAATATTGCCCAATTACTTAAAAAAAAAGCTGTTTTTATTAAAAATATATTTTTACTTTGTTTATTTACTTTTTAAGAATAATCTTAACTTTATTATATTAATTATAAAACAAACCTTTCTATTCAATAGAAACTTTGTTAAATTAAAGGGTAATAGTTGCTTCGCAACTAAAAAATCATTAGAATTATAAACTCCTTTGTATCTCCATCTCCATCTCCATCTCCATCTCCATTTTTTTGTAGGCCCCAGCTGTCCCTTAGCCTTTTATTCTAATAAATAAATAAGAAGTAAGCGAGGGAGGGAAAAAAAAAGAGCTAAAAATAAAGAAAAGGAACAAAAGAAAAAATATTATTCTCTTACTTAACTAAGTTCTATAATTTTTATATTTATCTTCTTCTTCTTTTTTAATAATTTAATCAAGTAAGCAAGAAAACTATAAACCTTAAATTAAAAAAAAATAACACTTATAAAAAAAAGAAAATAGTGGTAAGCTAGAAAATAGTATGTGTTTAATTTATAAATACAAAACGTTTCTTAAAAGATATTAAATAATTTATTTTATTTTATAAATTACATTAATAATAAAAATAAAAGGCTTTTGTATTACCTTCTTATTTTTTTAAATTTAAGGTTTACTATTCTCCCTTTTTATTTCTTAATACCCAGTTGCGAAGCAACTCCCCCTTTTGTTTTTTCTTAAGAAAAAAACAAAATAATAAAAATAAAAAATATCTTAAATTAAGAGAAAAATAATAAAAAATAATTTTAATGAATACTACCAATTTTTTAATCTTTAGAGATAGTCTAATAGCTCTCTTATTTAATTTGGCCGATGTCCTAAGTATTTTACTTCCTGTTTTATTAAGTATAGCTTTCATGACTATTATTGAAAGAAAACAGTTAGCTGCACATCAAAGACGTGTAGGACCTAATACAGTAGGTTATTATGGAATATTACAACCTTTTGCAGACGCTTTAAAATTAATATTAAAGGAAACCGTTATACCTTCTCAATCTAATAAAATATTATTTTATTTAGCTCCTGTTTCAACATTAGTATTTAGTTTATTAGGTTGGGCAGTAATACCCTTTGGTCAAGGATTAGTATTATCAGATTTAACTTTAGGGATATTATATACTTTAGCCTTATCATCATTAGGAGTATATGGAATATTATTAGCAGGTTGGTCAGCTAATTCTAAATATGCTTTTTTAGGATCATTAAGATCCACAGCAGCAATGATATCATATGAATTAATCTTAAGTTCAGCAATATTAATAATAATTTTATTAACAGGAAGTTTAAATTATATAACAATTATAGAAATTCAACAATCTATTTGGTTTATAGTGCCTTTACTTCCAGTTTTCATTTTTTATTTTATAGCTGTTTTAGCTGAAACTTCTAGAACGCCTTTTGATTTACAAGAGGCTGAATCTGAATTAGTTGCTGGTTTCTTTACTGAACATTCTTCAGTACCATTTGTATTTTTCTTTTTAGGAGAATATTCTTCAATAGTATTATTTAGTAGTATAACTGCAATATTCTTTCTAGGTGGTTATAATTTACCTGAATTATTTATTAATGAATCTATATTTAATCTTCAAGCTATTATTCTAGGTTTAAAAACTTGTATTTTTACATTTTTTTTTGTTTGGTTTAGAGCTACTTTACCTAGATTAAGATATGATCAATTAATTTCACTTTGTTGGTTAAATTTATTACCTGTAGCTGTAGCTTTTATTATATTAATACCTAGTATTTTAATAAGTTTTGATATTTCTCCTTATTAATTCATATCTTTACCTTTTTACTCTTTATATAGTAAACTATTTATATTTTTATTGAAGTTATTTTATTAATTTTAAATTGTAACTAAATTTTTCTCACTTCCTCCCCCAGTCCTTCTATTTTATTCTTTTTTTTTTATTTTAAAAAAAAGAATAAAAGAGATAAAAATAATAAAAAAAGGAATTACAAAATAAGTTAAAATTAAAGAAGCATTGTATATTATATTTCTACCTTTCCCTCCCTTGCTAAGCAAGGGAGGTAACTAAATACTTTTTTCCCTTGCTTTGCTAAGCCTACAATTTTAAGACAAGGGCGGCCTATTAGGGGGGAAATTAATAGCTGATATAGTTTAAAAGGTTAAAACTTACCATTCATGACGGTAAAATGTAGGTTCGATTCCTTCTTTCAGCTTATTTTCTAATTATAAAAAGGGAATATTAAAATTATAATAAAAAAGGATAAGAGTAAATTAAAAACTATAAATTAAGGTTAATTTGGAAAATATTTAGTAGAAGTATACCATATTTAGGTCTATTTTATGTTGTCAATGTCTTGGCTATATTCTACTAATGCTAAAGAAATAGGTACTCTCTATTTAATTTTTTCTGTTTTTGCAGGTATGATTGGGACAGCCTTTTCTGTATTAATAAGATTAGAATTATCATCTCCGGGAGTACAATTTTTACAAGGAGACCATCAATTATTTAATGTAATAATATCAGCACATGCTTTTATTATGATATTTTTTATGGTTATGCCTGGTTTAGTGGGAGGATTTGGTAATTATTTTCTACCAATACATTGCGGTAGCCCAGATATGGCATTCCCAAGATTAAATAATATTTCATTTTGGTTATTGCCCCCAGCATTAATCTTGTTATTAATGAGTTCATTAGTAGAAAATGGAGCAGGTACAGGTTGGACAGTTTACCCACCTTTAGCAGGGATACAAGCACATTCTGGTGGTTCTGTGGATTTAGCTATTTTCAGTTTACATTTAGCTGGAGTATCTTCTTTATTAGGAGCCATAAACTTTATAAGTACAACATTAAATATGAGAACTAATGGTATGTCTTTACATAAATTACCTTTATTTGTATGGGCTATTTTTATAACTGCTATATTATTATTATTAGCATTACCTGTATTAGCTGGTGCAATCACAATGCTTTTAACAGATAGAAACTTTAATACTAGTTTTTATGATCCAGCTGGGGGAGGTGATCCTATATTATATCAACACCTTTTCTGGTTCTTTGGTCATCCTGAAGTTTATATTTTAATTATACCTGGTTTTGGTATAGTAAGTCACATAGTATCAACATTCTCAGGTAAACCTATATTTGGTTATATTGGTATGGTTTATGCTATGTTCTCTATTGGTATTTTAGGATTCCTTGTTTGGAGTCACCATATGTTCTCAGTTGGTTTAGATGTGGATACTAGAGCTTACTTTACAGCAGCTACAATGGTTATTGCTGTTCCTACTGGAATAAAAATATTTTCTTGGTTAGCTACATTATATGGTGGTACTTTAAGATTTTCTACTCCTTTACTATTTGTTTTAGGTTTCTTAGCTCTATTTACTATTGGAGGTTTAACTGGTGTTGTTTTATCTAATGCTTCATTAGATGTTGCTTTCCATGATACTTTTTTGATTAAATTCTGTAGTTTGTCACAAATTATGCTAACAACTATTAAAAATAAACTTACTTTCGTAAGTCCGTTGGATAAATATAATAAAGAAAGTGAAGATGAATATATAAAAATGTTTTGGGTTGGTTTAATGGATGGAGATGGTAGTATTCAAGTAAATCATTGAAAATGTAAATCATTGCAATATAGACTTGTTATTAAATTATCCAATATTACATCAAATTATAATATGTTAATAAAAATAGCCAAGGTAATTGGGGGAAGTGTAAGAATAACTGGAAAAAGTAAAGATGTTATTTGAGTAGTTAATGATAAAAAAACAATTCAAGAAATTATTAAAATTTTTGATATTTATCCTCCTTTAACTTCAAGAAAAATATGTCAGCTTGAATTCTTAAAAACATGTTTATTAGAAAATTCAGTTGTTTGGTATTTATTAAATAGAAATTCTAAATATAATAACCAATCAACTATTATTAATTCCTTTAATCCTATGCTCTTGCCCAATTATTTTAAAGAATGGCTATCAGGATTTGTAGAAGCTGAAGGTTGTTTTTCAATTAGAAAGAATAATAATCATTCTTTTTCTATAGGACAAAAATATGATTATTATTTAATTAATGCAATTAAACAATTCTTAAGTGTAACTAATATGGTTAGAAATCCATATCCTAATTTTTATTCTCTAGAAATATATAAAAAAGAAACATTAAAAAATATTATAATTCACTTTAATAATTATCCTCTATTAGGTGAAAAAGCAGAGTCATTCCAAATATTTAATCAAAAATTTAAATAATAAGTGTCATGTGGTCTTGCCACCATGAAAAAAAAATCATACTTTTTTTCGGTAATTTTTAATAAAATTGCTAACGGTGAAATCTTATATGTTTTCTTAAAGCGGAAAATTAAAAAAATGTAAGACAATACCGTGGAAACCAAAATTAGTTTGCTCTCCCTTACTTACTTACTTCGTAAGTAAGTAAGTAAGTAAGAAAGGGTCGGGTATTACTTTGATCTTTGCTCTAACTTACTTACTTCGTATGTAAGAGAAGTAAGGAGCAAGTGTATAAAAGACTAATAAGTAGGATCCGTAGAGACTAAACGTGGCAATTGAAAGTTTATTAAATTAAATTAGTAAATAAGTTATAGTCCGATCCTCAGGGTGACCTGAGTTGTATGATATTTTTAATTTTAGTCTTCTTCTGCGGACCTTACTTAAGATAAGGTAAGGTAAGGTAAAATTATTAATTAAAATTAAAATGAGCACTACTTTGACTTATTATGTTGTTGCTCATTTCCATTATGTTTCATCTATGGGAGCCGTATTTGCTTTATTTGCTGGATTCTATTATTGGACACCTAAAATTGTAGGTAGAAATATTAATGATTTCCTAGGTAAAATTCATTTTTGGACTTTATTCATTGGGGTTAATTTAACATTCTTCCCTCAACACTTCTTAGGTATGGCTGGTATGCCTAGAAGAATACCGGATTATCCTGATGCATTTAGTGGATGGAATGCTGTATCTAGTTTCGGGTCTTTAGTATCAGTAATAGCAACACTTCTATTTGGATATATAATTTACGATATTTTTGCTAATGAAAAAGTAAGTAAAAATAACCCTTGGGAAACTATACCTTATTTTACAAGTGATAATGAATTTAATAATAATGAAAAACATACTAATACTTTAGAATGGACATTGGCTAGCCCTATACCATTCCATGCATTTAAAATGTTACCAATTCAATCTTAATTGAATATTTTATATTATAGTTCCTAATTATTTTTATAATACCACTTACCCTTATATTTATTTACCCTTACCCTTAAAAGTCAGGGTAAGTAACAGCCCTTTAAAAATAAAGGAAATAGCTATTTCTAAATCTGTTTATCTCTAAATCTATTAAGAAAATGAATACAACAATTTAAACTGCTATTTTTATTTATTTTTATTTTACATAATAATTTATTTTTATTTCTTATTATAATAATAAGAAATAAAAATAATAGAAATAAAAATTATAAAAATAAAAGAAGAAAAAATATTTATTTTATCTAAAATACGAACATGTTGAAATTGGTAAACAATCTTCTCTTAAGAAGAAGTGGGTGTAAACCCTTAAGAGTTCAAGTCTCTTTGTTCGTATTTATGTTTCAATATTAGTGTCCATTAAGGTTTATTAAAAAAAGTTTGTTTTATTTTAAAAATTATAGTAAGAATAATAAAAAGGAATAAATTAAATAATGGTCTTTTCGTATAATGGTTAGTACAATTCCCCTTCAAGGAATAAATATCAGTTCAATTCTGATAAGGATCAATAAAAGAACTAATTACTCTTTTTATATTTAATAAATAAAAGAAGTAATTAACAGTTTATTACACAAGTATAAATAAAAATAGAAAAGTAAATAAGAGGACTAAGTGATGATTTTTATATCAATATTAACATTAATAGTAGCTAAGGCTCTACCTGTTTTAAATACAAATATCTCAAGCGTTCATTTTACAAGAATAACATCAATAGTTTTTTTAATAACTGGTTATTTAATAATAAATAGTTTAAATCTACAATCAATAGGATCAGGTTTAGGTATTTATAGTGGTTTATTTCATATAACTCAAATAACTCAAATATTAGAACTATTTTTATTTATAATAGGAGGACTAATCTTAATGGGTTGGCCTCAAATTAAAAAAAATATACCTTTTATCTCTAGCCTAAACAATTCTGCGATAGAAGTTAAAGAAGAAATACAAAATAAAGGAGATTCTTATTCAACAGATTATTCATTAATAGTCTTATTTAGTAGTTTAGGATCTGCTTTATTAATAAGTAGTTATGATTTAATATCATTATATTTAAGTATAGAATTACAATCTTTTGGTTTATATGTTTTATCAACTTTATATAGAGATTCTGAAAGTTCTACAGCTGCAGGATTAAAATATTTCTTATTAGGTGGTTTATCATCTTGTATCATATTATTAGGAGCAGGAATAATATATTCATATACAGGAATAACTAATTTTGAATCTTTATATCTTATAAATTCAATCTCAGATATAAATCAACAATATATTATACAAGGTTTAAGTTTAGGTTTAATTTTAATATTTGTTGGTTTTTTATTTAAAATAGCAGCAGCTCCATTACACAATTGGTCACCAGATGTATATGATGGGACACCCACAATAGTAACAATCTGGTTAACAATAATACCTAAAATATCTATATTAATAATATTATTAGAATTACAAACACAATTAGGAATAATAGGAGGTACTATAGGAGAAACATTAATAATAAGTAATACTGGTTATATAAGTAATATATTAAATTTACCCTTAAATGTGATAGAAGGAATATTAAGTCTTAATGTACAAAATCTAGCGTTTATAAATGATAATATAATAAGTAGTAGTTCTTATATTTTAGGTTTACCCGTAATAAAAAATTTATTATTAATAAGTTCATTTTTATCTTTAATAATAGGAAGTTTATTAGGTTTAGCACAAACTAAAATAAAAAGACTATTAGCTTATAGTACTATTTCTCATATAGGTTTCTTATTATTAGCTTTAGCTATAAATAGTGAACAATCAATAGATTCCTTTATATTTTATATATTACAATATACAATAACAAATTTAAATATATTTTTAATAATTTTAGCCTTAACTTATATAAATAATAATATAGCAAAAGGAAACAATTTAAATATCAAAGATTTAAGTTATATTTTAGAATTTAAAGGTTTATTTTTTTCTAACCCTTTATTAAGTTTAAGTTTAGGTGTTTCTTTATTTTCTATGGCTGGAATACCTCCATTAATTGGTTTCTTTTCTAAACAATTTGTATTATATTCTTCAATACAAAATGGTTACTATTTTATTTCTATTGTAGCTATTATAGTTAGTGTTATTAGTGCTTCATACTATTTAAAAATAATTAAATTACTATTTACTTTAACTTCTGACCAGGAAAGTATAGAATTATTAGAAATTAATAAAGAGGGAGACACAGACACAATTAATGGAGGTACAGAGGTAAATAAAATAATTTTAACAAATACTCATAGTTTTATAATTTCTACTTTAACTTTATCTATAATTTTATTTTTTATTAAACCTTCAATAATCTTAAATAGTACACAATTACTATCTTTATCTTTATTTTATATTTAATGAATAATTTAATTTTTACTTTTATTTTTGTTCCTTTTTTATCTGCTGTTTTATTAGCTTTAAATGTTTTATTAGCTAAACATAAACCAGATGAAGCTAAAGTTTCTGCTTATGAATGTGGTTTCACACCTATTTTTGGACAAACTAGATCTACTTTCCAAATTCATTTTATGATTGTAGCTCTATTATTTTTAATTTTTGATCTTGAAATTTTACTTTTATTCCCTTTAGCTGTTTCTTTATATCAAGTTTCTATTTTTGGATTTACTATTGGTATTATATTTTTTATTATTTTAACTATTGGTTTTGTTTTAGAAATTGGTTCGGGTGCTATAGCTTTAACTAATATTAATATTTCTTCTCAATTAAATAATAAATAATAAATAATAAATACCCCCCTTATCTTACCTTACCTTACCTTACCTTACCTTACTTTGCTACAGCTGTAGCAAGCAAAGGTAAGGTAAAAGACGGACAACTGTTCATTTAAGAAAGAATAAATAAAAGAACTGGGAGGGAAAGCTACTCTTTTTTATTTTATTCCTTTTTTTATTTAAATAGAATTAAATAGAAAAGGAGGGAAGGTTAAAAAATATAGTAAAATATTTAATTTAATATAGGAAAAATAAAAGAGTTATAACTATAATTTAATAATGTAAAAATATAAAGAATCTATAAAGATTAAAAAAAAATAAAAGACTTTAGCATAATGGTTAATGCAGTTCGCTCATAATGGATATTATAAGGGTTCAACTCCCTTAGGTCTTAATTTATTCCCTTACCCCTCCCATAGCTATCTTTCCCCCCAAAGGGGGAGGGGTTGTAGTAAAGCAAGGGTAAGGGTTTTTTTATTCTTTCCCAGCATCCCCTTACCCCTACGGGGTAAGGGGAAAGGGATAAAATTATTTAATAATATTAAAAGAAACTAAAGAAAAAAAAGGTTTAAGGGCATGTATCTAAATTGGTATAGTGTTTAATTGTCAATTAAAAAGTTCTTAGTTCGAATCTAAGCATGCTCGATAATTTATTTAAAAATAAGAAGAACAAATATTATAAATATCTTCTTAAATGGAATAAAGTATAAAATATAAAATATAAAATTTAAATAATAAGTTAATTTATTATATGAGTTAGAATAAATATACTTTGTCCCAAAAAATGAGGAATGTATAATTTATGTTTAAAATAAGGAAATATTTATAAATATTTTAAGAATATATCTATAAGTAAATTTAAAATTTGTTTAAGATTAGACATCTTATAGGACTTGAACCTATAATTTACTGTTTCGAAGACAGTCACTTTACCAATTAAGCTAAAGATGTTACTAAATAAAAAATATAGTAATCCCTTCATTCTATCTTTTTTACACTAAATATTAAAAATATTATATTATATTAAGTATTATACCTTATATTTTGGTTAAAGGTTTTATTTTAATATTTAATTTTTACAACGTTCAGAATATATAATTTTATATCCTGATCGTTATAAAGAAAAATTATCATTTTATTAAATACTAATAAAATTACCATTTTATTAAATACTAATATATTCTTTATTTAGTATTTGTTTATTTGTTTTCTGTTATTTTTATTTATTTAAATTAATACTGAGCTAAAATAATTTCAAAATAAAATATACTTTAAATTATATTATAATAAAGGTTTACTATTTTAAAACAAATAAATATAATAGTTAAATTTATTCAAATAAACAAACATATCTCAAATATTATAAAGTATTTACTAGTATTTAGATATACATTAAATAACTTTTCTAAAATCCAATGTTTTTTAATTACATTTATTATTATTTTATTATCACGATTTAATAAAATAGTGAAATATAATATTACATTAAAAAAACATAGAACAGAAAAAATAGTTAATATTAAAAAACTTAAACATAATATTACCAGTGAAGGTACTGTACTATCATTAATATCCATACCATTATTTTTTAAAATTTCAAAAATAAACATAATTTTATTCTTTTATTTAAGAAGAGATATTTTATATTTAATATGTTTCTCTTAAACATATTAATAGGCTTGTAAATGTTTACCCTCAATAGGGTAAACATTTAACAAGCCTTCAATAATATTATTTTTTCCCGCTATCTGAAGTGTTAGTATTATTACTATTACTGTTTCCACTATTAGTACTACTTCCTTCATTTTCTCCACTAGTTATTTTTTTTATTTTGTCTTTCGCAGCATCCCAAGCGTCCGAACCTGCTTTACCTGCGGCCCCTGTAGCTGCAGCTATTCCTAATAGTTTTCCCACATCTTTAACTGTTTTAGCTGCAAAATTGATAAATCCAAAACTAATAGGAATAGCAATAGAAAATAATATAAAATTATTATTAGAAAAAACATCTAAAAATAAATTAAATATACTTAATATATCTAAAACATTAATCAACCAATTATTAATTAAAATCATTTTTTATTAATTTAATATAGAAGAATGAAAATAAAATTAGTTAAACACATTCTTATTTTAACTAACATATTTTTCTAATAAACTAGAAAAATATTTAAAAGTAAGGGAAGTATCCCTTACCCTTACTTTTAAATATTGTTAAACGCGCCTGATAAAATGAATGGGTACTCATTCTTCACTTAAATTTATTGTGTAATTAATTATTTATTTGTTGCAAAGCAAGTATATTTTTAATTGATGAAAAATTGAATTATAGGTTGTATATTTATAATTTATTTTTCATTAAATTATATTAAGTGTTTACTAGTAAATAAAGGAATTAGCTAGTAATTTATTTTTCCTTTCTTAAAAAATTATTAAAAATATGATAAATAATTGTATATTAGCTTGTATTAGTAGGAGTTTCGATAAACATCATGTGGAAAACGAAAAAATTCATTTAGTTAGTTCAATAATTTTTGTTAAAGAAATAAATTTTAAAGATTATATAAAACATGTTAATAGAATAGATAATAATAAAAAGCACTATTTATTTATAATAATACCTTATGGTGTAAAAATGAAAATGGAGGTTATTGATAATTTAACAATATATATAATTACATTGGATGAATTTATAGAAGATTATAAAAATAAAGAAAATCAACTTTTTACTGAATTGTTTGGTAGCTTAGAATTGAAGAGCAAATTATTAGATTCAGTATATCAAGAGTCATTATTTGTTTTTTGTAATATGGATTGGCATAATATAGTATTAAAGTTTAAAATAGAAGATGTGAATCTAAGTGGCGGAAGCATAAGTGGTAGACACATACTAGATAGTGTTAGTTATCAATTATCTAATAATTTAAATTATTTATTTGATTATAATTCTGAGTTTATAAAAAATTTACTTTACAATAATAAAAAACAACCTAATTTAAAAAATGAAATTTCGTTAGAGTTTTATAAAAAATATCAATCTTATAAAGAAAAACAATTGCTAGATTTAAAATATCAAGATATTGAAAATTTACAAATTAAAGATTCTACTGAATTAGATATTGATGAAAAATTCAAGATGTTAAAACATAATTTATATTTATCATTTAATTTATTAGTAGATAACATTAAAAAGAATTTAAATTTAGAACGAAAGATATTAAATAATTCATTAATTTCTTTAATTAAAGAGCGTGATTTTACTAGTTATAATTTAGATAAAATTGAAAACATTAATGATGTTAATACTAGAGGGATGTCTAATAAAGCAAAAAAAACATTTAAAAAAGAAAGAACTGCTGTAAATAATAAAGATCCTAATATATTGAAAGAACATGAAAAAAATAAAGAAAATTTACAAAGTTTACAAAGTCAAATAAAAAACTTAGAAGAAAAAATAAACAAAAGGGAAATAGAGTTACAAAAAATAGAAGGAGAATTAAAAAATAAAACATTTGCTGAATTAGAAGCAATAAATAAAGAAAATTCAAAGATTGAAAATAAAAATAAAAAATTAGCTAAGTATCTACCTTTTATAAAAAAAAATAATAAATTTAATACTAATTATAGTACTTATCTATAAAATAAACTAATAAGATTTCAAATCCAATTTAAGTTATTGAGCCTTCTATTAAAGAAAACATTAATAAAAATTTATTTATTCAATTGTATTTATTTCCGTTCTTTATAATTATTTAATTCATAGTTATAAGGAACGGAGATTAAATGTTTATAAATATACTATTAAAAACAAAAATTCTATCAAATAAATATTAAACGTTTTAAGAAAATAAAGACTTAATATTAATTACAATTTTGTTAAATAAAGAATAAGAACTATTTAACTTATAAATTTAAGTTAACTGATTATTATATTTACCTTTGTCCCCCCCCCAAAAGGGAGGACTTTAAGTCCGAAAGCACGCCTGTAACTTTATTTTAATTTAATTTACGTAATTTAAACTTTAGTTTTTCTATTTTACTTTTGTTTTCTTTTCCCTCCTTGCCCTTGCTTTGCAACTGCCCCCAAAATAGAATAGCTATCTTTCCCCCCCAAAGGGAGGGTCGGGTAACTACTCCTTTGATTTACTTTTTTATTAAAATTAAAATCAGTAAAAAAGAAAAAAGGGAGACAAAATACTAATTCTTAGTAATTTAAAAGAGTAGTAAATAGTTTAATAAAAAGATAAAAATTAATAAATAATAATTTTATCTATTTTTATTTTCTAATTTATTATGTTAGACGCTATTATTTTTTTATCTTTTTCTATGTTAGCTGCTGCAAAATATATTGGTGCTGGAATTGCTTGCTCTGGGTTAATCGGAGCCGGAGCCGGGATTGGTACAGTATTTGGTTCATTAATCTTAGCTACTGCTAGAAATCCTCAATTAAGAGGACAATTATTCACTTATGCAATCTTAGGATTCGCATTAGCTGAAGCTACAGGATTATTCGCTTTAATGATGGCTTTCTTATTATTATATTCATAATACATTATAATAATTAAATTGTAAATTTTATATTTTCCTCCCCTCCTTTGTACTAATAATACAAAGGAGGGGAGAAAAAGAATACTCTTTACTTAATTTTAAGTTTTATTTTCTCCATCTTTTTAAACTTTAAAAAAGCAACAAAGGATCAAATTTATTTTTAAAGTTGTTTATTTAAAATAATTATGGTAAATAAAGAGAAGATTTTCTAATAATTTTATATTTAATATTGGTTCAAAAGCAATGGGAAATCAGAAATTTTATTTTTCCCTATTTACTTAAATATTAAAGTAAAATTTATATATTTCCATTACCTTTGAAAATTCCATAGTCGTAATGAATTCTAACACTATCTTTAATTTATTCCAATATTCTTCGAATTAAGTATTGTTAGATTTTAAAAACATTATGGTGAAATGGAAGTTATTTATCATTAATAAAACTCAAATAAATTATTAAAAAAAAAAAATACGAAGAACTTAATAGATAATATAAGAAATAAAATAATAGTGTATAATTCCAAAAATAACAGTTTATCTTTATCTTTATCTTTATCTTTATTAAAAAGGGGGTAAAATTAGTTTAAATAAATGTAATTACATTTATATTAATTGAATAAATAAGTGAGAAATTAAATTAATAAATAGTAATTTTTACAAAAAATAAGTATCTTTAATATTAATACATAAAAGAGAAGCTAAGATCTTTTAAGATAAAGATAAAGATACACAACATTATTTAGCTATTCTTTATTTATTTTTAAATAAAGAAGTTATAAATAATTAAAATTATTATAATTTTTAATTATATAGTAAATTAAATATTATTTATTTAAGAATAAATATAAATTTAAGATTTAAACAACAAAAAAAACATGAAAAATACAAAACAAAATTTCTTTATGAAAATTATTTTTCCCCTATTAACAATTGGCTTATTTTTACTTTATTATATTTATAGTTTACCTATTTTTTATTTTAAATTAATAATTATTATAATTTTAATTTCTTTAAATATATATTTTCTTTTAAATGATAGAAACAACCTTCAAGAACAAAAAGACTCTTTAGTTTCTGGTTTTCCCGGTATTAGTACATTTAGAAAACAATTTCAAACAATAGGTGCTGTGGGAAGTTTATACAGTACTTATTTAGCGCTTAAAGGCGATTATGCTAAAGAAAGAAAAAATGCATTAGAAGCAATAAATAAAAAAATTATAAGGGGGGGGCTGGGTGAAAATAAAGAATCTGAAATATTAAAATTACAACATACAACAACATTAACTGCTAAACAATGTACCGCAGTTGAACATGTTGAAACTTCACATTTACAATTAACAAATTTTTTAACAGAGATAAAAGAATTATCTGTTTGAAAAGAAAACCAAAACAAAAGTCCAGCGGAAGAAGACAGACAAAAATATTTAGAAAATAATATTCATGATCGATTTGGTATTATAACAAAATCAAATACCCCTTTCCCCAAAGGGGATCAGGGAGAAACATTCTTGAAAGAAGAATACGTAGTGGGAAATATCCCTAATAGTGAAGACGGGGAAATTAGTAAATCTTTTATACTATCAGGAATATTTGAAAAATTTGAAAGCTTGGACACATTTAGTAAATTAGCTGTTTCACTTTTGTTATCAAAATCTGTACTTGTATCATCTTTAATTTCTCTAGCATTTATTTTTTACGGAGACTACTTAGTTGAAAGATTTAATCTTGAAACAAGGTACCCTAAGTTATATCAAATAATAAATTTAAGAAAAAAATTTAATCGATATTACTTAATATTAAACATATCTACAATTATTATAGTTATATTAGCTGAGGTAATATTTAGTATAGCTATTATAAATTTAAATTTATAAGTATCAATTTATTTTCCATATCTCTTTTTTATTTTGTTTCTTTTTTCTCCATCCTATTTAATTATTTATTATAAATAAAGCTTTAATAATTCAAGAACCTCTGATAATACAAGTTTTAGTAATAATAACTCTCCCTCTCCCTCCCCTAAAGGGGGAGAGATAGCGGGGAGGAATAATAATAACTGGAAACACAATAATAAACTGTAGGTTTTAATAGATTGATGTTTGGATTAAGCGAATATTATAGAAATAGGTAAATGGCCTAGTTTAGATCAGCTGTATAGTACTCCTCAATTTAAAATCGAATAAGTATTATCCTCCCCGCTATTTCTCCCAGTACCCCTTACTTACGAAGTAAGGGAGGAGGGGGGGGGAGAAGAAGCTAAAGATAACTATAGTTGAAGATAAAATAAGTAGTTTATTACAGACAATTGTTCTACAAATTAATTCTATTTAATTTATATTTCCCTCCTTCCTTTGTATTTATGCAGTGGAGTTGTTTACGAAGTAAGCAAGGGATAGTTTTGTTTATTTAATTTATATTTATTTAATTTATTTTAATTCTTACAAAGGATACTGCATATGCTTATGGAAATTATGTCTAAATAAGAATATCTTTATAAATTTATAATTGTACAAAATAAGAGAACAATACTAATTCTAAAAGTAGATAAATTAAAAATATAAATAAACAAATATTAAAAAACTATTTCTTTATTTAGTTCTTAATTTAACAAAGGTAAAATATAAGTTAATTTTTATTCCTCCCTTTTTGGCCTGAGTTCTTATTTTTTAAAACCAAAGGCAATAACTAAAAAAAAAGAAATAAAGCCTCGGTTGCTTAGTGGTCAAAGCACTATTCTGAAGATATAGATATGGGAGTTCAATTCTCTCCCGGGGCATTTATTGTTACTTAGAATACAATCTAAGTTTAATATTTATTTTATTCTTAACTTTTGCTCTTTTTTACTCCTTCTTTTTCTTTTTCTCCTTTTTATTGTTTTTAAATATAATAATTAAAATAATAAATAAAGCTGTGTTGCTTACTTTGTAAGCAAGGGGTTTAATATTAATATTAATCTAGTATTTTTTAATTCTTTTTTAGTTTTATTCTAAATAATAAATAAGAACTCTTAAAAAGGTTTGTTATTTATTAATTTATATTTAAATAAAGAGTGTAGTATTAGTGGTTAGTATAACGATCTCCAAAATCGAAGGCAGGTGTTCGAATCACCTCACTCTTGAAAAAAAAGAATAAAAACACAAAATAAATAAACAAAATAAAAAAAGGGCAGGTGATCCGATTGGTAATGGTGGTTCTCTGTAAAAGAATTGGTTAAAAGCCATAAAAGGTTCGATTCCTTTACTGCTCAAACTATAAATTATATTAAACTAAATAAATTTTAAAAAATAAGGGTACTTACGAAAGCAAAATTAAAAATAAAAAATAGGAAATAGAAATAGCTGGAACTAGGATAAGTAAAAAAGAGGGTTAAGTTTACAGGTGGTTCTGTAGTAGACCTGCAAAGTCTATGGTTTAGGTTCAATTCCTACTTAACTCTAATTTGGATATAGCTAAATTAAAAATAAGGGAGGTCCGTTTATTTATTTTATTATTATTTTTAAAAAAATAATAATGGAGATAAAAAGGGAGAGATATGTAAATAAATATTATAATTTGTTCATTACTTACTTACCCTTTCTTACTACGTAAAAATAGCAAAGCAAGAGGGTAAGTCAGTAAGCCGGGATAAATAGAAATTATAAACAAGCGAGATGGTGTAATTGGTAACACAACAGTCTCATGAACTGTTATTTAAGATTCAAGTTCTTATCTCGCTATAAATATAATCTGTTAATTTAAATTATGAAAGCCTCTTTTTTGATAAAGATAGCCACCTCTTAAATTAGCATTATTATTTTTACTAATAATTTTTTATGCTTAACTTTGTTATTTAATGAAGCGTTAGGGTTACATTTAATATTTTTATTGATTTAAATTCCACACATAGATTAAATTTATTAATATTAATATTCCTCTTAATTACATAAGAGAAATCTCTGATTATCAATATTTTGTTTATTTTATATATTTTAAACCTTATTTGCTTAAATAAATAAAGTAATATTGTTTTTTGTTTTTGTGCTCACTCACTTAGATTTTTAGTGAGTGGTTTAAATCTAAGTGAGTGAGCTTTTTAAAAATTTAAGTGAATTTAGCTTCGCAAAATTTTAATCTTAAACTAGTAAATAAAATATTATCCATTTATCAGTGTAATAGTATTAACAAATATTAATGGTAATATAGCTAATATAATAAAAACCGAATTTATAAATACATAGTAATGTTGAAATTTAACTCTCAACTGAATGATTTTACTTAACTTTGGTAATTTTTGTTCTAATGAAAATTTATCTATTAAATAATTTCCTGAAATGGCAAATAAAATACTTATAATACAAGTAAAAATAAACACACAACTAGTAATATTTATGATTAAACAAATCTCCATAGCAGATAAAGAAGCCAGATACTCTTTAAATTCTTTTATTATATTAAAAATAGGATTATCATCCATAAATTTTTCTTTTGTATTATCTAAAATATCCACAATTTCTTTAGCTTTAGTATTGGCCTTATTAATTGTATTATCAATTTGTTCTTTATATTTATTATACAAATTAATTGAAGATTCAGAATCTACACTAATATTACCTTCTTCAAATATTTTAAAAGATTTATTGTGAATACTTTCCATACTTTTTAAATGATTAGTTAATTCCATAACTTTTTCGCTAAGTTGATTTTTTGTTTCTTCATCTAAACTTGAAGAAATTTGTTCTTGCAAATCTGAAATTTGATTTTTAACAGATTCAAATTGAGAGTTAATATCCTTTTTAAATTCCAAAGTTTTTTGCGGAGTTTTAATTCTATCATACCAAGCACCATAAGCTAAAACAGTTGCACCACCAGCAAAATACTTCCAAGCTTGATTAAATACTTTGTTCATTTTTTTATTATATTTTTTTTTCTACTTTTTTTCTGAGCTTTCTAATTTTTAATTTAAAAATATTAATTTTAACCAAAGTTAATATTAAATAAGAATGTAGATTTAATTTATATATTTATTATTAAATTTATTTTTATACATTTGGGATGTTTTTTAATCCTACTTTTAAACTTTTATAAGAATATCTAGTTTAATGAATTTAATTAATTTAGTTGGTTAGATAGAATTGAACTATCAACTTAAGATTCGTAATCTTTTGTTATACCGTTTAACTATAACCAGTATTTGTGATTTGGGGAACCTTATAATTTAATATTATTTATTAAAAAATTACTTTAAATAAAATAAATAAACTTGTTTCTATATTTTTAATAACAATTATTATTCTTTCTTTTTTTTACTTTTGTAAAAACAAAAGAAAAAGAAGGTAGTAAAGGACAAATTCTATTTGTACTCTATATGTTTTTTTCAAATGTTCAATTTTCTAGGTTTTTCATTATTTTTAAATTACAGGACATTAATTTTATTAAATAATATTAAATAATACTGTATATTATAAAAATTAGATAAAATTAATTAAATTCTAGAACTTTTTTTAAGTTTTGTAATTTAATTTATCCTCAGTATTAAGTACTATTAATTAAATCTTACACTTTAAAACTAGATTTCTCTCAATAAAAAGCAAGAGATATTTCTTTATACCTTCTTTTTAAAAATGGAAAAATTAATTAATCAAAGCTTTAGTTTAAGAATTAAAGTAATGATTTGTATTAATTATACAATTATATGTTATTATTTATAACTATCTATTCTAATAATTTTAATTGGATACTCAATTTTGTTTATTCTAACTCTATCTAAATATATTTTAATTTGGCTAATCTTAGAATTAATCTAAAATTAATCAAATCAACTTATTTCAAATAAGTATTATAATTATAATAAATAAATAACGCATTATTCTATTTCCCTCCCACCCACTATTCCTAGAATAATTGATAGTTATTTTAAATTAATCAATAAAAGCTGGAAATATAAGTGAAAGAACAAATTTATACATTAAAAGTTACCGGAAATAAGAGAAAGTTAATTTATGATAAAACCTTACAGGGTGATATATTAGTTGATAAATTAGTTGATACAAGTCCTTTTATTATTGATGAAAATAAAAATATTATTAGGTCTCATTTATTTATAAATTATAACACCTAAAAAAGTTAAACTTGATATAATTAAAACTAGTAAGAAGATTATACATATAAATCCTTCTATAAATACAAGTAATAAGGAGCTTTTATTATAATAATTTATTATTTTCTTCAATTTAGGGAATTTTGCTTCTACTTCATATTTATTTAGTAAAATAATAGAAGTTAGATATCCTACAACATTTAAAAAACTTAATAAAACTATTAATGATAATACGAAAACGTTAAATGAATAATTAACTAAAGGAGTTGCATTTTCAGGGATATTTATGTCTAAGTAACTTAAAATAAGCGGTAATAAAAAGGAATAATTATAATCTACCCTTTTATTTACCTTTACTGTCATTACCTTTTGTAGTGTCATTAGGATTGTTTTACCATCCCCTTTATTATCCTTAGATTTATTTTTATCTTTGTCATTATTGTCTCCTGAATTATTACCACCACCATTACCTTTTGTGTAATCATGTAAAGTTTTACCCATTAAGGTTGTAGCTGCTGCACCTGTTATTAATTTATGAACAGTATCCCCTATCGCCTTTTTAGAAGCTAATATAATAGAACTAGCAGCCAATATAATAGTAGTATAATTTAATGATAGCCAAGACATTGACAACAAAAATAAACCTAAAAAGGTTATTAAAATACTAAACATTTCTAAATTAACCTTAATTTTTTCTTTTTTTTAGAATAAAAAAAAAGAATAAAAAAAGTAAAACAACAGAAAAAAAAAAGAATAAAGAAAAATAACAACTAAAGATTTAGAGGTTATTAATATTTTCCTACTCTGTTAAAATAATATTAATTTGTTTGTTTATTTATGGGAGTTAATTTTGTTAACTCCCATTGATTTGTTACTAAATTAAGTTAAATTAAATTAATGTAATTCTATAGCATCTCTTAAATAAGAACAAACTAATAATGTAAATACAAAAGCTTGTATTAAAGAAACAGCTAATTCTAAACCAATTAAAGCTAAGAATATAGCAAAAGGAATTAAAGTAATAATAGCTATTATAATATTAGCTGTAAATAATTTAAATAAATAAGTTGATAATATTTTTAATAATGTATGACCTGCTACTATATTTGCAAAAAGTCTTACTCCTAAAGATACAGCTCTAGCTAAATAAGATATTAATTCAATTAATGCTAATAAAGGCACTAAGTTTAAAGGAGTACCTGAAGGAATAAAGAATGAAAAGAATTTAATACCATGTATAGATAAAGCTAATATTGTTACAGCAATAAAAATTGTTACACTTAATCCTAATGCAACTATTCCACTAGCAGTAACAGCAAAAGAATAAGGAACATTAGATATTAAATTACCTATTAAAATAAAGAAAAATAATGAGTAAATAAAAGGGAAATATTTTTCATTTGTTACTCCTATTTGTTCTCTTACCATAGTACTTAAACTAGCAATTGAAGATTCTAATGAAATAGACCATTTATTAGGTATTAATTTTGAATCATTATTTCCATAAATATGTAAACCTAAAATTATTGTTATAATAAAAATAGCATATAATGCTAAATTTGTTAAATTAATATGTAAATGACCTAAAATAGGTGCATTTACTCCTATTAAATTAATTACTTCAAATTGACTTAAAGGAGATAAAATAAATAGTTTATTCATTTTTTATTTTTTTTTCTAGTCGGAATACACCTAATTTTTAAATTATTTTACTTTTTTTGGGACAAAGTTTTATTTTTATTTTTATTTTTATTTTATTATTTAGAAAGGGAGGAGGCAAAGGTAAATAATAAGATTATTCTATTTGAAAGCATTTGGAGTTGAACCAAAACTTTCCCCTTAAAAGGGGGACACTCCACCACTCGAGTTCTGCTTCCTTATTTAATTTTTTATATAAAGTTTTAATGTATTGAACTTAATACAATAATTCCTTACAAATTAAGTATACTTATTTTTTTTTATAATACCTACCACAGCTAAATCCGTTTATTTTATTCTTAGAAAAAAAAAGAATAAGAAAAAAAAAGTTTAAAAAGATCTGTTTTTATAACATTTTAATTTATATTAATAGGAGGTAGAGTAATCGAAACTCTGTCTGTAATGTGTAAAATTACTGCTATACCACTCAGCTAACCTCCCAACTTTATTAATTTTAGTAAATATGTAAATATTATAAGTCCTTTAATTTTTATTTAACCTTACTATTTAAACCTAATTATTTTTTTTTTTAATTATTCTTTCCTTAATTTATTATTAAAAAATATAGTTTTTTCCCCCTTTTTTAAATAAATAATAAATAAATAATTAATTCTGCAGTTTACTTTTTTTAAATGTTTAATAAAAAAATAAATAGTTGTTCCTTTTTTTTACTTTTGTTTTCTTATTTTTATTATAAAAACAAAGAATAAAAAAAGTAAAAATAAAAGAAAAAAGGACTCCTCTTTAAATTGATTAAGAATAAAATAGTTAATTTAATCAGTACCTATTTAATTATAAATCATTATTTACCCAAGTCACTTTGTTAATAAAAAGGGAATTGAAAATACTTAGACCCTTTCCTAGATTTAGTAATTATATCTAGCGAAGCAACTCCCCTTCCTCTAAGAGGGAGGGTAAGGGTAGCTACAGCTATTTATAACTTATTCTCTATTTTAATTTAAGAATAAAATATTTTACGAGTAAAGAGACTTGAACTCTTACGATTTTGAATTTCATGAGTTCCTAAAACTCACCTGTCTACCAAGTTTCAGCATACTCGTCTTTCTTTTAGACAGGTAAAAGATTTTAATATACTTTGCTTTATTTTTATTTCTTTTTATTATTTTATTTTTGTTTTTTTCCTTCTTATTATTTAAATATTCAAAATAAAAAGGAGAGAAAAAAAAAGGGAAAACTTAAGGCCCTTAGGAGGATAAATTTTATTAGGTATTTCCCCAAAAATATACGGCAACAAATAAAAATAACCATACAACATCTACAAAGTGCCAATATAAAATACTAGATTCAAACCCGTTGTGGTGTTTTGTTGTTAGTTGATAATTTATAATTCTAACTAAAGCAACAGTTATAAATATAGTACCAATAATTACATGGAAACCATGTAATCCTGTTGAGGCATAAAAGGCTGACCCATATACTCCATCTGCCATAGTAAATCCAGCTTCAGAATATTCAAAATATTGTAAAGCAGTAAAAATAACAGCCAATATAATAGTAAAAATTACACCATCTATAGCTGCTTTTCTATTACCAGCAATTAAAGCATGATGACCATAAGTGATAAAAGCACCACTTGATAATAATAAAAAAGTATTAAGTAAAGGAATAGCAAAAGGATCTAAAGGAGATATTCCTAAAGGAGGCCAAATACCACCTATTTCAATAGCTGGAGATAAACTAGAATGAAAGAAAGCCCAAAATACAGATAAGAAAGCAAAAACTTCACTAACAATAAAAAGTAAAACTCCTATCATTAAACCATTTTTTACTTCTTTTGTATGGTGACCTAAATAAGATCCTTCTATTACTACATCTCTAAACCATAATATCATACCAAAAGTTGTTAATATAAATCCTAAAGCTAATATATAACCACCATAACTAAATCCATGCATATAAGATACTGCTCCTATTGTTAAATTTAATAATGAAAAACTTAATAATATTGGCCAAGGTGAAGGGTCTACTAAATGAAAAGGAAAATATTGAAATTTATTCTGTACTATCTTTACATTTGGTTCATTAATTGGAAGTACTAAATTTGTTTCTTTCATTTATTTAAATATTCTAATTGAATAAATATTTTTATATCATAAATTTTATTTTATTTTTATTTTCTCAAGCGGACCTTACTTACCACTCCCAGCTATCTTTGTTGCTTACAAAGTAAGCAAGGGGTTAGTAAGTCTTCCCCTTTATTTATTAATAATTCATAAATAAAGGGAAGGAAGAAAAAGTAAAAAATAGAAAGACTAGGACAAACATATTTATTTTTTAATAATTTAAATTAGCATAAAGATAAGAAAAGTAAAAATAAATTATAAACGTAATTACATTTATTATGATTGCTTTGTTCTTATACTTTTATTTTATAAAAAATTAAAACTTTACTTTTATTTTACCACTCCCTTAAGTCAATTTTTAATGGCTCCCAGTTATAATTTACGAAGTAAGCAAGGGAGAATAATTACTATATATTTATTTATTCTTCCTATTGTCCAGTAGCCTAAAGGTGAAATATTTATAATATAAAAGCTAATACACAGGCACTTCAGTCTTTACTGCATCATAATCCTGAGTTACAATCTAAAACATCTTCTGTAGTTCTAGCTGATATTGTATACCAAAATGCACAACTGTTTGCAGATTTAGGTGAACAATTTTTAAAAAGAGTTATTAAGTTGTCTTTACCATTAATGATTGCTGTAGCATTGTTTGGAGGTGCTTTATTAGTAGAGCCTAGCGAACTTTTAACTGTATTGAATTAAAATTATTATTTTTACTTTTAATTAAGTACTGTTTCCATGAAGCCATATAAAAATTAACTAAACAATAAAGAATTTTAATAGATTAGACCGAGTTTAAATTTAAAATTCTTTAGTTCCTAGGTGCTAGTTAATTATATTCTTATTCTTTTTGTTTCTAATACAAGTAAAGAAGAATAAGCCACAACTAGCATCGGTAGAAGATACCTTCGTTTTCCAAATATCGGGTCTTTTTAAATTAAAAAATAAAAAATCTTAAAACCTTTTATGCAAACAAATCAAATTAAATTAAACAAATGGTACGATTATTCCTATAATTTAGATTCACAATTGGTTTCTGATATTCATATCACATTAGCTTTAGACTTTTTTAAAAGGTTCTTATTACTTTCTTCCATAGAAAAAGGTATTATCAACGATAATTTAAAGTTATTAATATTCTTTAAGATTATAACTACAAATAATCAAAAAAGAACCATTTCTTTCATGCAAACTATAGATTTAAAAGATTTTAGTCAATTATATCAATTATTCATAGAATTTTGGAATTTAAAAACAGAGGATTATTATTTAGCTATAACCTCTGATATTATATTTTCTTATAAATTAATAGATGATAGTATAATACCTGTGGGTTTTACAAAAATATTAAATGCAGAGTATAATAATAAATTAAAAAGAACTAACAATAATGTATTTAAATTTGGAGGTTTCAATTTACCTGCTACTATGGATATAATTAATTCAAGATGGGGAACTGCCATTTTATTAGTGAAAATAAAGCTATCGTTTATAAAAAATATAGTTCTCTAGAAATTCATGTAGAATTCTTTGATAACTATCAAGTAGTAGAAATTAAGTTAAATAATAAAATAATCTTAAAGATATAATGAATAATAATAGTAATTTAGCTAGTTTTACTAGAGTATTAAAAAATCAAGAATATATCTTTGAAGATGGTAACCTTCTATTAAAATAAAAAAAGTAAAAATAAAACAAAACTTACTATTTTTCTTAATAATAAAAATTAAGAATGAAAAAATAAGTAAAAAAAAATAAAAGTATCGATGACAATTTAGTAATAACATTAAAAATAATAATAGAAAGTAATTTAAAGGGGTTATTAAGGAACAAAAAAGCAAACTTATAAAAAAGGAAGTAAATACTAAATGCTTAAGTTATTTTAAATTAAAATAACAAAATAAAGATTTTTATTTATGTAAACTTTTCCTAACTATTTTTTTTAAAAAATGGAAAGGGAAATAGCTATTTAAAAATATTAAATTATTTGTTTAATAAGCGATCCTAAGGTAAACCTTTATAAAAAATACTTCCTGAAGTAAAACATTTTATTAAGGAAAGGAAAGGAAATCAACCGAGACTCCGAAAGTAATGGCGAGTGAAATCGGATTAGCCAATAATATTTGTAAATAAAAAAAAGATTATAGTTTTATTCATTTACCTTTTATTATTATAATAAAAATAGGAATAAAATAAGAATCTGCAAATTATAACTTGAAATCTTACTAAGCCGATAAAAATTTAATTATAGTTTAATTTTAAATAAAAATTAAATTAATGTAATTATACACAATAAAAGGTATTCGAGTCCTGTAAAGTTATAATAAACACAAAAAAATATAATTTTACCTCTTTTCTATAAAAAAATAGAAGTAAAGGTCAAAAATATAAAGAATAAGTACGATGAGAGTTAACTTGTCGGAAAATAGGGGAACCATCCTCTAAGGCTAAGTATTATAAGTTTAGCAATAGCGAAAAGTACTGTAAAGGAAAAATTTGAAAAGAAAGTAGTATACTAATAAGTTACATATTTATAAAAATAAGATAGAAATGAATAATTATACAATTATTCTATTTATTTTATTTTCTTATTTTTTTACTATTGATTTTTAATTAAAAAGTAAAAATTAAGAAATAAAAATATGAACAGGTGAAATAGAACGTGAATTAGTAACTCTATAAGCAGTCGGAATCCCACTTAAAAAAGTTTAAAGGATGACGGCGTACCTTTTGCATAATGGGTCAGCAAGTTAATAGGAGTAGCAAGGATAAAACCTTAGCGAAAGCGACTGAACTAAAAAAAATATAAAATAGTGTTGGGTTAGTTACTTCTATTAGACCCGAAGCCAGGTGATCTTACCAAGACCAGATTATAATGGATCGAACGGGTGAATGTTGCATAATTCTCCGAAGAGTTTTGGTAAGCGGTGAAATGCCAATCTGACCTGGTGCTAGCTGGTTTTCTACCGAAACATATTTAAGTATGATGTCTATCTAATAAATTTATGAAGGTACAGCAAGGCGATTCCCAACAAGTTTAATTTATATTATAAAATATATAAATTTTATACGTTTAGGTTGCGGGGATCTAGAAAATCTTACCTTTGGAAGCGAATCTCGGAATTACATAAATTGATGGTAGATATTCAGACTGCTCATGCTAAGTTGGGCAGTCAAGACGGAAACAGCCGAGAACACTGATCAAGGTCCCAAATGATTGTTAAGTGAAATTAAGGACGTAGCAATATCGTATACAGCTGTGAAGTGAGCCTGGCAGTCGCTACTTATAATGATCGTACGTAACAACGCATCAGCAGTATTAAATTATTATTATTTATTTCTTTCCCAGCATCCCCTTACCCCTACGGGGTAAGGGAAAGGGATAAAAGTTATAAAGAAATAATAATATAAATGATAGTAGCGCCGAAAATTTAACGGGTCTTAAACAATCAACCGATATCGTGTTGGTTTTATTAAAATTTATTTTTAATGGAATCTAGGTAGTAGAACATTCAGTTTAACTGTTAATTAAATAGTGTTTCATTGTTTATTAGGTTACTGAAGAGAGAATGCTGACATGAGTAACGTAAAAAATTCCTTATAATGGAATTCGCCGAATACGAAAGGGTTGCAAATTTGAAAGGTTAAACCGTTTTGTGTTAATGCGGCCTCTAAGGACTATAGCAATAGCTATGGCTGATGAGTAAATAATAGAAAGTCCAATATTTAAAAAATGGACCAGGAAAATAATATTATATTTGGTTTTATCACTTTTTAATATAAGTAAAGATAAAAATAAATAAACTACCGTACCCTAAACCGACACAGGTTCGTAAGTAGAGTATACTCAGGCGTAGAGCTAAAAGTTGTTAAGGAACTCGGCAAGTTCACCTCATAAGTTTGACGACAAGAGGTACCTATTACTTTTTATAATTCTTTTTTTAGAATTGAAAATAGTTAGGTGGCACAGAATCGGAGGCCCCGACTGTTTACTAAAAACACAACACAGTGCAATCATTAATATGGTAGTATACTGTGTGAAATTTGCCCAATGCCATTAATATAAGAGAAGTTATGTTTTTCGTGACTAATCGAAAATCTGGTTAATAGCGGTCTTAACTATGAGGATCCTAAGGTAGCAAAATCAGTTGGCCATTAAATGTGGTCCGGTATCAATAATGTAACGATGGTCTCACTGTCTCTACAACTTGCTCAGTGAAATTGAATTACGCGTGCAGATGCGCGTTGCCTCCAGGGGGACGGGAAGACCCTATGCAGCTTTACTGTAGTTAGTTATCATGTGAATCTAGAACAATTTAATTTAATAGTGAATAGGTCTATCGAGAGATTGTTGGAAACCTTAAAAACTAGATTGGGTTTGTATTTACCTTAAAATTAAAAATCAAAGGGAGAGTTGACTAATTGGCAGTTTGACTGGGGCGGTCGTCTTTAATAGAGTAGCAAAGTACATCCAAATATTTAAACAAAACAACCCAACCCCTCCATTTCTTATTTAAAAAATAAGAATAATAAGGAGGGGAAGTGGAAAAAAATATAAATTTATTTTTATTTTTTATAACAAATAAAATATCCTTTTTTTTTATTAAATTAGGTTAATATTTTTATTTAGTTTCTTGCTTTATTTCTTTTTTATTTATATTTTTTAGAAAGTATAGGTGAAATAAGAATAATAAGGAAATTAAATTATTTTCTCTTTAAATTTTATAAGGTATAGCTAGAAATTGAATGGAGATCAATCAACCAGTGAAGGGTTGTGTAGAGCTCAATGGCGGTAAGCATACTTAACTGAAAGACTCAAAAGTCGCACAGATACGTAAGTAGGGCATAGTGACCCCTCGCTATAGTATGGGATAGACGGGGATCAATTAATAAAAGTTACGCTAGGGATAACAGGCTGATAGCCGACGAGAGTACACATTGTCTCGGCTGTTTGGCACCTTTTTATTGCTCCTTTTTATAAAATAAAACAAAACTTTTTTTTAGAAATTTAAAGAAAACTCTTTTTAGAAATTTTCTTTAAAAAATAAAAGAAATAAAAACAAAGCTACAAAAATAAGTGTAAATACATTTAATATCTGATAAATTCAGAAAATTTTGTATTAAAATATAACAAATATTATAAAACAAATTGAAAAAAAATAAATTAAATAAATGGTTTATCATATTTATACTAGTAATAGGTATACCATCATTCTTTACTTTTTATTTTTTAGAATTATCTTATAATATTTCTTTTGTTATAGATCTTTTCACTTCCGGATGGTTAGAATTTTTTAATGCTGAGAAAGGTATTGAATTATTTTGTGAACTTTTTGAGAGTATTATTAGTATAGTAGGAGGAATTTTTGTTATTATTTATAATTATTTTTTTAGAACTATAAATAATGATAATGATAATGATAATGATAATGAAGAAATACTACCTAATTATGAGGAAAACTATGATGGTTACAACTCAGAAATGGATACTGATCCAGATACTGATCAAGATACTGATCAAGATACTGATCAAGCAAATAATCAAGCAAATAATCAAGCAAATAATCAAGCAAGTAATCAAGCAAATAATCAGAGTAATAATAATAATTCTAATTCCGGTATGACAATTAATGGCCCTTCTAATTTAGATTTAGATATAGATATTTTTCACTCACGTTTGGATAGTTTAGAAACTTTAGGTTTCCATAATATTAATGAGATAGGCCCTATCGATGTTAGGGTTTCAATTGATAATAATATTACTGTTACCTTAAATCAAGAGGCGTTAGATTATATTAAATCAGGTGCACCTTTATCTGTTACAGTTAATAATGTGGATTATATAATTACAACAGACGAAAAGGACCAAATTAGATGTTTAACTGCACAGATCGACAGCGAGGGTGTACCTTTTTTTAATAATGAAGCAGGTTATGGTACAGATATAGAAACCTCATCTGGAGAAGAATAGATTCATAATAAGAGAAATAATTAATATAATTAAAAATAAATAGGTCCTTATCCCCCCCCCCCTTTTTTTTGTTCTTAATAGGGCAAGGGGGGATAAGGATGGTATAATTTACATTAAATAAGTAAATTAGGTCCTAGTAAGGTTCATGTTTGATATAAATATATAATAAAAAGAGTAAAACATTGGGGAATTTTAATAGAAATATTAATTTAGAAGTAGGCTATATGCTGGAACCTCCTTAAAGCTTTTAATACTATTTATAATAGTTAAAATTTGAAAGATTGGACAATCAGCAGGGAAGTTATTAATTTTAGGTGTAAGCAGCTGTAGAATTTATAACCCCTCAACGACTACACGCCAATATCCAGAAGCTTTGTAAATTGTATTCTTACACTGGATAAAGATATAGTCTAAACTTAATTGAAAAGTTAAGAATTTTATTTTTTATAACAAATAAAATATAATGCGATGTCGACTCATCCTATCCTCCGGGGGAAGAAGCTTGGAAGGGTTCGGCTGTTCGCCGATTAAAAGGGTACGTGAGTTGGGTTTAATACGACGTGAGTCAGTATGGTCCCTATCTTCTGGAGGGATAATTAGTAAAAAGGGGCAGACCTTCTAGTACGAAAGGATCAATAGGCTGTGTTTCTCTAGTGTACCAATTGTTTGTAAATATTGTAAGGAACTCTTAGTATCTCGAAGGCAAAATTACAGAGAAAAGAGGAAAGTCCTTTTTAACCTTAATTTCTCCATGTTTATTTATTATTCTTCCCTTACCCCGTAGGGGTAAGTAAGGTAACGAGCAAAGGGAAATAATAAAATGAACAAAGAAAAAAAGTTCTCCCTAATATTTTATTAGGAGTTTGTTTAATAAACAAACCTAAAGGGTAACAATATATGAATGCATAGTTGGGTAGCCACAAACATAATAGATAAGTGCTGAATGTCTATAAAGCAAGAATCTAACCCCTAGATACTAATACTGTAATTATTTATTTTTTTTAGTAAAAAGTAATAAATAATTATTGATAATTAAGAAATAGATTATTTCTAGATAGGCTACAAATGTACGTATTGTAAAATATTTAGTTTAGTAGTACTAATTTTTAAAAAAACTTTATGTTAATAGTTGTTATATATTTTTTAATAATATTTAAGTTATTTTTTTTTACTTCTTTTTACTTATTCTATTTAAACAAGAAAAAAAAAATAGTATACTAAATTATAGAATATTAGGGTCTTATGGCTGAGTGGTTTAAGCGAGGTACTGTTAATACTTTTTACAGAGGTTCAAATCCTCTTAAGGCCTATTTAACTTTATTATATTATATTTTGTTTATTTTTAATATGTTTAATTTTAATCTTTTTATTTTAATTTGTTCCTCTGCTTTCCCTTTACCCTTACCCTTACCTCTTTTTACTTCTTTTTATTCTTATTATTTTTTTTAAAATAAGAAGTAAGTAAGGTTATTTTTATAAATAGACTTATGGGTAAGCTGTTGCTTTGCAACAATCCCTCCCTTAGGGAAAAGATAGCTATCTTTATTATAAGGGAGGGGAAGACTTCAGTTTAATAATAAAGGGAGGTAACACCAATTAATAATTTAAATAAATATTAATTTTTATAGTAAATAGAGTAAGATTAATAATTATAAATAATGATAAAATAGTAAGAAAATAAGAATAATAAGTAAAGATAAATAAAAGATATTTTTTATTATAATTTAGAATAATATAAATAGTAAGGTAAATTTAATTATTTTTGAATTACTTTAAACCATTGTAAAAGTAAGCAATACTTTTTCTTTAATTTATTATTATATTTTTTTTTTTAATTATCTTATTCTTTTTTTTCTTTTTTAAGAATAAATATAAGAAAAGGAAATTTGTTAGAGTGGTTTAATAAGTTCGTCTTGAAAACGAATGCTGAATAAAATCAGCCGTGGGTTCGAATCCTACAATTTCCGTATTTTGTTAATAAATATTAATTAATTAATTAAGTAAGCTACAATAACAAATAATATTTATAAAAATAAGGTTTGATTCCTTATATTTATAATATAGTAGTTAAATTTAAACTACTAGAATAACCTTCAAGACCTAATCTTAAAATGCTAATTAAATTAAATTTTTATAATTAAAATAATATATAATTTTTATTTAGTTTCTTTATCTTTAATTTATTTACTTAATTAACAGTTGCTTATTTTCTTAATTACTTTCTATTTAATATACTTAAAAAATAAGTAATAGTATTTGCTACTATAAAACTAACACTAAAACTAAAGAAATTACTAAATATAAAGTCCCAGCACCCTTACTTACGAAATAAGTAACTGACTAAGAAGTTACTAACCCCTAACCCCGTAAGGGTAAGTCAGTAAGGGGAGTGTTGCAAAGCAAGGGAGGATTTTAAGTAAATAAATTAAATATTTATTATAGTAATAGAAATAATAATAGTAATAGTAATAGTAATAGTAAGCAATTAATTGTTTAAATAATTTACAAAATAAATTAAATATAAAATTATATATTATTTTAGAGCATTAATAACAAAATTATTATTTATATAATTTAAAGTTATAAAGTAAATTAAGATTTATAAAACAAAAAAAAAATAAATGATTTTTGCTAAACTACAACTTTTTATTTCAAATTTTTGTACTCCTTTTGGAATAAATATTTTTAATGATGCTCCAGCTCCTTGGCAATTAGGTTTTCAAGATAGTGCTGCACCTGGTTTTACAGGTTTAGTAACTTTACACAATACAATTGGATTTTATTTAATTGTAATTAGTTTTGCTGTATTTTGGGTTCTATTCTCTATTGTCTATTATTATAGTTCTAATAAAAATCCTATAGCTCATAAATATTTAACACATGGTACTGTTTTAGAATTAATTTGGACTATTACTCCTGCTTTAATTTTAATTGCTATAGCTTTCCCTTCATTTAGATTATTATATTTAATGGATGAAGTAATTTCTCCTACTTTAACAATTAAAGTAGTAGGACATCAATGGTATTGGTCTTATGAATATTCTGATTTTATTACAGATAGTGGAGAATCAATTGATTTTGATTCATATATGATACCTGAATCAGATTTAGAATTAGGTCAATTTAGATTATTAGATGTAGATAATAGATTAATTATTCCTGTTGATTGCCATATTAGATTAATTGTTACAGGTGCAGATGTTTTACATTCTTTTGCTGTTCCTTCTTTAGGTTTAAAATTAGATTGTGTTCCTGGTAGATTAAATCAAGTTTCATTTTTAGCTGAAAGATCTGGTACTTTCTATGGACAATGTTCTGAAATTTGTGGAGTTTGGCACGGATTTATGCCTATAGTTGTTGAAGCTGTATCTTCACCTGATTTCTTAGTATGGATAGATTCAGCAGCATCTTAACTAAAAATTAAATTTGTCTTACCCCCCAAAGGTTACTTACTTATTTTTATTATTAATTGCCCTTGCCTTTGGTTTTATTCTTTTTTTAAAATAAAAATAAGAACTTAGGCCAAAAGGAAATAAAAATAAGTAAGTAAGAATACAAAGATTACTTTTCTTAATAAAATAGAAAGGCTTCAAGCCTCCCATCCTAAGTTCCCTCCATTTTGTTTAATTCATGTTTGAATTAATAAACTTAAATTAAACAAAATGGACTATCTCTTTACTCAAAATACAATGAAAACAATTTTAAAATATTTCGCTAGATTATTAACAAATATTAATATTATAAATAGAACTATAATAATGACTATTGAAAAAAAGGATTATTCTTTAATAGCAATAGTTAAAACCGTAGATTACTTAAAATTAATAAAATATTTATTATCTTTCTTAACCTTGTGGAGAATATTTTCTATCTTTAGAAGTTTCGTTTCTTTATTTTATGCTATTTTGGGAGTATTTATTATATTCTTATTAGGGGAATTTAAAATGGATATTGGGGCTATAATTGCTTTCTTCCCTTTTGTAGATATAGAAAGTTTTTTAAATTTAATTATTAATTTCTGTAAAAATTTATTATTTAATTTCAATAGTAAAGTGGAATTTAAAATTAAAGATCCAGTTCCAAAAGTTAATATTGAACCTGTACATATAGTTACTCCAGAAGAATTATTTGGAAGTAATGTTCCTAATATTGAATTTGACCCTTCAAAGGACGTAAGAGATACTTACTCAAAAACTTCATATTTTTTCATATTAATTTCTATTTGTATTATAGCTGGGGGTATCTACTATAATTGGGATACTATTTCACATTATTTTCCTAAAGGTGGAAATGGTGGACCAGCAAACGATTCTAATTTAAATTTACCTAGAGTAGATGCACAAATTACTCCAATTAATAGTTCTTCTAGAGTGGATGCACAAAACCTCTCCAATTAATATTTCTCCCGGAGTAGATGCACAAACTTCTATAATTAATAATTATGCTGTATTACCACAGATTAATAATTCTGCTGGTATGCCTAGAAGAATACCGGATTATCCTGATGCATTTAGTGGATGGAATGCTGTATCTAGTTTCGGATCTTTAGTATTAGTAAGGGAGAGTTCAATATTTATTTATTTCTATTTTAATTTTTTAATTGTGTTTTTAAATGCAAATAATATTCTCTTTAAGAAATATTTTAACTTGAAATTTATTTTATTATTATTTAATTTATTGATAGATAAAGGCATATAAATATTATTTTGTAGAGTTTTTGTATTTTTTATAGTTATATTTGTAGTGATCGGTTTAATTTTTAACTCCAAGCCTTTAAATGATCTGAAAAATCTATTATTTATCAATTTTTATTATTGTTTTACCTTCGATATTAAATGATTTACATAAATTATCCAAAGATACTGGAAATATTCTATAGGAGTCTTTTCAAGTTATTTTAACATCTGTAAAATGGGGGGTTATACCTTTTATTTTACTTTTGGAGTTATAAGTTATACTAATGAAATTATTTTTATCGTCTATTATCGAACTAATATCCTTAATATCTAGGTTTTTAATAAGCCCTTATATAAAAATAATCCATCGAAAGAGCCTAAGTTGTGAGCAAATATTGTTTCAAAATATTTAGGGTTATTTAAAACGTAGTCTATATAATTTTTCCATAATTCAATTACTAAAATGTTTATAGTTTTTAAGTCATTGTTAACTATAGCTACCTTTAATTTTACATGGTCAATAGTAAATATTTTATTAATTATTTCACTTGAGTAACTAGCAATAAGAACAGGAATTTGTAAGTGATCTATGTTTTTCAAGGAAATTGTTTCTATATCTAAAGTTGAAAAGAATTTGCCATCCTTTAGAGCAATATTATTAAATTGAGTTAAAGGTTTAATTGAAGGTTTAACAAATTCTTTTTTCTCTTTACTTATTGAAGAAATAGAAGTATGAAAACCTCTATTATGAATTGGCTTATCAAACTTCTCTCTGTTATAAAAACTATTAGGGTTACCTTTAATATTTCTATTAAGAAAATTATCTAAACTCCATATTTTTATTTTCATCTGTTTTAAAGTTACTAGTATCTACTAATACATCATTTTTATAAATTAATTTTCTCTTATTACCAGTAACGCTTAATGTATAAATTTGATCTTTTACAATAATATTACCTTTAGAAATATTTCTAAACCATTTACTTTGATTAAATTCTTTTTTAATATCTTTAATTAATAATTCATTTAAATCACCAATAGTAACTTGAGATAGAGTCTTTAGTTAAACCCTTAATAATTTCATTACTATTTTCATCTATTAAACCATAAACTTTAGGAGCTATAAATACTGCTTTAGAACAGATTCTTTCTAGTTTCATTTTACCTAATTCTGTTTCACTAATGAATGAGTCTGGCAATGGAGTATCAATATAAATGGAATCGGTATCTGTATTAAATAATATATAATCAGGGTCATTTTTAAATTGTGACATATGAATTCTAGCATAAGCAGAAATAGCTGAAGCTACAGCTACATTAACATTGTGAGTCTCTGATCCATTATCTAATTGAGTGTTTAATTCAACTTTGGGATTTTTAATTTGTACTAAATAATTTCCACCTAAATCAATAATATCAATAATAGATTCTTTAGCATTATCTAAATTTTCAAATTTATTATAATCTTCTTTATTCATAATTTCAGAATATATGAAATTGTCGTTCATTCCAAATCTACCGTATAATGAATTTAATATTAGTTTAGCAGTTAAATTCATGGGTCTGTTTTAGGAAAAATTAATCTTAATTCATAAATATCTTTAACAAAATCTTTAAAAATATAATCAGATTTAAATAAGTAACCCCATTTAACTTCGAATTTATAACCAAATTTCATGGCATTATAAATTTCTTCGCTAAATAATAATTCACTCCATGTTCCGACTGAAGCAACTGTTCTCGTTCCATCTTTTGTATTAATATGAGTTTGAATAATAGGGTGTTTTAAATTATTTGGAGCAATGATTTTACAGAAAAAGAATCCAAATGGTCTATCTTCTTTTTTAAAAATATTACCTTTAAAATAAGTAGGATTACCCAATGGCATTTTATTTTTCAACATTATACTTGCATATAGTCCATTAACATCGTAGCAATATATTTTTTCTCCTTCTTCTGGTTTAGGAATATACATATCAACACTTCCTCCAGTATATCCAGATCTTATGTTATTACTTATATCTCCACTTAACATATGAATACTATCCTCTTTAAGATAATGAGTTCTAAATATAGCAAATGATAGACCAGGTAATGTAGGATAATTATTAATATTTAATTGAAATTTACTAAATATTAATTGATTAAACTTACTTAGAATTTGGAATAGAGAAACACAATCCAAAATACAATATTTTTCTGCTTCCTCTTTAAAATTCCATATCTTTCTATTGTATAAAATTTTATATTTGTTATATTCTTCTAGAGATAAACCAGTAAAATAAATAAGATTAGGAACAACTCCACTATAATTTAATTCATAAAATTTATAAGGAAAAATACCTTTTTTAGAATCTACTTGAAATGATTTACATAATTTTCTTAGAGAACTATCTAATAGTAAATAAGAATCCTTAAATATTATAATTACAATTAAATTTAAGAAAGTTAACAGAAATGATTCTACCTTTGTGAATTATAGGATTACAATATCCCAATTTACTTAAATACTTTACTAAAAAATATCCATCAAATTTACTGAAATTATGTAAATATACTCTATAGTTTTTATATTTTCTAATACAAATATCATTTGTGGCTTGACTTACCATTTTTAATATGTTATTTTCTAAATCTTGAGAAGATAAAGAATCAATAAAGTATGATTTTGAAATAATTCCATCATACCAACATAATAGATAAGGTACATGAATTCCATTTACTAATAAAGTTTCCAAATCCATTGTTATAATTCTATTGTCGACTTTTTTAGAAATATTAGTCTTTTTAATAGGATTAGTCTTTTTAATAGTTTTAACTAAAATAAGTTCTTTAAATTCATAATAATAAGTAGATTTACCTATCTCTCTAATGAAATTGTTATCATTAACTATTTTATCTATCCAGCTGAAAATAAGTTGGCCATTTTTATAATATTGAACTTTATTTATTATTTGTTTTGAAACTTTTTTAACTTCTAAAATAACCATTACATTTTTATTAACAGTTATAACATAACGGTTACCAATTTTATTAATTACTTTTCCGTATTCTTCAGGTA
>Ga0316214_1000009_pt1 | contig 34736 bp, 27 predicted proteins | sample NRE4metagenome_FD_207797 | JGI IMG/M metagenome (GOLD analysis project Ga0316214, IMG submission 207797) | Spruce roots microbial communities from Maridalen valley, Oslo, Norway - NRE4 | ecosystem: Host-associated > Plants > Roots > Unclassified | place: Norway: Oslo | collected 2017-09-15
TAAAGCCTTAATAGTTTAAATGGTAAAACGGCTTACTTGTAATAAGTTAATAGCGGTTCAACTCCGTTTTGAGGTACTATAGAGGGTAATTAGATAATAAAATTTTAAAAATAGTTTTAAAAACAATAACCCCACATTTATTACAGAAAACAACAATGAAAATTGAATAAAATTTATACAAAAAACACAAAAAATATTTCTTTAACTTTTAATTTCTTCAAACAACTAAGTTTGACTCAAATACTTAGGTATTTTGATTATGGCTTATTATTTTACATTATCTTTAGTACCATTATGGGATTAGTTGGAATTTGTGCTTCTTTGGTTGAATGTCTTTCTGTCTGGCCTTCTGGGTTTGAAGACAGCGTGTTGCAGATGAATAATAGGGGAACACCCGATAATTATGGGTTGATAAATCCCGGAACTCCTTACAGTCCTGGTGGACCAGAGACACTTGGCGGCTTCCCACCTGGTGTTATAGGAACTTACCACACGAGTGTTCAAATCATACATGACGACGGTAGTTGGGCCAATGGAATAAGAAACTTATTTATTTACGGGTCCGGAGGAGCCCTATTGATAATGAATGCCAGAAGAGGCGGGAGTCCTAGTCAACAACTCTTTATAATAAGTTCGACAATTCTTGCTGAAAGCGCAAGTAGACTAGTTGTAAATTCTCTTAATGACCCTGGTTACATTAGAGCTCATATCTATAATATAAGAGCAATCTTCCATGGTAACGATAGTGCTAATGTTTATTTGGATTCTCACGCAGAGCAAACAGCTACAGGTGCTAACAGTAGTAGCACTCTACCAGGATCTACTGTAGGAGGAGTGCCTGTTTCTAATACTGAAACTATTCTGGGATCTGGTAGTTCTAGTGCAAATGCAGCAGGTGGACTAGATGAAATAGCTAAGAGCATGCTGGGTGTAGATATAGATTTAGCAAAAATTTGTGAGAGTGTCCTAAGTAAAATAGTGAATTATTTAAATTATATCTTTGAGCCTGTACAGCATACTTTTACAATCGATGTAATGTCAAATCACATCCAAAATATCAGTCTTTTATTCTTTATCTTAACGGCCATAATATTTATATTTTTTATATCTTTTTTATTTAATATTACCTTATTTTTATTTAGCGATAGACTAATGAGGTATTTCACAAATAAGTATATTATCTGATATCTAAAGTTTAACAAGAAAATGATCGCTTTTGAGATAATTATATTAAGTGGCTGAATAGGTTATTTATTATATGTTCTTTTAACCGGTTTACATTATTTGTCTACTCATCCTTTCATTTATTCTAGTATTGGCAGCTAACCTCTCTGTGAATCGCCAGGCTTTCCCCTAGTTTTTGGGTAATCCTACTATTAATAGTTAATAATGTTTAAACCCCTTTCCGAAATCTCCTTTGATATCTCTTTGTTATTAATATCCTTTTTTCATTTGATTTGAAATTATGTTTCGCCTGTAGCCCTCTCTTGTTTTCGTTAGAACTACGCTACTTCTGCCTTACCTCACAAAGTAACCTTTTTTCCTTTGCTCTTTAAAGCCAACAGGGTTATTCTAAATCTCCTTATATGAGGAGAATAATTATTATAAGAATTCTGAGTTTGTCTAATAATTCTGAGTTTTGTCTAATAATTCTGAGTTTTGTCGTAAGAATTCTGATAACGATCCTATGGGATATTAACAACAGCAAAAGCAAAAGCAAATGCAAAAGGGGCAATAGGGCACAGGCTGAAAATAAGAACAAGAGGGCACTTACCAAAAATAAATACTGGTATGATAAGTCACATTAGATTGATAAGCGCAAGAGTCCAGATTCAAGAGGCACAGGGCAACAGGAGTAAAAAAAACAAAAAATAAATAAGAATAGCTTAGCTTAATTAGTCTGAATGGTCTGAATTTCATTAGTATTCTTTTTAATTTCTCTTTAGGTTGGATATAGAAAGCTGATTTAATCTAAAATACACACCCTTATTCTTAGCTAGATTGTATTCAGGGCCAGTTAAATAACCTGTTCCAGTTGAGGGGTAAACCGTTGTTGTTTTATCAATGTAACATGGTATTGACGGGTATTTAACTTCAGCTGGAAAAATTAAAATTACAGTTAACTATTAAGTATCCTGTCATTAAACGCTCATTACTTCAACTTCTCACATCCTCACTTTTTACTTAGAGTGCATTCTAATAATCAGGAAGAGGTAAATCTGTCATCCCCGTAGTATACGCACTTGTGAGGTCTAATCATACCAGTACTGATCTTCGTCACAACCATACATGAAACTTTAATTTCTACCCATCAGCATTCCCCATTAAGTACTCACCGTTTATTTGGTAGGGTAGGTTTTCAATTTATTTATTAACTCGTTAGCTAAAGAACTTATACCAATAGATGAGAAAGTTAAAGGGACTCCTATTTTTGTTGTTTTTTTACCTCTATTAAAAACCTCCATCGCTGTAGCATGTTTCACAACAATTTGCGTAACTCTAACAGCGTAAGCTATAAAACCTGCTTTCTCGCGATTTAAAAAATCACTCATTTTTGTTTGTTTTTTTACATCATCATAGCTTATTTCATACTTAGAAAAACAACCTTCCTTAGCATAAAGTTTTCCAATTTCCTTTAAACCCTTCTTAGGACCTGTGCAAGTAACATGATATCTCTTATGTAAATAAATGGATTAGCTAACCTTAACGGTTTCCCCCAAAGTTACGAAAGACTTTGAAACAATGCTCAATTGACTTTTTTTTTCTTCAAATTTACTAAGCATTGATAAATCTGTGGGTGTTTGTATTTTTATTGACCTCTCGGGCTGACCTATGCTCTCGGTGGCGTTGTGTACACAACCACAGGCCAGAGATGCACAAGTAACTCTAAGACAAAGTTGCGTTGCAATAGTCACAAGCAAAGGTGAAAATAATAGTAATAGACAAATTTAATACATCTTTGTATATTGATCATAAACTTCAAATGACTGAGGGTTTAAGTATATCTAGGTCTAGGTTAGCTTTAAATAAATTTCTGTTTTATTACTTAAAGTATAGTAAAATACCTTTAATAAATTCATTAATTATATTTTATTTATTTGTTGTTTGTTTTTCCGGCTGCAAACTGAGGTATATAAACCTTATGGTGGATGAGTTTCGAAAAAATAAGGTTTGGGAGTAAAAACCTCAAATATTTAGATGTTAATTTTTTATATCCTTTTGCTGCTTCTGCTTTAAACCTTGTGCCAGGTCTAGTTTGTAACTATCGGGAAAGTTTAGAAGAACAAGCTTTAGATTTAAATAATTTATTTGGATTTTTCTACGCTAAAGTAAAAAACTAATGAACAATATTTAGGTTTATTACCAAAACACGTTAATAATAGATTAATTTTTCCTTTAGTAACATTTATGGTATATGGTCTAGTGAAGAACTTAAATTTGCTAGAGAGAATGGATATGAAATCCAAGTTATTAAAGGTTATAATTTCAATAAAGTTCATAATATTTTGGATGAATTTGTTAATACCTTATTCAATAAAAAGCCAACTCTATATGTTCTGAGAAATTAATTTGTAAATTCTTAATAATTTATTAGGTAGATTTGATTTAAGCATAATTAAGCCTATCACTGAAATTGTTAGTAGTAAAAAAAGAGATTTTATTATTAGTTCTAGAATTATTCATTCTCAAACTGTCTTAGATAATAATAAATTTTTAATTACTTATACACCAACAATCTCTAAAAAAAAAACAAAACAAAAAAACCAACAAAAATATGCTTGGTGCTTGGAACAGAACTTAGATTATTTAAAAGTTCTAGATAAAGAATATAAAACTAATATTGAAAAAAAATAACATTATTTAAGAATGTTTCTATAGCTATTTCAGCTATGGTTACTTCTTATGCTAGAATTTTTATGAATAAAATTAAGTTAGATATTTTAAAAAAATAATGGTAAAATTTATTATACTGACACTGATAGCATTGTAATTAATAAAAAATATATTAATCCTGAATGGATTGGTAATAAGGTAGGTCAATTTAAACTTGAATACGTTATTAAAGAAGCTTATTTTAGATCTAACAAAACTTATGCTTTTCTACTTAAAGTTGGTAAAACTGTTATTAAAACTAAAGGCTAAAGGTGTAAATAATAAACCCCTAACATTAGAAAGTTTAAAATAAATGTATTGAAATAAAGAAAATGTTATTACTTCTAAATTAAATACTAAACCTAATTATAAAAAAGCTAAAGTATTAATGGAAAAAAAAGATGTTATATTAAAATTTGATTCATATACAAAGAGAGAAAAGATTTACAACAAAAAAGGAATTTGAACTAATACGAAACCTTTAATATATAATAATAAAGAAAATGAATAATTATTACTAAATCTATTTTTTTTAACTTATTTGAAATTTTAACACGTTAATAAATTAAAACCTTTTATTAATACTTGATCTCTTTGTCTCTGTTATCTTGAAAGAAAATACTAGTTAAACACTCTTTATAGGTTTAACGCTAAGTACTCTTATTTAGTTCTTTTTGAGAATAATAAAAATAATTTAGATTTGTTTAATTGAGTACTTATAAAAATTTATCGCTCTCGCTTTTAAAAGAAAGCTTTTTTTTCTAATAGCTAATAGCTTCTACTAACCTAAATTGTTTAACTAATTTCATGAAATTGACTGATTAATTTAGTTATTGTTTTTATTTAAATTATTATTATTTATTTTTTGACAATATCTATCTTTAAATTTTTAATTTAGTTTTAAAATTAAAGGGACCCTTGCCTCTAGCCTATGCGGTGTAGGTTGTGTAAAAAGCAACCGACCATCCAAAGCATAGGTTCCTTGCTTGTGACAAAACCCCTGTTGCCTGTGCTTGCAATAGCCACAAACCAAAGGTTGCTAGAGAGTCTTGGAGGAGGCACAAGTTCCTGTTGTTCTTAGAGAACAGGTGGCAAAGTAAGAATAAAACTAAGGCGCAGGTGGCAACAGTAGCAAGGCTAGAGCAAAGGTAGTAAATAATTAGGAGTTACCTTTAAAATTTGGACAGTTGGTTTACTTCTAAATTAATCTGTTATTTTTTTTTAATGCTACAAACACAAACACAAACAAAATGATTCTTAATTTATTTTTATGCGCCTTCTCACTGCTTCGAGGTGTAGGGAGTGCCAGATCTTTCCTTCGATTTAACCGAGCCAACTTAGGGTTAGCAGAAGCAGACAAATACAAATACAAATTATTTAATTTTTATAATAAAAAGATGGTTTGTTAATTTTAGTCTTAATCGGATCGGTTTCTATTTATAACACTAACACAAATTCTGTTTTATAATTTTTATCTGACCATTTTCACGGTTTTCCAAGGAACAGGGTGCTTCGTAGTCTACGTTATTTACTTAATTAAAGCCATTTTTGTAGTCTTACTGTTTCATCTCTGGCCTGTGGTTGTGTACACAACGCTAGCGAGAGCAAAGGTTGCAAATGAACAGCCAATGTTTGAAGACTACAAATAAGAACAAAAGAAAATACTTAAGTATTTACATCATCATAATTTATTTAGCTTTTTTTATTTGACTACTTCTTCGGGGGATTCAGAACAATAACATAACAATAAATCTAATTCAAATTAAAATTTAGGGGGTAATAAAAGTATCGATGACAATTATTGTAGTAACATTAAAAACAAAATAAAGTAATTTAAAGGGGTTATTAAGGAACAAAAAAGCAAATTTATAAATAAGGAGGTATATACCAAAAGCTTATATATGAGTAATTTTAAGGTCTATTTAACTTTTTTAGTTTAGGTTTAGATATTAGCCCTCTAATTATAATATGAATTAGATGAATTAGAGGAATTAGAGGAGGACGGTTAAACAAAACAAAAATATAATAGATTTTAATTTATTTAATCACACTAAGCGATCCTAAGGAAAACCTTTGTTAAAATAACACTTCCTGAAGTAAAACATTTTATTAGGGAAAGGAAAGGAAATCAACCGAGACTCCGAAAGTAATGGTGAGTGAAATCGGACAAGCCCAATCGTGTATATTTAAATTTAATTTAAATTTGTATACACCTAAAATAAAATTAACTTGAAATCTCTCAAACAGATAAAACAAATATATAGTTATAAGATTATACCATACCTTTTTTCTTATTTGTAGTCTTCAAACATTTGCTGTTCATTTGCAAAAGTAAGAATAAAAACCAAGAAAAAGAGTTCATATATTATTATATTCATGTATTTTTGTACTAAATAAGGTATTCGAGTCCTGTAAAGTTAATATTATATAACTTTTTAAGTCGTCTAAGATTAAGATTAAAAATTAAATTAATTTAAACTCGATGAAAAATATATTAAATAAAGAAATCTAAATCTAATTACTTAAATTGAGTACGATGAGAGAAAACTTGTCGGAATACAGGGGAACCATCCTCTAAGGCTAAGTATTATAAATTTAGCGATAGTGAAAAAGTACTGTAAAGGAAAATTTTGAAAAGCAAGTAGTATACTAAGTATTTCCTAGTTTAAAAAAGAATTTAATTATATTATATTAATTTTATTTATTTTTAATCTCTTCTATTATTATATTAATTAAGAAACCCCCTTTTTCATCTCTTGCCTGTGGTTGTGTACACAACGCACGCGAGAGCAAAGGTTGCGAAATTAAGTTTTGTTCTTAGTTGTAGTCCAATAACCAATAAGAATACAAGCTTAAGGTAACAAGCAAGGGATGCTAATGTTGGTAATTTCTTTTGTAATTAATTACAGATATTTATAATTAGAAAACGGGGAATGGTGAAATAGATCATGAATTAGTAACTCTATAAGCAGTCGAAATACTACTTTCCTAAGAAGTAATGTATGACGGCGTACCTTTTGCATAATGGGTCAGCAAGTTAATAGGAGTAGCAAGGTTAATAACCTTAGCGAAAGCGACTAGACTAAAGTAGTTTAAATTATTTTTTAATATTAAATTCAGTAGTAGTGGGTAAGTTACTTCTATTAGACCCGACAAGTGCTCTGGGAAAGCACAAATTTGGGTAAAACTATCAAACTCCGGGGACACCCTAAAGATTATGATACCAAACTATAGTTGAAAAACTATAAGTGGCTGAGCTAATCATTCAGGTAAGGTAATAAGTCATAATATGAAGGAAACTGAAAAGGGCTATCGCGGATCTAAATCAGAAATTCTACAAACCCAAAGTCCAAAAAGAGTTTCTGTAAAAGAGCAACGAGTAGATGGTAGTTGGTTTTTAGCTCAACAAGCTAGAAACTTAAGGTGTACTCTAATGGGTGGCGCAAGCTATTATCAAATCAATAACCCTTCTAAACAATTTAAATTTTATTATTCTACTTTAAATTCTGACCAAAATGTTCAATTAAACCCTTATTGGTTAACAGGATTTAGTGACGCAGAAGGCACATTTACTATTGTTATAGACAAAATAACAAAACGAAAATTAGGTTGGAGAATTCAATCTAAATTCCAAATTAGTCTTCATGTAAGAGATTTACCTTTATTATTAAAAATTAAGCAAAATTTTGGAGGTATCGGTTCTGTCAGTGTAAGCGGAGACTTGGCTTTTTATTCTGTATCTAGTCTGAAAGATTTAGTAAAAATTATTATTCCTCATTTTTTAAAATATCCTCTACTAACTCAAAAAGGAGCGGATTTTTTACTGTTTAAACAAATAGTTGAATTAATGGATAATAGAGCCCACCTAACCATTGAAGGGTTGAAAAAAATAATAAAATTAAAGCAGCTATGAATTTAGGTTTATCTGATTCATTTAAATCTGAGTTTAAAGACTTTATTCCAGTAAAAAGAGCTCTAATCCAAACTGATATAATACCTGATCCTTATTGGATAACAGGTTTTGTCGACGGAGAGGGAACATTTGATATAAAAATTTATAGTTAAAAAACTAATGTAGGATTTGCAGTACAACTAAGATTTAGAATACCACAACATGAAAGAGATTCTAAATTAATTGAGCTAATAATTAAATATTTTGGATCAGGGTCAGTAGAAAAACATACAAAACATCCTGCCGTAACATTAGTAATAAATAAATTTATAACTGTAACTGAAAAAATTATACCTTTCTTTGAATCATATCCTTTAGTAGGTGTAAAAAAAATGATTATTTAGATTGGTGTACTGTAGCTAAACTAATGAATAATAAGGCACATCTAACACAAGAAGGATTTAATTTAATTAGAACAATAAAATCAGGAATGAACTCTTGCCGTTGAGAGGCTACGAGCAAAGGTAAAGGTAGAGAAAAATAAATTAGATTGCATGATAAATTTTGATCTCCATGGAAGCCAGGTGATCTTACCAAGACCAGATTATAATGGATCGAACGGTTGAATGTTGCATAATTCTCCGAAGAGTTTTGGTAAGCGGTGAAATGCCAATCTGACCTGGTGCTAGCTGGTTTTCTACGAAACATATTTAAGTATGACGTCTATCTTAGCCTTTATAAAAAAAAGGGCACAAATTTATGGAGGTACAGCAAGGCAGTTCCCAACAGTTTAATTTATTATAATTACTTCTTTTGCATTTATTTTAAATTTTATTCGTTTAGCAAGTGGGGATCTAGTAAATCTTACCTTTGGAAGCGAATCTCGGAATAACATAAATTGATGGTAGATATTCAGACTGCTCATGCTAAGTTGGGCAGTCAAGACGGAAACAGCCGATAACACCGATCAAGGTCCCAAATAGATTGTTAAGTGAAAATAAGGACGTAGCCAAATCAAATACAGCTGTGAAGTGAGCTTGGCAGTCGCTACTTTTAATGATCGTAGTAACAACGCATCAGCAGTTAAATTATTTATATTATATTATATTATATAAATTAAATAAAATAATAGATTAGATTATAAATAATAGATAGTAGCGCCGAAAATTTAACGGGTCTTAAACAATCAACCGATATCGTGTTGGTTAAAATTAAGTGAACTTCAAATTTAGTTAGTTTAGTTTTAATTTAGGTAGTAGAACATTCAGTAAAACTGTTGAAAAAATAGTGTTTCATTATTTTGAGGTTACTGAAGAGAGAATGCTGACATGAGTAACGTAAAAAGTTCCTATAATGGAATTCGCCGAATATGAAAGGGTTGCAAATGAGAAAGGTTTAACCGTTTTGTTTTAATGCGGCCTCTAAGGACTATAGCAAATGCTATTGCTGATGAGTATAAAATAGAAAGTCCTAATTTTAAAGTTTGGACCAGGAAAAGAATATTTTTAAACTACCGTACCCTAATCCGACACAGGTTCATAGGTAGAGTATACATAGGCGTAGAGCTAAAAGTTGTTAAGGAACTCGGCAATATCCCCTCCTAAGTTTGACGACAAGAGGTACCGCAAATTTAATTTATATTTTTTATAATTATTACTTTTGCTTGTTTACACAACCCTCGCTTTTGTATTTTTAATCAATAAGAATACAAACTTCGGGCAAAAGTTGATTAGTCTTCACTTTAAAGTAAAGGTTAATGTTAAAACAAATGAAAAACAAATGTTAACATTTTCGGTGGCACAGAATCGGAGGCCCCGACTGTTTACTAAAAACACAACACAGTGCAATCATTAATATGGTAGTATACTGTGTGAAATTTGCCCAATGCCAGTAATATAAGAGAAGTTATATAAAAATGTGACTAATCGAAAATCCGGTTAATAGCGGTCTTAACTATGAGGATCCTAAGGTAGCAAAATCAGTTGGCCTGCAAAGTATTTCGGGAAAATACTAATGTGGGTAAAACTATCAAACTCCGGGGACACCCTAAAGCTTTTGGTACCAAACTGGAGTCGAAAGGCTATATGTGGCCAGAGTAATTATCTGGGTACGGTAATAAGCCAAAAGATGAGTGAAAACGAAATGGGTTATCGCGGATCTAAATCAGAATTTCTAAACCCACAGCCAAAAGAAATTTATGTAAAAGAGCAACGAGTAGACGGTAGTTGCTTTGGTTATAGACCAAAGTTAAGGTGTACTCTAATGGGCTGTGAAAGTAGCTATCCATTCAAAATCCCTTCTAAACAATTAAAATATCGATCATTTTCTACTGTAAATAGCATAACAAAAAACTGAGTTAAATCCATGATTTCTTACTGGATTCTCAGATGCTGAAGGTTGTTTTACTATTAAAGTACAACCAAATGCTAAATTAAAAACTAAATGGAGAGTTAGACCTGTATTTTCTATTACATTACATTTAAAGGATAGATCCATATTAAACGCTATTCAAAATACTCTAGATGTAGGTAAAATAAACAAATGTGGAAAAAAAGCAGTAATATATGCAGTTGATTCTATCAAAGAAATCCCTGTAATCATCAGCCATTTTGATAAATATCCTCTAATAACACACAAGTTATCTGATTACTTAATATTTAAACAATGTTTTGAAACCGTTAAGCAGGGTGAACATTTAACCGAAAGAGGTTTATTAGAAATAATAAGTCTAAAAAGTTCTCTTAATTTAGGTTTACCTGATAACTTAAAGAATGCTTTTCCAAATATTACGGCAAAGGATAGACCAGTGTATTTTTTTAACGGTATTCCAGATCCTTTCTGGGTATCAGGGTTTATTAGCGGTGATGGTTCTTTTCATATAGTTCTTAGAAATTAAAATAATGAAGTATTTTTGCCAGATTAGGTATACATTTACATGTTAGAGAGTTAGAGGTATTACAAGGTCTAGCTACTTATTTTAAATTATACAATATTGAATCTTCTTCTACCACGAAATTAACTGGACCTGGTAAAAAGATAACTATTTCACCCTTCGCTCCTGGGTCAGGCCGCCAGAGGAAAAGTGTCAGTCTGCAGATTACAAAATTTGATGATATTGTTAATATCATAATACCATTTTTTAATCAGTATCCTATAGTAGGTATGAAAAGCTTGGATTTTAAAGATTTCAAAAAGGTATGTGATATAATAAAAACTAAAGATCATCTAACCTCTTCATCGGTATTTAATAAAATACTAAAAATAAAATCAGGTATGAATCAAAATAGAAAATGGCCTTTGCCTTAGGGGGGTGCATGCTCTCCTTACCTTAGTAGTTTAATCCAGGGAGGGTACTGTTAAAATATATAATTAATATGTTTTATTTAATTGCATGATAAATTTGATTAACCGTGTTAAATGAGGTCCGGTATCAATAATGTAACGATGGTCTCACTGTCTCTACAACTTGCTCAGTGAAATTGAATTGCGGGTGCAGATGCCCGCTGCCTCCAGGGGGACGGGAAACTTAAATAACCTGGACTAAGAAATAGCGACTAGATAAGTTTAAATTAACAATGTGGTGAAAACCCACCCGATAATCCATTATTTGAGCTCAAAACAGCGTGCTTTATGAGTAATTTTAAAGCATGAAGCCTGTTAATTTTTAATTAAGAGCTAGATATCTAAGGACAATGTAATGTGAATTCACGTTTGAAGTATAAGTATTACTTGTAGAAAAATATTCCCGCATTTTTCTTAATGGGTCTGATTAGTAACTTATATATAGTGGAGTCCTAAGGAATATCATTAAAGTGTTAATTTAAAAACTAGGTAAGCCCAATAGTGACTAGCGCAAGCGAGAGGTTCTAACTGTGAAGTAGAATAACCGTTAGTGGGTAGAGGAAATTCAAAAAAGCAAAAGCCTTATTGTAATGATAGGGATAGGTTAAGATTAACCAATCTGAAAGGATGCCTACTTTGAATTGGTGTAAGTTAATATTAGTAAAATAGGGTTAAACCAGAATCGTTGGCCTATGGCCGACAACAACACCTGCTCCTATATATTTAACTGCGGCTAACAAAAATATATAATATATAATATATACATATACAATAAAAAAAAATGAAAAATACACAAAAAATGGAAATACTTAATAATCAGCCAATATTGGAGGAAACTTTAAGTCCTTGGCAAGTAACAGGATTAACCGACGGAGAAGGTGGTTTTTATTGCTCGATTTTAAAGACTAGTTCAACAAACGGGACTGATAGAATCAGAGTAAAGTTAGAATTTAAAGTAGTACAAAAAAGTCATTCAGAAGGTGTTTTATTTAAATTACAAAACTTTTTTTCTTGTGGAACAGTAGTAATAGATAATAGGAAAACAGATACTAAAAAATATCATGTTACATCTATAAACGAAATACTAAATAAAATAATTCCACATTTTTAAACATACCCTTGTTTGACTTCAAAGTTTCTTAATTTTAGAGATTGAAAAGAAATAGCTAGAATAATGGAAACTAAGGATCATTTAACAAAAGAAGGTTTAGAAAAAATAAGAGAAATTAGTTCCAAAATGAACACTGGAAGAACGTTTAGAGAAAAATATAACTTTTTAAGTCATTCTTTAAATTTAGACTCAAATGGTACTATTCAATATAAACTACCGGAGTATTGGGTTCAAACATTTATAGACGGAGAAGGTATGTTCTATAACTATTTAAAAACAGAGTTGCCATTAACTTCTCTTAATCATTATCCTGAGGAGAAAATTAAAGTGATTCTTAATTCTTCAATGGAAATAGCCCAAGCGAATCATGATGTTTTAATACTAATAGCTATTAAACAGTTTTTTAATGGAGGTTATATCAAACCTAAATATAATGTAAGTTCAATTACTGAATGTCAGGAATCTCGAAGTGTTAACAGATTTATACTAAGAGACACTAAGAGAATAATTGAATTTGTTAATAAATATCCAATGTTAACTAGAAAACATTTAGATTATCTTGACTGGAAAACTATTGTGGAATTAAAAAACAATGGTGAGTACAAAAGTCCTGAAGGTTTAGCAAAAATCCAAGAAATTAAAGGTAGAATGAATACTAATAGAGATTTAAGTAAGTAATATAATTGTACAATTCACTAATATAAAAAAACTTATGCTTGAGCTGTATGCGATGAAAGTCGCACGTACAGTTCTTAGAGGATGTTTTGTAGTAATACTAAACGGTGCCTCAACAGACCCTATGCAGCTTTACTGTAGTTAGTTATCATATGAATCTAGAACAATCTAGTTTAATAGTGAATAGGTAAGTCGAGAGACATTTATAGTGGAAACCTTAAAAACAAGATTGGGTTTATATTTACCTTAAAATTAAAAAGAAAAGGGAGAGTTGACTAATGGTCAGTTTGACTGGGGCGGTCGTCTTTAATAGAGTAGCAAAGTACATCCAAATATATCAACTTAAAATCAAATGCAAAAGAAAAAAAAACTTTCTTTTAATTAAAACAAAAACTTTTAGATATTGAGAATAGATATTGAGTTTTTCTATTTATATTTATATTTATATTTATATTTATATTTTATAGAATAGGATAGAATAGGATAGAATAGGATAGAATAGGACTACTTAGTAGTAATCTTTAAGAAATTATTTTCTAATATTAATATATAATTTATAAGGTATAGCTAGAAATTGAATGGAAATCAATCAACCGGTGAAGGGTTGCGCAGAGTTCAATGGCGATAAGCATGCTTAACTGAAAGACTCAAAAGTCGCACAGATACGTAAGTAGGGCATAGTGACCCCTCGCTATAGTATGGGATAGACGGGGATCAATTAATAAAAGTTACGCTAGGGATATAAAAAGTTGTCCCTTTCTATTGAGAAATAGATAAAAAAAACCGGGTGAATTGCAAGGATAATTTTATTTATTAAAGTTCATTTGCAGCGAAGCTTACTTCTACATAATGAATATCGAAGTAGGAACGTTCAACGACTAAAAAGTGAGTAATGTAAACAATAATCTTTTCACGAGCGCCCGGCATCTTAATAATTAAAGGTTTGTTATTTTCGTTTCGCCTTATTGCCATTTCTCGAGAACTAGCACACGTGTATTTTGCATAAAACGGTCCTAATGATCATGTAATAATCATGGTAATAATTGAGGCTTTAGCCAAGAGTATTAAATATAAACAGGTTAACTTATTTTTATGTATTTGTCAGTCTGCTGCTAAGATATTATAGAAAAATAAAAAAAAACCACAAAAAACAATAATAAAAACATGAACAACAAAATTTTAAAAACGGATATCATCGGATTAGGACCCAATAGTAATAAAGTTAAAGAATATAAAAATAGCTTAATAAAGCTTTCTAACATTAAAAAAGAAGCAGCTATAGGATTATTACTTGGCGATGCTAGTTTACAATCCCAAAACGAAGGGAAAACTTATAGAATTAAATTTGAATGGGGTGATAAAAACAAAGCATATGCATTACATGTGTTTACTCTTTTTGATCAATGGGTTTTATCTCAGCCTCATAAAAAATCTAGAATTAGTCCTAAGGGTAACATTGTAATTAATTGGGGGTTTCAGACTTTTAGTCATGAAGCTTTTAATTTTCTAGCTGACTTATTTTTAAAGCAACATTTGCCTGTAGCTCACAAGCAAGGGAAACATAAAGGTATTAGCTATAATCTTATATTAGATCATTTAACTCCAAGAGGTTTAGCTTATTGGTATATGGACGACGGTGGAAAACTTGATTATAATAAAAATACAAAGAATAAAAGCGTTGTTTTAAATACTCATAGCTTTACCACTTTCGAAGTCGAAACAATGTCTGAACAATTAAGTAGCAAGTTTAACTTGATTTGTGAAGTAAGATCAAATAAGGATAAAAAAATAATCGTTATAAAAGATTTAAGCTATCAAGCTTTTTATAATTTAATTAATCCTTATTTAATTAAGGAAATGAGATACAAGCTGCCATATGATTATAGTAATTAAGATGATGACATAGTCTGAACTTACTTGTGAGAGTAAGAAGTAATAATTAAAAAAATTACGATAACATAATTTGAACAGGCTGATCGCGGACGAGAGTACACATTGTCTCCGCGGTTTGGCACCTCGATGTCGACTCATCCTATCCTCCAGGGGAAGAAGCTTGGAAGGGTTCGGCTGTTCGCCGATTAAAAGGGTACGTGAGTTGGGTTTAATACGACGTAGATTAAGTCTCAAATACTCCAACAAAATTTTAAACTTGCTCCAATAGATGTATTATATGCTGCTACATTTTTTGTAATAAAATTAAAATTACTATGAAAATAAATGATAAATATGAAAATAAATGATAAATATGAAAATAGATGATAAATCATTAGTTTTAATAAACAAAAGAACTAATTTAAATTTCTCAAACTTTACAATGCCATTAGCGATATTTACAAAGTATCCTCTGTTTTTTAAAGCTTTATCTAATCGAATAGATCTAATTAGAACTCAATACTCTATTGAATTTAAGGTTCGAATTTTTTAATTAAATAAGGATAAAGCTAATGCTCAGAAAGAGCTTCAAAATAAAGGAGGTGTATATATATTATGGTGTCAAAAAAATGGTTTGTTTTATGTAGGTTCTGCTCTTCGATTTTTTACTAATAAAGGTCGATTACACGATTATTTTATGAAAGGTAGAGTTAATTCTTCTCTTGAAGGTAATAGTACAAAAGTAAGTAAGAAATTAGCTGAAAGCATTGAAAAATACTCAATTAATAGTTTTACATTAATATTTGTGGAAGAATACAATTCTAAAGAACTTACAAAAAAAATTATTCAATTTAGAGAACAACTTTGGATGTTATTATATCCTACATTTAATAGAAGTTTATTAGTTTCATCTAATGACGGAAGACCTATGAGTGAAGAAAAAAGATTAAAATTAAATACAATCAATAAGTTTTATTTATATGAAATCAAGGATGGTGTAATTTTAAGTGGCTCTGAAAAGTTAATATTTGGTATGAAAGAACTATATCGAACGGGTATATTAAGTTCAGATCAGAAAATATATCCTATTGAATATAATTCTATTAAAGGCCATTTAGCTTAAGGGTTGCCATGGAAAAATAAATTTTTACTTTCATTTAATAAGGTACAAGAAGGTTATAAAATAACCGATACTAAAATTCAAAATTGTAAGTCTCGACCATTAGGTGTTTGGGTTTATGATTATAAAACTCATAATTTTATTTCTTCTGAACCTAGTGTAAAAAGTTGCATTGTTAAGTATAATGTTAGCCCTACACATTTTAAACGAATTAGAAAGTTTGGATTAGAGTTTAAAGGTAAATTGTTTAGTAACCATAAACTAATTTAAAATTATTCGAATCAATTAAAACACTAGAAAACCCTTTTTGTAACTAATCTTAGATTTTAAAATTCATATTAATAGTTGTTGGCTTTGCCGGGATAAGCCCAGCTGGCCTACTGCCTTTTGAATATCGAAATAATTAATGCCTTTAATGGTTCTTATTTTTATCTTTAAGTTAAATATAAGTCGTTTTATTAACATACAAGGGCCATATAAAATATAATTAATAAGTAGCAAAATAAAAAATATGTATAAATATATTGACTTGCGTCGGAAAAGGAAACTATTTGCTGGAAGATCCTAAAGCTTTAATTACTTATAAAGTTAATTAGTATTAACTATAAAATAAAAATCTTAAAGATATTACAACTTTACCTTGGCCCCTGGCCTACTCCCGACCTCTCAACCTATGCTCTAGCCTTGCTAGCTTTGCTAGGAAAGAGGGGCAAGAGGCCTGTGGTTTGTACAAAGTAACGGTGGATAATCAGCAGGAAACCAAATAATAATTAATTTAAATTTAATATTAGAGTAGGTTCCTCAGAGACTACACGTTTCCGTCTTAATTTATTTGTTAAGATATGATATAGTCCGAACTAGTTAGAAATTTCTAGTAGCAGTTTTTAAGGAACTGCGTTAACAAGGAGTCAGTATGGTCCCTATCTTCTGGAGGGATAATTAGTAAAAAACAGGGGCAGACCTTCTAGTACGAAAGGACCAATAGGCTGTGTTTCCATAGTGTACCAATTGTTTGTAATATTTGTACAGGAAATCTTAGTATCTCGAAGGCAAAAGTAAAGAAAAAAGATGAGAATCCTTTTTAACCTTTTTTTCCAATAAAAAAAGTTCTCCCTACCTTGACTTTTCTCTGATAAAAGTTTAAAGTTTAACCTAAAAAGGCTTAAATAAAGTAGGACTCTTAAACAAATTATGTTTAATGAGCTAAAGGGTAACAAATTATGAATGCATAGTTGGGTAGCCACAAACATAATAGATAAGTGCTGAATGTCTATAAAGCAAGAATCTAACCCCTAGATACTAAAACGGTTTAAATAAAATAATTTATATTTTTAATCTTTTTATTTAATTAATTTAAGCTTTGAGTTTAAAAAAAATAAGCTATTAAGGACATTTGCTGTTCATTTAGTTCTTATAACGATCCTATGGGATAGTAACTAGTAACAAATGCAAAAGTAAGTATAATTTATTCCTGTAATTAAGAAATAGAACATTTCTAGATAGGCTACAAATGTAAGTATTGTAAAATATTTAGTTTAGTAGTACTAATTTATAAAAAAACTAAGTGTTAATGGTTGTTATTCTTTATTAAGAAATTGATTTTTTTAGGGTTAGCTCCCCTTTTGCCTGTGGTTTTTGCAAAGTCCAAAGCAAAGGTGGAGGATTACCTAAAGGGCAGCGGATGCAACAAAGATTGCTAACTTAAGCTCTCTAGCTTATTTAAAAGACAATTTAATTTTACCCCCCCCATTCAAGTGGGCTTTGCATTTTTGTTTTTTTTTTTAATTCTTACTTTTGTTTAGAGTTTATAACATTTGCCTCTTGCCTCTGCAAGGCTTCGAGTTGGTATTCTTATTTTAATAACTCTAAGAACAGAGTCGCTTGCTTTTTACACAACCCTTGCATGTGACCTAGGGCAACACTAGCGCTACGGCCCTTGCTTCCCCTTGCTTGTGAGCTAGGCTTTTATTATTTCTTGCTTATTTGAATACTAAAAATAAGAACAAAGTTACCAGGCTAGAGAAAAACTTGCCAGGGAAGAGTACAGCTTGCAAGGCTAGAAAAAAGGTTGCAAGGGAAGAGAAAATCTTGCTATGAAAGAGAAAAGGTTACCTCGCATGAGAGTCCTGGAGGAGGCACAAGTTTAGGAGCAGGCCTTGCTGTAGCGGTTGTGTAAAAAGCAAGCGAGGGCAACAGGCAACAGGGGAAAGTTCATTTTTTTATTATTACTTTTATAACATTTGCTTGTCATTTTTTTAACCTTTACTTTAAAGTAAAGAATAATCAAGTTTTGTCTTAGAGTTAGTCTTCAAATAAGAAATAATACAAATCCTAAGGTAAACAGCGAGGGTTGTGTAAAAAGCAACAGTAAAAATAAAATAAAATGCAAAAGAATAAAATCAAATGCAAAAGAATAAAATCAAATAAAGTAACGTCAAATAACCAAATAAGGGTCTTTTCGTATAAAGGCTAGTACAATTTCTTTTCATGGAATGAATATCAGTTCGATTCTGATAAGGACCAATTTTAAATTTAAATTACCGAGGGATACAGAAAACAGAAGCAGAAGAATAAAAAAATATAAAATACTAGACTAAATTTTAAAGAAAATAAACTTAAATTTGTTTTAAACATAAACAAAAGAAAGTGACCAAGGAAACAAGGGCAAATAAATTTAAAAGGGAGAGTTACCTGGCGATTTGCCTTTCCTGAACAAGGTGCTATTGAAATTAATAGGATAGGGCTAGTGAGGCACAGGTAATATATTTGGAATAATTGTATAGAACTACTTCTACAAATTAATATACCACCACTCAAATCCCCTCTTTACCTTTACAATGTTTAATTATTTTGTTTGCCCTTAAGGGTGTAGGCTATAGTTAAGGTCACAAATAAAAATGGGAATGAAGATGAAGAATGAAGATGGTAATGATAAAGACCCTGGGTTTTAAATGGCAGCAAAAAACAAAAAAGTCATTAAGGTAATTAAAATTTAAAAAAGAAGGGAAAGTAATTTTTAGAATTGATTTTAAAGAAATAGTAACCACGGGTATTTGAATTTAGGGCCCTTAACTTAATTTGGTAGAGTGTCTAATTGTCGATTAGAGTTGTTCCAGTTCGATTCTGGAAGGGCTCGTTGAATCTTTATTATTTTTTAATTGAATTGAAATCATCTGGTCTAGGCTCAGAGACTATCCCTGTTTAAAGGTCATTTTCCAACCGTGAAATCCGACAGTAGAGAATGCTCTAGTTTACCTTGGTTTGGTTGACGCCAGCAACAAGTCTTAAGTTTATTCTATCTTTGCTCTGTTCTGTTATAGTCTTTCCGTGTTTCTAGCTTTCCGTAATTCTAGCCTTTCTTTTCGAAATAAGTAATTGAATTGGAAAACCAAAAGTTTTATATAAATACATTTTCCTCTAGCCTCTTCGGTTTAGGTTGTGTAAACAGCAACCGACCATCCAAAGCATAGTCGCTTGCTTGTGACAAAACCCCTGTTGCCTCCTCTTGGTTTTGAGGTTCGGGGTTTGTATTCTTTCTTAATTTAATAAAAGGCAAAAGATCATTTCATTTACAAATGCAAAAGTAAGAATAAAACTATGGTAGAAAACACCTTAGTTTCTGTGCAATTAGCTATTACAACGAAAACATACTTGAACTTAAAAAAGAAGCAAAGAAGAGTCCTTATAGTATCTCCACACTGTATCAATCGAGTAACTATACCCTGTAACAAAGTTATTAAAATTTAAAAAGAATTAAAATACCTCCAGGTTGAGAACACCCTTAATAAGTGTTTTGATTTAATCAGAATTTACAAATATGTACCTTCAAAATATGGAGGTTAGGACGAATCAATTTCTCTCCATACTGCTTGAAACGAATCAAAGGATTGATAGTGTTCGAGAGTAAAGACATAGTAACATTTACTGTTACTCGTTCAGGTTCAGTTATTCATTATTACATCTACAGCTACATCTACCTCTACAATGGACAATCTTACTCTTTCAAATAATTAATTAGTGTGCCACAATTGGTCCTAAGTATATATAAGTATAAATAAGAAAACTATACCTTCATAATAAGTTTATTACAGAGTATCTCTACTAGTGAGTAACTAGATTTTCTGCATCTTTCAGTGATGCTGCTTTAGGTGAAGTGAAGAGTAGGTAGAATATAAAGCGAGTTTTTATAGAGGAAAAAAGGAATTTACTCCAAGTTTGAAGAAGTATTGGAAAGAGAGAAAGAATGCGAGAAAGAATTGACAGCACATACCTTAACACTAATTTCACCTACAACTCATTCGATTAAATCCTTACCTTAATATTTGACACACTCCCTAAAGAAACAGGAAGGGAAGACAGAAAACCAAAACCAAAACCAAAACCAAAACCAAAACGTATAAGTCGTAAGTATTCTGAGGATATATTACCAATCGAAAAAGAGAATTCCCCTTTGATTAGTGAGTGTGACAATAAAGAAAAATCTTTACATTATTTCTTGACATTATTTCGCATCTCTCAAGCTGATTTGAGTATGTTATCTGATTTCGATTCAATCAAAGACCACTTAAATATCGTAAATAAATGAAATGTTTTGTAACCCTAGGGAAAAAGATCACTTATGAAAAATGTAATATCCACTTAAGGGATACAATGTTATTGGCCAAATCAGGGAGTAGATATTTAGCATCAATCGGAAGTTTATAGGGAAAAGGATTTGAGAAGTTGAGATGATCGAAAGGAGTAGATCTTTAGCATCAATCGTCGGAAGTTTATATGTATATGGAAAAGGATTTGAGAAGATCGAATTAAGTAAAAGTGAGTTAGAGGATATGTAAGGATTTTTGAAAAAAGGACAGTGTGAAATTTAAGGAGTTCGATCTAAGTGATGCTCTTATTTGTATTATTATTACTTTAATACAACCATAGTTGGATGGTCGCTGGCGCACCTAGAGATTAACCCATGAGGACTAGGGATATGGGGCATGTAAAGAGTGTAAAATCAATCTGGGATACGAGTATTTTTTTGGATTTTTTATAGTGGACGTCAATTACAAATTAAGGTCCCAGAGGTAGGAAGGCTAAAACGGATAAAGTCATAGTTTTATTTTCGTTATAATTTGGAGAGGTTGTGACTCTAAGATAAGATAAACGAAAATTATAAATCCAGTTTAGAAGAATCGATAGAGAATTTACAAGCTTAAGAAATAGATCAAACAATATTCGAACAATACAGTATTTTTATTAGAGATTAAAAACTCTGTACAAATTAAATCATAAAAAATATAAACTAAACACACCGGTAGCGTACGAATAGGTGAAGGATCTAGAGGAGATAGAGGAGATAGAGGAGATAGGGAGAGATAGGGAGAGATAGGGGGAGATAGAGGAGATAGAGGAGATAGAGGAGATAGAGGAGATGGAAACAAATGTTTAAAGAGAAACTGTGAAACGATACAATAATTAATTTAAATTAAGACGCTCTTTAACGGGGGTAGTGGAAAAATAACCGATTTTAAGAATCAGATAACTGAAAAAAACTCAACACACGTGAGGAAAACCTTTAAATAATTAAAAATTATAAATCAGGAACGGAACAATTTAAACATCAGAGAGGAGGTAAAGATAAAATAAAAGAATGATTAGATAATAAGCTAAATAAAAGCAACGGTGAAATAACAAACATTTAAAAGAAATTTAAACAAACTTTGTTTAAGTTTAAATGGTTAATTCTTACTTTTTGTTTGTTTTAGACTAACTCTAAGAACACTTCTTGTTTGAGGGTCTTAGTAAATAAAATTACTACGCTCCTGTTATATCTTAATCCTCCAAAGTACTAAAATTCTTAAAAGGGTTGTTCACTTCACATTTTCTTATCCTCAAGATCTATTTTTCTCCTTTCCTCCCACTTGTTGGTCAATGAAGTTGGTCAATTAAATCAAATGTTTAATCTCTATTTCTATTGGGGATTTTAATACTTGTAATTATCCTCAGTGAATTTAATGATCTAACTGTGTTGCGAATCCTAGATCCCAATCAACTAATTTTTAAGTTCCGAAAATAATAATAGATGTGAATTATAAAGTCATAAAGTTTAAATAAGGAAAGTAAATTCTATCCATGTGTAGTTGTATAAATATGATCTTTTACTAAAATCTCTATATATATCTTTTTCTTTTTTGTTTGTTAATAAATAAATTTTAAGTTAAATACTGTCTTACGTTATTAGGTAAAAGTTAGAGTTCGTGTAAGTCTAAAGTGCGGATTTGAATACAATTAAACTCTATTTATATAGGAAAATAAAAACAATTTAAGCAATCAATATAATTATATTTATAATTAATAAAAGTGCCAGTGTCCACAAGTAATGGGAAGTTCGCGATAAAATAAAATAAAAAAAAAATAAGTATCTAAATTTCTAAATTTCAATTTTATATTTTGATATTAAAATACAAAACAAACAAAAAAAAATGAACAAAAACAAAACGATATATAAATCTAACTTTCAACATTTTCCTTTTCATTTGGTAGATCCTTCTCCGTGGCCTATTTTACTTAGTTTTTCTTTATTAAATTTAACTGTTGGTTCTGTTACGTATATGCATGGTTTTTCTTATGGAGGTTATATTTTAACTTTAGGATTTATTTTAACTACTTATGGGATGATATTATGGTTTAGGGATGTTGTAATAGAAGCATCCTATTTAGGTCACCATACCACAGAAGTTAAACATGGTTTAATGTTAGGAGTTTTACTTTTTATTGTAAGTGAAGTTTTCGCTTTTTTATCTGTTTTTTGGGCTTTCTTTCATTCTAGTTTATCTCCTTCTATTGAAATAGGAGGTAGTTGGCCTCCTTTAGGGATCACTCCATTAGATCCTTTTGCTATACCTTTACTTAATACTTTTTTATTGTTATCTAGTGGTGTTAGCCACAAATGTGAAATATTTTATTCTTTTGTTTTATTTAGTTGTAGTTCTTTACCTTTTAGCTCACCTAGAGTTAATCCAATTAAAAGAATTGGACCTCATAATTCTGAGATCTTAAGTATTTTTATTGGTTCTTTACTTGGTGATGGTTCAATGGAAAAATCTCTAAATGGAAGTAGATTTGTCTATTCTCATGCAAAATTAAATGGAGAATATTTGTTATGATTACATCAAGTAATAAGTAAATTAGGTTATACTGATAAAATTATACCTAAATTTTACATTAGAAAAGGTTCAGAATTAGTAAATGAGTTAAATAAAATTAGATATTATGATAGTTACTTTTGCATTTGCAATTGAAATGAAATGAAAAGCAAATGTAGTTATAGTTATAGTTATAGACTTAGAAGTTTTACTTTTTATTCTTTAAACTGGATGTATGATGCTTTTTATCCAAATAAAACTAGAAAAGTAATACCTGATTTTATGAATATTTATTTAACTCCTTTAGCTTTAGCTGTATGAATGATGGATGATGGAACATATTTAAAAAATAAAGGGTTTAAATTTAGTACCAATAGTTTTACTCTTAAAGAAGTACAAAACCTAGCTTCGATATTAAAAACTAAATATAATCTAGATACTACTATTCATAAATCTGGTTTAAATAATCAATACAATATTTATGTTCCTAAGACTAGTTTTATTATTTTAAGAGAAATAGCTAAACCTTATTTTCATCCTACTATGCTATATAAATTAAATAATATTTAAAATTACTATTGCTTGTGACCTTAGGGCAACAGTTGCTAGGCTAGAGCACAGGTTCCCTCGCTTTTTACCTTAGGGCAAAACTTGCGGTTGCGAAAGCGAGAGCCAAAGGCAACAGGCAAAACTTGCGGTGCGGGCCTTGCTTTTTCGGATAAGGCTACAGGCAAAATTTGCGGTGCGGGCCTAGCTAATGCGCAGCGGGCAACAGGCGACAGGCAACAGTTCAATGCAAAAGAAATTAAAAAACTATTAATAATTAATAATTTATTATTTTTAAGCAGTGTAGTTTGTTAAAAACATCAATCATCATTTAATTTACCAAGGCTAAAACAATTGTGAGAATGTTTCTAAGTAATTAAGATATTAATTTTATAGTTATTTTATTTGCAATTTCCAAATGCCATTTAAATGAACAGCAAAGGTAGAGTTATTTTTATTTTACAATTTTAAAACGAATAACGAATATAATATTTTGCATAGTCAAAGTTATTACCTTAGAAAAAGCAAGGAAAACAAACTTTCTTTAATTCTGACTTTTTCTTAAACTAAGAACAAAAGCCAAAGTTATTACCTTAGACTTAGAAAAATAAAGGAAAAACAACTTTCTTTAACCTTTGCTTGTTACTTTTAGCTAATGTGTGCCTCCTTTAGGTAGCAAAAGCAATTGAGAGGCAAAAGTGAGAAGATATAGTTCCTATAAAATAAAATAAGAACATATTTTGGCGACACTGATGAAAACGGTCAACGTAAAGCATTTGAATTATAAGACCGTCGGCTTATTAAATTTATTATTTTTATTAGAATCTTGCTATTATAGGAAGTAGGGAGATTTGCTTCACTTTCTACCCTGTGTTTTAGCTAAGAAAAGGCAACAGGCAAATAGATAGTTAAATATTAATATTTTTTGTGTCGCTACAGACTGGTTCATCAGTGGGTATTGTTATATAATTATAATAACAGTGCTTAATGTACAGTCGGATTCTCGAAAATAAAATAAATATTTTTCAAAGGCTTTATATTAAATTACAAAATTAATTTAAAATATTTTTACTTAAAAATTTAAATCAGCCTTTCTTGACCTCTGCTTAAGCACGTTCGAATTATAGAAACAAAGTACAAAGGTACACAGGGTACAATGGTTTTGTTTGGCAAGGAGGTAAAATTTGTAACTAATATATTAATATAAAGTACAAGGACTATATATACAAATGTATAATTTATTTATAGATTTTTTTGTTTTTTGTTTTTTTATTTTTTCTGTGCATTTTTGCTAAATGACCTTTGGCCTGTTGCCACCTGTTCGTTAGAACTACAGCAAGGCCGGCGCGCAACTTTTCCCATAGGTAAGAAGCAAGGCCGTATCGCAACAGCAAGGGCCTAAGCTCACAAGCGGGGGTTGTGTAAAAAGCAAGCGACTCTGCTCTGGGCGTTGTGTACACAAGCCAGAGGCAAATGTATTTTTATATTCTGGATCTTTAACTAGTTTGCCTCGGTTAATTAGGTTTGGTTTATTTGGATATAAGAAAAGAAAAGAAAAGAAAAAAATCTATTTTTATTTATTTTATATAGTCGGAGAATTGGCCTTTATTACTTTTGGACACCATGCTTTAATAGCTGGGAATAGAAAAGCAGCTATAGATGGAGTAATTTTAACTATTATATTAGCAGTAATATTTACAGCTTTACAATATTTTGAATACTCTGAAGCTGGTTTTACTATTAGTGATGGTGTATATGGATCTGCTTTCTATGCTTCAACTGGATTACATGGATTAATAACAATAGTCCCTATTAAATTCAAAAATAAAAATATGTTTAATTCATCAAATATTCAAAATATTAACTTTATTAACACTCTTTCTTCAATTAAAAATGGTAATCTTGTTATTAATTTTAATAACTCTAAAGAACAAAAAGAAATTTTATTAAATTCTTAATTTTTAGAATGGTTCGCTGGCTTTACAGATGCTTAAGGTAATTTGAATTTAACTTTAAGAAAGTTCAATGAAAATAATTATACTAGTGCAATGTTAACTTTTCAAATTGGTTTGCATATAGATGATTTATTTATATTAGAATACATTAAGAATAAATTAAATTGTGGACATATTTCTATTTCAGGTAAAAAATGTAATTATTTTATTAATGATAAAGATTCTTTATTACAAATTTTATTACCTATTCTGAATCTGACTCAGATTCTATAGTTCTAAATATCATCAATTTATTCTTTTTGAAAAAGTTGTTAATTTTATTAAGGATAAAAAACATTTATCAAAAGAAGGTAAATTAGAAATGATAAAATTTTATCATGAAATGAAAAAGCCTTATTTAGCACCACTTAATAATAATACACATTTAACTATACACTGGTTAGGAGGATTTACAGACGGAGATGCTAGTTTTTCTATATTTAATTATAAACCTAGGTTAAAATTTGAAAACCATATTAAAGAATTAGAATTATTTAATAGAATTAAAGATTTTTTGAATATTAGTAATAATTTAAGTATTACTAAACCTAGATTAGATAGATCTAATTCTAATGCAACTGTTAGTTTAGATATTACAGATATACATATTTTAAAAAAGTCTATTGTACCTGGATATTCTAAAGATGGTATATTGAAAACTAAAAAATTTAAAGATTTTAATGATTGGTCTTTTGTGGTAGATATTTATTATTTTGGTTACCATTTATTACCTGAAGGTAAATTATTAATTACAGAGATTAAAATAGTTGGAATAATTTTAGACTTTCTACTCATTATTTAAATAATAAAAAGAATTTATCTATTAATTCTAATTTGGAGGTTAAGTTTAAAACTCTATTTTCACTATCTTCTCCTTATGAAATTAAAAACGGTATTAGATTTATGAGAGGTACTAATAATTTAGTATCTGAAGGTTTGAAAATTATTGCTATTGATATTCTTAATAATAAATCTATTTTCTCTAGTATTAGTGAGTGTAGTATTGCTATAAATATTGATAGATCCAAAATTAAACATTGTTTATTCACGGGTGAAAAATATAAAAATTTAAAATTTTTAATTGCGAGTCCGCCTGGCTCCACCAAAATTCAAAAAAATCAAATTACTAAGATTTAGTAAAAGTTATATATATAACTTAAAACATATTTTATTAAAAATTAATAGAAAATAGGGTTAATTACAAGGAGTTCCTTAATAAATAGCATTCCTATTGGAATAACTATTTAATTACAAAAGTGTAATATAAATTTAAGGATAATTTGTAGCCAAGCATATATTAAATATATAAAAAAAGGAATATATGAAGGTTCAACGACTAGTAAGTGAGTACTATATTTACAATAATCTTGCCACGAACGCCCTACAATATTATAAAATAATTTTGATGACATAGTCTGAACCCTTGTGTAAACAAAGGATATTTAGGATAAAGAGCCTAAATGATAACACATTTGTTCATGTTATAATTGGTACTATTTTTATTGCTGTTGCTTTAATGAGAATTATTAATTATCAATTAACTACTAAACATCATAATGGTTTTGAAGCTAGTATTTTATATTGGCATTTTGTGGATGTTGTTTGGTTGTTCTTATTTGTGGCAGTATATTTTTGGGGTAATACTTAATTTTCTTTAAAAACAAACATAAGAAAACAAAAAACAAAGATAAAAAAAATTTATTAAAAAAATCTTTGCCATTATAGTTCAAATTTGTAAAAACTTCTCCATTATACAATTAAAAACAGCTTATTTTCTAAAAATATCCTTAGTCAGATAATTAATATTCTTTTCTTAATTTTTCTAGGTACTTTATTTTTTTCTTTTATGTGGTCGTTGGAATTTAACCTGTTTGAGATGTTCCAATTAATTATTTTTTCTCTATTTTCTTTTGCTGTATCTATATTTATATTAGATAAATTTAAATTTTCTAATAATAAATTTATTAAATTTATACAAAAATTTGTAATTTATAATTCTATATTAGCTTTAATTGTATTAATAGGTTGAATTATTTATTTATTAGGATTGGATGTTTCTATTTTTAATACAATATAATATATTGTGATTCAGATGATGAAGAGGTTGAAAAGAATAACGAAGAAAAAGAAAAAAATAAAGAGGAAAGTCCTAAAGAAAAAGATGTTGTACGAGTAACATCTAACACAGATGGTAAAAAAAATGATTATTATACCGTGAAAGTTAGCAAAAAGGTTGTTGATAGTGCCTTAGAAAAAGGTCCAGAAATAATGATGGAAGGTGTAAAAGATGTAGCACCTAAATTAGGAGTCGCAGCCGCAGCCGGTAAGGTAGCCGCGGAGGCTTTCAAACATACAAGTGGAATGGCGCCCATACCTAGAATTGCAGTCGTTGGTGGTGCAGTTTCATCTAATGAAGGTAGTACCTCGATAGGATTAGAACTTGGAAAAAGAGCTTCAGAAAATAAAAAAGCAGCTGAAATAGAAGCATCTAAATCTAAATTAGATGAAATCAATAAAGATGGAAGTAACTCACCTTCAGATTTTTATCGTGGTTTTATATATTCTGTCTTAGAAGACTGTGAAATACCCTTGATAGCGATGGTAATTGGATTAGGCTTTTTAAATTACATAGAATTTAGTCTAGTTTTTAAGTTTATTCTCTCTATTATTTAGAAAAATTTTAATTAGAAAATTAACAAGCATTATTTTAAATTTAATCCAAAATATTAAAAAAAAGATCCAGATAAAGAAGTTGAAATTATTAAAGATACAGAAAAAATGTAAGTTTAAATCAAGCAATAAATACTCTAGATAAATACACAGATTTTATAATTGTATTTATATTTATCTGTTTTTTTTAATTCTATTTATAAATATCTTTTTTTAGCGTTAATTTAGCTGAAAATATCGATACATATGTTACAGTGTACAATCACATTAAAAAACAATAGCTTGTAGTATTTAGTCAGAAGAAATTGCAACGAAATTAAATCCAATCGTGTTTCTTTTTATTTAGCTAATTCTTCATGGAAAAAATGGGTCCAACTCCAATCGTGTTTCTTTTCTTTTTATTTAGCTAATTTTTCATGGGAAAAATGGGTCAGAGGATGAATTTAAAAAATAAGGTAGTTAAAAAAATAACTACAGGAGTATATTATGGAGGTAGTTCAAATAGAAGTTCTTATAACTACTGGAGGTAAATAACTAATATAGAACAAATAGAACAAAATTAAAGTATTCATAACTTATTAAATATTATGTCTATAAAAATTTGCTACTTCCTTTATCCTCTGTTCTTATTGTGAAATAAGAAAATAGCAAACAACAAAGCTATTTAATTAAGTATTTTGTCCTTCCAAGATATTTAAGTAAAAGAGTCAATTGAATTCTTTTTTGGGGGTATAGTCTTAATTTTAATAAAAAGATAAGCCCATTTTTGTTTTTTTTTAATTTTTTTTTGTTTTTTGTTTTTTAATTATTCCCCATAGGATAAACCAATACTGTTCCGAATGCAGTCCTATAGTGTACCTTCGTTGTAGTCAAATGGAGTACCAAGTCTCTTATAATTATTTAAATTATTAACCTGAAATGATATTCCTAATACTATAAAATCAATCAGACCCCTACCTCAAGAGGAGAGGAACCAACGTTAGTTATAAAGATCTAGTTATTAGATCGTCAGAGACAACTATGCAAATACCTTGCATCTTTAAGTTCCTTACTTTCTATTCACTGTTAATTTCTATTATTTGCTCTTATTTACTATTATAGGTTAAAAGACTTAAGGAGTATCTAACTGTTTCTATATATGTTGCTCACATTGTTTATTGGGGATAATTATAAAAATAACGACATTACTCGCTGTGATATTTTGTTTTCTCGTATTTTATTTGGGATTTCTTATTTTTATCCTGGATGTAGCAAAGCCATACATACTTTAGTTAAAACCTTTATATTATGAATTATTACTAGTATTACCTGAAGGAGCTCTTTATTATTTTTGCTTATTTTTTTATAGATTACTTTACTCCATTTATTGGATTTTCTATTAAGAGCGTCGTATGTTAATCTTTAAGTGTGCTGTTTTACCGATTGCTTGTGGCTTATAATAAAACTTATTTTTCTAAGACTTAGAAAATTTATAACTCTTTTAATTTGCTTCCATATAACCAATATAAAAAATTAAGAGGCACTTGTTCCAGTAAAAACGTTACACAACCTTTCCTGACAATATCTTTTTAAAGATTACTATTATAGTAAAGTCGTTGGCGATTAAGGGTTTTGTTTTTTGTTTTTTTTCTGGAAACAATATAAAAATTCTTGAAACCCACCGGTTAGTTAAGAGAATAATAAAGTAAAATTTACAACCCAATTCCATGAAGTCGTGGAATTTAGGCTTATATTAGGTAATGTTTACAAGTTTAAGGGATTGAAATAACCATTACACATTTCAAGATACCAGGATTCATTATTCGAATCAATCACAAACAATATGTGTAAATTAAACGATTAGAACTAGTTGAGGGTATTGTAGAAGAGTTGTTGGCTGATCTATAAGCTATAAGAATAAAATAAATAAATAAAGAAAAATTTGTTTTTCGTTTGGATCATTACTTAAACATACAAATACCAAGAGGGTATAACAATAATTCAAAACACTTACACGGGTCTCGATCCGGAGTCTGAAGAACTTAATAAAATAAAGTTTAATAATAATTTATTATCGGTGCAAACTCCTATTCATAGAATAACTATTCTTAAGTGCAAACTCCTGTTCCTATAATCACTATTCTGAAAGTACCCATCAACGAACCTTTCGATATAGGTTACGATCACTCCTTAACTTATTAGATTTCCGATACTTATTCAAGTAAAGTTAAAAACTAAACCCTTATAAAAAAAGAAATACACTTTTTTTTCTAATATTTCAATGAAAATGGCATAGCAAATAACAATGGTATTTTAATTCAATACAAAAGTAAGAATGACGAAAGGTTGAAATTAAATGAATTCTTTACTATAAATAATTTCTATTAAATTTTGTGTCGAACAAACTCGAAAAATTTTATTCAGTAGTACAGATTCTTTCAATACTTAACTTATTGATAACTTGAAACTATTGAAGGGGATGAGGGTTTGTAGGTATTCGACTACTATACAGATAAAACGTCCTCAAATGGTTTTATTTTTCCCTTTAACCTCTATGTCATCTTGTATTTATTTTCCTGATAATGGGAAGTTCTCTATTGTTGACCTTCTTTCGATGTCACAAGAAAATGTTGTAAAAGTGATTTTGATTTACCTTACATTTTTCTTTATAAAACTACTTCGACTTCGAATTCTCAAACCAATAATTTAGAGTTAGAGTTAGAGTTAGAGTTAGAGTTAGTTCCTTAATCGGATGCTAAAAATCCTTATATGGATTATAAAAATCCTCATCTTTAAAAGAATGCTCTGAGTGAATTACTTCCTTCTTCGGATTCTATTAATCCTTTTCAGGGAAATATCCCCTCTTCGTGTTTACCTAATTATACGAAATCTAACATATCCTCTTACCTCTTTCCTCTTAAAACTTAAAATTTGACTACTTTTATTCGAGCTTATGTTTTATAAGTTTTAGATAACTTCGATCTAATGGTGACTGTATTCTTTCCTTTAGTCCTACTTCTACTCCCTCTTCTTTTTGCTGTTTCTTTTTCTTTTGATTATAATCATATGAATGCGGAGTTGATATAGAAACATGTGGAGGTAAGTCTAGAAATGTAAATAAGTATTTTACCAAGGGGAATATACCTAATCGTTTACTGAAGGTTTTGTTTTTAGGGGGGATATTTAGACCTACCAAATCCCTTCCAGCAAGTACTATCCAACAATTACAACCATTACAAGTTCCCTTTCCCTCAGTGAATCCTGTAGATCTACCCTAGGTATTTCCAACCTCTATGGGTATCTTCAATAGTACCATCCTTATAATTAGCAACAACAATAATAGCAACAATAGCACAAAAATCACCGATAGTTAGAACCACAACAACAATCATTCTCAATCTCATTCTTTAGTTCTTTAGAATCTTACTTTATCAATCTAACAAGTATATTCATATCTATTGGTGCAATTACCCCACGCACCAAATTTTGGGATTGATTAGAAAAATAAAAAATGAAACTAGATCTAGTACTAAAATAATCCTTAATGATGAATCAACGATTAGTCTATCCCTTGTTAAAAATAACTATATCACAGCACATTAATAACTATATCACAGCACATTACAATCCTACTGACTTCTCTATGCTTACTGACTTGTATTAAAAGAAAAGAAAAGAAAAGAAAAGAAAAGAAAAGAAAACTAAGCATTGTTGGTAAGACTTACGTTACTTTAAGTAAAAAGTAAACCTTTAAGGTTTTATGACACGTTCGTTTACTAAGAGATACAATGTTAATATTACCAAGTACTCAGAGGAGTTTAAAATACTAGGAAAACTTTATGAAAAAGACGGAAATTATTCCAAGATGGACTGAAGTTATGACGATGTAACCAACTTGAGTTAATTATTGAGAAGAGATAAGAAAAGAGATATAGATTATGCCGTCAAGGATGCACAAATTCTTGTAAATCATTTAAGAGCAATGGAAGTTTTTAATAGAGGAGTAAAAAGTAGGGGGTTCCACTGTCTTCCATGGGTAGAATTATTGTCGCCAATGAATGACTGACAACTTTGATAAACATTTACCATATCAAATAAAAAAATTTATGGTGAATACCTAAACCTAATGGGTAACGCTGACGAAATTAAAAACCCCAAGGATTATTAGCCACTAGGGATGTTGGAGCACACATGTCTTACTACATAGCCATTTATAAAGGTGGTAGAATTGAAAGTTTTATGTACGGATGTGACGAAGATACAAACTGATTAGATTTAACAAGCGCAAATACTACTGGAATGACAAATTTACCTTTGCAGACAATTATAACGCTTACTTAGTTAAAAAGGAGGAGGTAACTAATTGAAGTGATGAACGTCTTATGATTGTTGAATGGTTACTTGATTGTTTATTTTAATTTTTATTTTTATTTTTATTTTTATTTTGTTTTTAATTTCCCCCGTAATGTAAAATACCAATCAATACTTGTTATATTGATAAAGATCCAACTATTACGGTTTACCTTGTCATGTACTAGTTTTATAACGGGTCCTGAATTACTATTAGCTAATAAACAGGGATGTGTATTCTGTATAAAATCTGCTTTTTATATAATCCTAAAGAAAAATTAAACAAAAATACTAATGAAACGGTAAAAATAAAAATAAAATAAAATAAAAAAACTTTTCATAACATCCTTAAGGATATCCAAGAGAAAAGGAGTTTATTCCTAAAGGACATATCAACAACATGTTATACAAAGAAATGAGGAATGGAATATATGGTATTGTTTGTAGAGGTATCTCAAATAAATTGAGTTTCGACTCACTAAATAAGAAATCATTTAGGCTTATTGCTACAAACTTTTCTAACCCCATTCTGGCTTTTTGTACTACAGCTTTCATTAGAATTTGTAAAAGGTGATTGCCTCCACAACATACACAAGTTGGGCTAAAGTAGTGTCTGTTACTACTGATGGTTTGTTTTATTGCTGATATTAAAGATATAGATACTAAACTACTATATTTACCACAAGATGAAATTCTTCTATTATCCAAATATAGATCTTTAAGAAATTAACTATCAGGAGTTAGTGATGCACTGGAAATAAAACTGAAGGCAAGGGGATAAGTTTAACTACTAGAGACTAGAGGATAACACGGCATAGAAGGTAATAAGTGTGCAGTTACGGGTTTAGAAAAGAAAGGTTATATTAAATCTTAACTAACCACATTGTTTAAAAACAAAAATACGCTAAAGAACACTAAAATTTTGTTTGAGCTTACTCGAAATAAATTGTGGTCTGCAAATACATCTTTAGTAAAGGTTGTCATGTAACAGAGGTATTAAAAGACCAAACAATTATGTTATTTTACGACAAGATAAGGAGAATTATAGAACCCAAACACTTTTATGAATCTAAAGTCACGGATCTTAGTAGAATTGTACTAGATAGTGAACCTTTAAATAACATATATTCTTAAGTAAATTCCCAATAAATCTACCTTATAATAAAAATAAAAATAAAAATAAAAATAAAAATAAAAATAAAAATAAAATAATGCTAACAGATCTACTACTATTTATACTATTTATAAAACTAAATTGGAGGTTAGGGTTATAAACTTTATCCTAGCATACCAAAGCATACTTTAGTTTGAATGAGAAATACGGTCTCAGAGGTAAAGAATTCAGACACATTAAAGATATTATTTCCTTTATTCCTGGCTTTAGGTCAAGCAAGTATATAAAAATCTCTATAAGTTCTGTTTAAATAGTAAAGAATCGAAGTTTTTTGAAAACCTGTTGCACCAACTAAAGAAAACATTGAGTTTACTTATTACATTAAGTTACATTAGCATACTTCCGTGAGGATTTATTCTTAAAAGCTAAAGAAATTAATCGGGTCAAACGAAAAACTTTTTATCCAGTGGACAATTATTATCTTTTTAAAATAGAACTAGTTCTAAAATAAAAAACAAAAAAATCTCTACATTAAAATGTCCACAAACATTCACTACATTTAAATTTTGTAAGGAGGGCATCTACGCTTTCAAGGTAACATTCACTACATTTAAATTGCAAGGAGGGCATCTGCGCTTTCAAGGTATAACGATTTGAACATGAACAAGAACAATAACTAGAAAACAGAAAAGCGTGAAAAATCGAAAAAGTTAAAAGGTAGCTAGCTTGGACATTGGACTTTTGCAACCATTTTTTCTTGTAACCTCACCTATTAAACTCCACTACTCATAAAACAAATCCGTGGAACAAACACTTTAAATAAGGGAACATTAATTATAACATATTTATTAACAATCCCCTCTTATCTTTTACTATAAGGAAATATTAAAATAATTTAAGAAACTATACCCCAGGAGGGGTATATACCTTTACTAACCTTTTCAGTTGGAAAAAAAAAACAAATTTTAGTCCACAGTTAGAGGAATTTAAAGGTAGGTAGCTGTACACGAGAATTAGATACTAGATGAGGTAAATGTACATTAAAAGAAAGGTAAATTGTTAGATTGT
>Ga0316214_1000010_pt1 | contig 30289 bp, 22 predicted proteins | sample NRE4metagenome_FD_207797 | JGI IMG/M metagenome (GOLD analysis project Ga0316214, IMG submission 207797) | Spruce roots microbial communities from Maridalen valley, Oslo, Norway - NRE4 | ecosystem: Host-associated > Plants > Roots > Unclassified | place: Norway: Oslo | collected 2017-09-15
AATTAATATTATTTATTTTATTCAAAACCAACACGATATCGGTTGATTATTTAGACCCGTAAATTTTCAGTGCAACAAATCCGAAAGGCTGCTGCGTTGTTACACGATCTTTAACATTGTAGCGACTCAATTCTGTTATTAAAGGAAATACTCAATCTTCCCTTTTTCAATAGTTTTCACTATTGTTCAGACTATGTAATCATTGAATAAATAAATTATTCATTGTTGGGTATTCAAGGAAAGATTATTATATCATTAATTATAAAAATAAATGTATTCACTTTCTAGTCGTTGAACGTTTTTACTATATATTTTGGTGCTAATCACCTTTTTTAATATAGTCAACTTCGCTGCAAATTGTCTTTATATATTTAGGTTTTATTACAGTTAATTCTTATTCAAAAAAAAAAACTTAAATAAAAATTTTACCATTTGGTACTATTACAGTTTAGATATTTTTGCAATTTACCCAATTTATCTTATTTAATCTTTTTTTAATTAAATAAAGGGCTATTTATCTAACCCTTGCTACTAAAATTATATCCTATATCACAAAATATATTTTATTTAAAATATAAACATCTAAAACTATACTTATGTAATAAAAACGCATATACAATTTTACCCCTCCCTCCCTTTAGGGAGGGAGGGGTAGGGTTGGGGTTAAATTATATTTTTATTGTTTTGATAATATGAAGATTTTTTTTTTTTTAACTTTTTCCTTTAACTTTAAAAAAAGGAAATATAGGTTATATTAACTACTAATAGCTCTTATAATTTATTTATCTGAATGAATTTTTATTAATAATTCTATATAATCTTCTTTAGTTATTCTACGCCTTTTTCCTGATTTATTGGCATTATAAGCTAATTCAACTATTTCCAACTTTGCTTCCAATGTTAATGGTCTTTGATTTTTAATTATTAAACTTACTTTTCTAAAAATATCATAATGATTGGCTCGTTCAGAAAATATAGGATTTTTATCCATAAATGGTATAATAATTTCAGTTATTTGATTTAATCCATGAACATAATAACAAGAATAGGTAGATTTCTTTTTTAAAATTGAACCTATATTATTAAAAATTTCTTTAATTTTTTTTAATAATGGAACAGTAGCAGTATCTGTTGTTATACTAAAACCTGGTTTAATTACTCCTTTTTCAGAAAAAGATATTCAAAATGAACCATCACCGTCAATAATACCTGAAATATTATCATTTGTAATTGGAGTAGCAATAGTATTATTTTTATTTTCAATTAAAGGCAAATTAGCACCATTTAATATACCTAAATTAGAATAAATTTGGTTAATTCGTTCTGGTGTTCTCAAACTTGCTGTATTCATAGAAAGAGCCATTTTAACTATTTCTATTTTCCATTCATTTTCTTTATTTTTTGCCTTATTTTTAATTATTCCTTCTAAAATAAGTTTAAATAAATTAAAAGCATGTAATTTAGCACAAAAAAGTGGATATAAGTTAAAATGTGGTATAATTATTTTTAAAAAATCAGAAGATTTAGTTACTTGATAAGAAGCTGTATGATTCTTAATACTTATTCCAATAGTTCCGCAACCAAAATATTGTTGAATTTCTTCTAAGACATATTTTGATGTAAGATCAGCTGTAATATTAAAAACGGGTATAAATTTAATTAAACCAACAGTATTTATAGTAATAGAACAACTAAAAGATCCATCAGTTTGAGTTAAACCAGTTATATAACCAGGAGTCAATTTAAAATCTTGTTTGTTTTGGTTCATTATAATTGTATTTGTTGTAATTGTAGCATTTTTTTTAATTAGTAATTTTTTTAGTATTATTTACAGAATATAAAGTTATAATTATTTTAACATGAGTTAGGGAGCTAGCCTTTCAAGTGACGAGGGATTTCTCCAGGTTGAACCAAAAACCTTCTAATTATACACTAAATAAACAGAAGATGTAAATATTGTGATGATAAGCATAAAATAATAATATTCTTCTAATACTACTATTATATCTTAAAAATGTCAATTATTTTAATAATTGAAAGACTATGTCATTTCTCTTAAAATGATAATGAACATGAACATGAACATTTAAATGAACATTAACATTAAATATTTCTATTCTATTAAAAATGATAAATTATCAAATCTGTATCTATAATGAAATAAATAAGTAAGAGTTTTAGCGTTATAGTCGTTGAAGATTTATAAATTTTCTTGCAAATTACCCATTTTCATTAAATCTATACATTTGAATGTTATTATAGTATATTTACATTCAAATATCTTTAGGGATTTTTTGCATATAGCTTAAATTTTTATTTGTGAGCTCAGTAGTCTTTTTTTATTGGAACTTATTCAAGCTCACTGTGCAGCTGTATTCTGTATGTCACATCCTTAATTTCACTTAATAATCATTTGGGACCTTGATCAGTGTTAACGGCTGTTTCCGTCTTGACTATCCAACTTAGCTTGAATAGTCTGAATATCTATTATTAAATTTTATGTTATTCCGAGATTCTCTTCCAAAGGTAAGGTTTTCAAGGCCCCCGCAACCTAAACGCCTATTAATTTTTATGAATAATTAAATATTCAATAATAATACTTGTTGGGAATTACCGTGCTGTACCCTCATAAATCTTAAATAGACTCTATACTTAAATATATTTCATAGAAAACCAGCAAGCACTAGGTTAGATTGGCATTTCACCGCTTACCAGATCTCATCGGAGAATTATGCAACATTCACCCGTTCGATCATTTTATATCTGGACCTGGTAAGATCACCGTAGCGTCGGGTCTACTAGAAGTAACTTATCCGATATTATTAAATAATTCAGTCGCTTTCGCTAGGGCTTTTAACCTTGCTACTCCTAGTAACTTGCTGCATTTATACCAATATTTTCATATTGGATTAGACTATACCTTCAACTCAAAAAAAAAGTTAGGGTTAATAATCAAAATTTTAGTAAAAATTTATTTAGGATTAATTAATATGTTAATTTTAATTTAATCAATAGCTAAATCATTATTTATTTATTATCTTTAATATCAAATTTATAATAAAAATGAGGTATCAAATAGGGTCTAATTAATTCTAATAAAATAACTTTAGAACTACTAAAAATATATAATCTTGTCCCATTTGTATGTTTATGTAGACCACAATCTAAGTTAAATTTCTTTTTTAATATTTTTTTTAACTTTTCATTTTCACTTAAAGAAAAAGATTCTGTACAAATATAAAATCCATTTGCAAATTTATATCCATCATCCATAATTCAATAAGCTAAACCTCTAGCAGTTAATAGAGTTTCAATTTCTAAAGGTAAAATTTTGATTGATTTTAAGTTATAAAACATTGTTCTAAATTTATTAAAACAAGGTAAACTAAAACTTCAAAATTTGATAGATGAATAATTTTTATTTTTATCGGCCCTACTATCAAAATAAGAATAAGATTTTGGTTTTGAACCACAATATAAGTTAAATAATAAATATAAATGTTCAATATAATCTTTGTTCTTAATTGATTGTTTAAATTGCATTCTCGTATTACAATTAGAATTTTTCCTTTCAGCATGTAAATCACCTAACATAAGACCAAATAAAATTTCTTCTAACTCAGTTGTTAATGTTAAATTTAGTTTTTCAGATCGAGTCAGTTTTTGATTTATTTTGTTGTTTTTCATTTGCAATTTTTATTTTGATAATATATGTTTCTTTGGAACCATTAATGATTGCATATTTTTTTTAATATTTTTTTTTATTATTAACTAATAATTTTTCTATTGATTGAATAATTTTTAATAAAATTGTCATATTCCCATATTTTTGTGGAATGTTTGAGTGCTGACGTGTTAGCGGCATAGTTTTACTATACTACTCTCTTCTTTCGAATCAGTCGTTACAGGGCTAATAAAAAGGAGTTTGTCTAATATTTAATTAAAAATAATTAGGTTACTCTATCCACTTTAATTTTTAAAGTGAAATAAATAAAATAATGAAATTTATTATTTTTTATTCCTACGATTTACAGCTTCCCACGGTATTCCCATAAATTATTTAAATTATTAGGGTTCACCGTTAGCACAATTTTTTTATATTGTACCGACCAATGGTCATGAGTCAGTTTATTAAAGAATTTTACAATTCAAATGGGCAAGCAATTCACCCATTATGCAAAAGGTACGTTGTCATTTTATTTCTGTCACCATGACTCAAAAATTTCCAACTGCTTATAGAGTTACTAATTCATTCTATTTCACCGCCTCCTCGTCAGACACTCGTTTCAAACTTTCCTTTACAGTACTTTTTTCTATCGCTAAATTTATTATACTTAGCCTTAGAGGATGGTTCCCCTATATTCCAACAAGTTAACACTCGTTGTACTTGTTCTGGTGTATCTTAACGTGAATAAGATAACCAAAGATGTTAAATCTTTTTTAGACTACAAAATATTACAAACGATTATAGATTGCAATAAAGTAGACTTAATATTTATTACTCTACGGGAACTTAGTATACCCTCTCAGTACCCAATTTTTAATTAGGATTATTGACGTTTAAAATATGTAATTTTTTAAAAAATGATTTGCTTTATTCATTAAAAATTAAATATAAACGCTGTCGCCTTATAAATCTATTGGATAAAAATTCTACTTCTATCTACCTTAGATTAAGTTCGGAGTTACTATCAAGTTAATAAATAATTTAAGGCTAATCCGATTTCACTCACCATTACTTTCGGAGTCTCTGTTGATTTCCTTTTCCTTTCCCTATTGAAATGTTTTACTTCGGGAAGTAATAATAAAAGGTTTCCCTTAGGATCGGCTATCCGTTTACGCTAATCTATCTCGTATAGATAGTATGAATGCCATTTGGATTTTAAACCTCCTTTTTAATAAATTTGCTTTAGTTATCCTTAATAACCCCTTTGAATACTATTCTGTTATATTTTATTTTACAATACAAATTAATTTATTTTATGAAATCATATGTTTGTTTTTATATATTTTTTTTGATGTTTAAACAATATTGTCATCGATACTTTTATAGTTAAACAAGTTTTTTATTTTTATAATTTAATATAATAAATATTATTATAAATATTACATAAATCATAAAGTTTTATAATTATTTTTATTATTAAGATTTGGTACATAATATTAATTGATTAAAAATTTTATTTTATTTTTAATGAGGAGAATTAACACTTATAAAATAAACAACAATAAATTATTGTTGTTTATTTTAATTAATTTAAATAAAAGTAATCATATATTATTATATAATTCATTCTATAATAAATATTTACAACAGTTATATTTAAATGGATTTTACTTAATGTTTTAATATTGACATTAGATCTATAATACCTCTAAATTACCTTAAAATAAATTAGAAGTATGGTCGTTTATGGAATGGCAATGGGTTAATAGATTTAAATAAGTATTAAATTTTATAATTTTAATTCTGTTTACAAATACAAATTCTTTTAAATATTAAATAAAAAATGGATTGAATCCTCCAAATTGAAATTGAAATTGATATTTTCACAGACAACTCTAAAAATTAACATTAACATTAACATTAACATTAACATTAACATTAACATTAACATTAACATTAACATTAACATGCACATGTAAATTAAAACTCCAACGATTTAATCTAAAAAATCTATTCTTTCATACTCATACACTCAAAATATAAGTAATTTAATAAATAAAGCATACAATTTATTTTAAATATTATTTATTAATAGATATAATATTTATTATAGGTAGAGTTAGCTTTAATAAAATTTTTTCAAATAATGAAATTTCATTATTCATTATTCATTATTCATATTCATTATTTATTATTCATTATTCATTATTCATTATTAATTATTCATTAAGACAAATATATTTACATTTAAATTAAACAATAAACATAAACAAAAGAATAACAATAACAAATAATAATATAAATAACCATTTATTTTACATAAAAAATAGAAACGATATATAATAGAGAAGTTAATATGTTAATTTGCTTTTTTTGTTATTATTCTCAGTTGAATAAACTTTTATACTGTGATAAAAACGTAAGAATAATTAATTTAAGTTTATTAACAAATGGGGTTAATATAATTGAATGATTGTGTAATTGATAGATTTTAATAGGCTATTATGAGTATAAAACTAAGAATGCTACCATTAAGGCAAACAATCCTGTAGCTTCTGCTAAAGCAAAACCCAAGATAGCATATGCAAATAATTGACCTCTTAATTGAGGATTTCTTGCTGTTGAAGAGATTAATGATGAGAAGATTTGTCCGATACCGGCACCAGCTCCGATTAATCCTGAGCAGGCTATACCTGCTCCTATATATTTAGCTGCTAATAACATATTTAATAAATTTATTATCTATTGATAGCGTCTAACATAAATAATAATTTAAACTATTTACTCTTTTATTTTAATAAGTATATATATTTTTTACATTTATTCATAATTTACTTTATATATAAATATAATAATTATAATTAAAATGAAAATTGTGAAATAGAATTTGATAAAAGATTAACTTTTTTAATACTAAGTTTAACTAAATAATATATAAAAAAAAAAGATTGAACCCGTTTTTTAGTTATCTTAAATATATGCCCATTTATTTTATTTTAGCTATGGGATATACAGGAACTACAGTAACTACGGGATTACGGTAACTACGGAACCTACGTAACCTACGGAACTTACGGAACCTTGTTTTCCTACCTTTACTAATACTAACGGCACTACGTGAAATACGGGTACTAATATTTGGACTACTTATTTTTTAACTCTTACGGTGTTAATCCTTGCTTTTTTAATGTTAAAATTTTTAGTCTAAATAATAGTTTATAATATTTATATAATAATAAAAAAATAAAGTTAAAATTTTCTAAACTTAATTAACAAAAATAAATAAGTAAAATCATTAATTATTATTATATTTTATTTTTATTATTAGTATTAATATTAGTATTATAATTAGTATAAGTATTAGTATAAGTATAAGTATTAGTATTAGTATTAGTATTAGTATTATTATTAATATATTATTTTTATTCCTATTATTTTTAATGTGTGTATTAGTATAATTACTAGTATGAGTTGAATTATAAAACGAAACTAAAACTTAACTTAACCTTAGTTAGATCTAAGTCAGGTTATTTTTAACTATTAGCTTTACTGATTAGTTTTTTGTGCAATTTTAATGCATCATCCATATTTTCTTGACCATCAAAAAGAGTAATCAAATCAGATGTTTCTAGTTTATTTTTTAATTCGTTCATAGTAGTTAAAAATGTATCAGATTCCTGTGCGTTAAGAATATGAGTATTTTCTAATTGTACTAAATGATTAATATAATGAACATCACTTAAAAACCCGTTAATAAAACCTTCTTTCCCTTCATTTTCTAAATTATGATTATCTGGTATTGTATTATAATTCGAAGATGTATTATTACTATTATCAGGAATCCAGTTATCAGGATTAAGACTACTATCTTTTCATAAAAAATCAAAATTGGAGATCCAAGAAGATCCAGGTGTTGATGGTGTAGGATTATCTGTAAAAGGTGGTACATGAGAAGAAGGTACATTGCTAGGACTTGGACTAATAGGCTTTGTAGTATCCGAATTGTAATTTGTATCTACATCAGCCTCATTACCTTGATCTGATGAATCTGCATCTGAATCTGAATCTAAATTATGAGCAGGTATAACAGGTACATCACTTTCACTTTCCATTGATGTACCCTCTTCTAATCCAATGATTAGAGATGAAATTAATAAAATATGCTGAGGTTTAAATTTTAATAATTTAAATAAATATCTTTTTTTACTTAGCCATTTTATATCATTGTTGTTATTTATAATTCATAAATATAAAAAATAAAATAAAACAATAGATCAGATAAATAAATAAAAATAGTAATTATTTTGTAAAAAGAAAATATTTTCTTTATTTTCAAATAAAAATAAGAATATTCTCATTATGAACATTAAAAAATATTGAGAAGTAAATAAAAAATTATAACGGTTTCATATTTCAAACATATATACTTGAGAATAAAGATAAAGATTATTTACATTTAATAAGGAGATATTATGTTTAATATTTAATTTATTAATATAATTATAATATAGAGGCAAATTAATAATTGTATTTTTAACATTCACATTAACATTTACATTAACACTAATAATATATTTAATATAATTGTAAACTGATATTCTAAAAAGATTACTATTATACAATATTAAATTTGTAGACATAGTATAAGGCAAATAAATAATTGAAGGACTTATAATAGATTTTATAGTATTGTAAACTGATATTCTAAAAATATTTCTATTATATAATACTAGGTTTTTATTGGTGACATTAAAACAGTTTAAGTAAAATAAGTTGTTTCAAATTCCTATTTTAAATTTTCACCTCCTACTCTGAATATAAAACTCAAATCCTTCTCACAATCACAATCACAATCACAATCACAATCACAATCACAATCACAATCACAATCACAATCACAATCACAAAAAACAATTTTTTGTCATGTTAATGTTAATGTTTATTTGGTTTATTTTTATAATTTGATCTAAAATACCATTGCAATTTCAATTGCAATGGTATTTCAATTGCAATTGAAATTTCAATTGCAACAGGTAAAGAAAGGGTAGTTTAAGTTTAATAAGTCAAATTAAATTTATCAAGTTGAACTTGTCAAAGGGATAATTGTTATTGTTATGTTTATGGTTATGTTTTTTGTTATGTTTATTTAAAGTTTTATCTCTCTCTTTCTCCTCTTTTTGTTTAAATTTTAAAATTTTGTTCACATAATAATAATAATAATAATAATAATAATAAGAATAAGAATAGCACCAATAAAAAGCTCTTTGGTATTGGGTAGATATGTTTATAAAATGAACATTAAAAAGTCATGATACTCATCTGAAAAAGATATATGGATCAAACAAATTTATGTTTTTAAAATATTTAAAATTGTATTTTATTATTTTTTTTGATATTTTCAAGTTTTTATTTTGAACTGAACTATTTGATTTATGTTTTTTTTTAGCTTTTTTATAATATTAGATTAAATTTTAGTAAAAAAAAAGGGGGTTAAATTACATATTTTTATTTATTTTTTTTTTTATTAAGATAGTAAAAAAAAGAAGCAAATATTAAAGTTAATAAGGGGCTATATCAAAAGCTACCAATATACTTGGAACTAGTATAATAAATGCAACCGCGATAGGTAAAAGATTTAATCAACATAAATCAATAAGTTGATCTCATCTTAATCGCGGAAGTGTAGCTCTTATGAAAACAAATAAAAAACAAAATATACAAGTTTTTATTCCTAAAATAATAGATTGAATGTTTAATATTGTATTATTAACAAATAATTCTGGAATATTATAACCTCCTAGGAATAAGATAGCTGTAATACAACTGAATAAAACAATTGAACTATATTCTCCCAGGAAGAAAAAAACAAATGGTACAGCACTATGTTCAGTCATAAAACCTGATACAAGTTCTGATTCCTAACCCAATTACTTTTATCTAATATTATCATTGCCTCCACCTCACCAACTTTAACACTTACCGATATTATTATTTACGAACTGAACTCTGTTTATTATTATAAAAAAAAACCATTTCAGTTGTAGTGTAAACTCAAACCCTACATTGTTTATAATTATAATAGCTGTTATTTGAAACCCCTTCATCCCTTTTTAAAGGGATGAAGGGGAGGGGGAAGTTTTAAGGATCTATTTGGAGTATAGTGTCTGAGGATAAGATGCAAATATATATTTATCTTAATTATCTAATAAGTTAAAAAAAAAAAGCAGAATACAAATTACAAAAAGAGGTCTAAGTCTTATTAAAAAATAAATAAAAAATTAATTTCATAAATAACTTACACCTAATTTAATATAAATCTAGTTAAAGTACAAGTTAAAGGGTCTTTGACTATTTCTTATCTAGTTATTAACTAGACCCATTTCGTATAGTCTATAAAATTTAAATTCAAATTTGCCAATTGGTCATGTTATATCATTTTGACATTTAATTGTAGATAAAAATTAGACTATTTAAGCATATAGAAATGTGAAAAACCAAATCAAAAAAAAAAATATAGCTTCTTGAAGATCAAAAGGTGTTCTAGATGTTTCAGCTAGAACTGCTATAAAAAATAATATAAAAACAGGTAGTAAAGGTATAATATATCAGATAGCCTGTTGACTTTCTATGATCATTGTAAAATTAAAAGTTCCAGTCAATAATATGATTATTAGAATAGCAGCACTTAAAATTAATTCATAACTAATCATAGCAGCACTTGATCTTATTGAACCTAATAAAGAATATTTAGAATTAGAAGATCATCCAGAAAATAAGATACCATAAACACCTAAAGATGATAAAGCTACAGTATATAAAATTCCCATTGAGAAATCTGTAATAGCTAAACCTTGACCAAATGGAATAACACCTCAACCTAATAAACTGAATACTAATGTAGAAACAGGAGCTAAGTAAAATAATACTTTATTAGCTTGTGAAGGTACAACTGTTTCTTTAAGAACCAATTTCAAAGCATCTGCGAATGGTTGAAGAATTCCATATCATCCTACGGTGTTAGGCCCTATTCTTCTTTGAAAAGCCCCAAGCTGTTTTCTTTCAATTATAGTCATAAATGCCACAGATAATAATACTGGTATTAATATCATCAAGACATCAGCTAACGCTATAAGTAAATTTGCAATATTAGACATAGTTTAAAAATTATTATTTAGTATTATTTATTTAATTCATAGTACAAAAAATTTATTAAATAGTTTTAATTTATTATAATGTATTTATGAACACTGTATAGTCTTAAATTTAAAAATTTTAAGACACAGTCTTGATAAAAAATCAAGAATTAGATTTTATATTTATAATAAAAAATAATCTTCTACTTAAAAAAAAAAACACTTAAATTACCCTACCCCTTCCTCAACTTCCACAAACAAAACAAGTCTAAGGATGAGGTTATGTTATTGAGACACTTTTATGGAGTCTCATAACATGAGACTCCATAAGAGTAGAAAATTTGCAATTTAAAGCTGCAAATTAATACATAAGGTATTAAAGGTTTTTAATTAAGTTTAAAAACTATTTTCATTATATTATTTAGAATATGATTAAATTAACTTAACTTTTAGTTTTTCTTATTAATCTAAATTAGCATAAATAATGTATTCCTCCCTTCCCTTTACCCCGAAAGGGCCCTGAGGGCCCACAGGGCCCTCAGGGCCCTGTGGGAGGGTAAAGGGGAGGGAGGGTAAGGGAAAAATTTATAACAAATTATTTTGGATTATAACATATAACTCTCCAAAACTTCAAATTTCAATTTGGAATTTGGAATAAGGAATTCTGTGTTGTTTTTTTTTTTCAATTACAATTAATTAGATTTACTCTGTATCAAATAAAATATTTTATTTAAAAAATTAGTATATTATAAATTAATTTATTTAATAGTATTTTTTTTGTTATTTATTAAGCTATTCTAATTATTTATATTTATAAAAATATTTATTAATTAATTGTAATAAATTGTTTATCTAAATCACGTTAATTAATATTAATAATAAAAAAATTTTTTATTTATTCTTTTCTTATTATCAAAATTGCATTTGAAATATCAAAATATTTAACAGATTGAGTTATAATAAGAATACTATTTACATTTTGTTAATAATATAATTGAATATATATATTATTATGGATTTGTTTTTTTAACTTTTTTAATATTTATATTCTGATTTTATTGTGACAATTATGAACAATTTTTTATTTTTTTAATTCTCGTTTGGACTTGAACCAAAAACATATACTTTAGAAGAGTAGCGTTCTACCATTAAACTACGAGAATACTAATATTAATACTAAATACTAATTCTAATACCAATACTACTAACGTCATCGGACATTTTATATTTAATAAAACCAACAATAATAATGTATAAATTTTTAATTTGTATTATATAATAATTAATAGATAAAAAAATTTTATATCTTTTAATTTAATAACATATAAAAATTTATTACATTTACATAATAGATTATATATTTTTATATTTAATATATAAAGATAATAAATTTGCATTTATCTATTTATGTATCTTTTTTTTTATTTATCTTATCTATTTATGTATTTTTTTATTTTTTTTTTAATCAAAAAAATTCAATAAAAAATGATTTTTAACTTAACTACTTTTAATAATATACTTCCCCTCCATCAAAATTTAAATTTGAGGACAATATGTAGGTTTGATAGATGATATTTTAAGATTTAATAAATTAAGTGTATTTAAATATTGTTAATAATTTAGAGTTAAGATGGAATTGAACCATAATTTAGATAGACTTTGCAGGTCTACTACAGAACCATCTGTAAACTTAACTCACTATTTAAATACAATTAATATTATATTAAAATCGCATAGTATAAGCATATCAAAATGATTAGTAATAAATGAACATATTATAATTAACTTTGTATTAATAATTTTTTTTATTAAACATTGTTTAATTATTTTTGTATCTAATATAATAAAAAAATAAATTGAATTGAGTTTTAATATTAAAAATATACTTATATAACTACGTATAATAAAAGATTTTTACTTAAAATTTAATTTAAATATTATTAACTATATTGTAAGTTACTACTTTTAGTAATTTATTTGTTAAAAAACAAAAATTAATTTTTATTTTCAAAATACTATCTTTTTGTAGTAGTTTATTAAATTTAATTATAAACATAATCATAAAAAATAAAAGAAGTTTAGTTTTAAAATAAAGTTTAAACTACAATTATAAGTTATTATTTAATTAATATATAAATTTAATAAAGCCTATAATTTAATGGTAGAATAATTTCTTGATGAGAAATATGTAGAAGTTCAAATCTTCTTGGGCTTATCTAACAAAATGAATTATTTATCTAAAGTTATAAAGAATAAATTATTATTATTATTTAAAAAATCATATTTATATTTAGTGCCATGATATTGCTATACTTTACAATTTTATTTTTATATCTATATTTATAGATATATATTTATTAAAATTGTTACAATAAAATATATACTTTTAAATTTATATATTTTATTTAACTTACTTACTCTGACAATTTTAATAATGATATAAAAAATAATATAATACTAATATTAGGCTTATATTATTTTGCCTATTATTTTTAAATAATATATTTTTTGTTTTAAGTTTTCATTTACAAAGATAATATAAAAATAGTATTTATTTAAGTTCAATTTTATATTAATTATATATATATATATTTAGTTGTCAATTGTTTTTATTTTTATTTTTTTTTTTATTTATTTATTTTAATTTTAAAAATATACTTTAAGATTTAACATAACCTTTAATTATTTAATTATAATAAACAAAAAATTTTTTTTTATCTTTTATTTTTATTATCATTATTATTAATGTCTATTTTTTTTTTAATTAAATTTTATATGTAAATAAATTTTAATTGGTTTATTTTTTTGTATTTAAAGTATATATATAAATTGTATAATTTAATTTAATAAATAAAATATAATAAACAAAAGAATATATATTTAAACTAAAATTTTTGATGTGTCATCAAGATATGGTTAAGCAAATTAACTAATCTATTATATTTCACTTATCTATATTAATATTTGTAGTCTTAATTCTTATTTTTATTTCATAAAAAAAAAAAACAAGAATACAAAATAAAATTTATCCCATTCCCTCCCCTTCCAAAAAGTGAAGGTGAGGTTTGGGAGGATTTGTATTGTTTTTTTGATATTAAAAATAAGGCTTAAAAAATAAACTGCATAAGTTTATATATTTAAAATATGCATATAATAAAATAACAAAGAAATAAAAATTTAAAAATAAATGCGAAATTTAAAAAATAATGTATTACTTAGACTATATAATTCTTATATAGTTGATTCACCCCAACCAGCCAATATATCCTATTTTTGAAATTTCGGTTCTTTATTAGCAATATGTTTAGTAATTCAAATTTTAACGGGTGTATTCTTAGCAATGCATTACTCCCCTAATGTTGAATTAGCTTTTAATAGTGTTGAACATATAAATTATATACCTAATAATTAATTATTATTTAATTGATTATTTATAAAGTATTGATGTGTTCTTTAAAATTTTCTATATGCTGGTAAACTTTATTTTTAATAGTAATCAGCAGGATATAATATATCCTCAGAGGCTATACGTAAATACATAAAAATAATATAGTCCATAAGTATTCTTATTTAAATAGAATAATGTAAAATTTTACATAAGAAAAATTTAAACACCATAATAAATAATTTTATGTTCAATATAAATTATAATTTATTTTTTATTTTATTTTAAATTCCTACCATTTTTAATAGGTATTATAATTCTTTGTTTTGTTCCTAATACTCATTATCCCTTTCACCCCGAAGGGGAGGGGTAAAAAAAAAAAATCATAAGCTATTTTTAATTTATTTAGGGGGTTTACTGATGGAGAAGGTTGTTTTACGATTAAAATAGATAAACGTGGAAACATTGGTTTTAGGTTTTCTATTAATCTTCACATAGATGATATTGATGTATTATATTATATAAAATCTCAATTAGGAGTAGGTCATGTTTATAAAGGACTTAAATCTCCAACTGCTATGTACAGAATCACTAGTTTAAATGATATATTAATTGTATTAGTTCCTATTTTTACAAATTTTCCACTTCTATCTACTAAATTACTTGATTTTAATGATTTTTTAAAAGCTATTAATATAAAATCTAAGTATGTTGGTAAAAATTTACCTATTTCTAAATTAAATAAAATAACAAAATTAAAAATTAATATGAATAGAGGTCGTAAAAAGATATCAGTTAAAGAAATTAACCAACTTTCGAATCAGGTTAATATAACATCTTTTTGATTATTATGATTTATTGAAGCTGAAGGAACTTTTGGTATTAAAAATTTAACTCCTTATTTTCAAATCGCACAACTTAAAAAAAGCTATTATTTAATAAATTCTATAAGTAATTTTTTAAATAATTTACCTTTGTTAAATAAAGAAACACTAAAAGCAAAAAAAACCTTTAAGTAGTATTGTAATTAATAATAAAACAGATGTTTTATCATTAACAATAAATGATATAGATAGTCTTTATGGATATATTATGCCTTTTTTACAATCCTTAACTTTTTATACTAGAAAAAGTATAGATTTTAAATTTTGATGTGTAGCTTTAAAAATACATAAATTCGGTTATATTTATTTACCCTCTCCCTTTGGGAGGTATAAATTTGATAAATAAAATGTCAGTTTCTTCTAATACATTGAGATATTCTAATAGAGTTTTAGAAAAGGTAAATTCTGTATCTCAATCTATGATTGATTCTATATTTAATATTAAACCACCATTTGATTTATCAACGGGTTTTTTGAATGAGTCATTTTGAACTGACAAGAAAATTTACTATTGAAAAAGAAGGAAGAAAAGGATTCCAATTTTATGTTTATGAAAATGGAAAAATTTTCCATGGTTCTCCTTTCAATAGCTATGGTTCAGCTTTAGAAGCAATAGGTATAAAAAAAAATAGTAAAGCAATTTTTCGGACTATTGATACAGATAAATTTTATAAGCAAAAATATCAATTTTATTCATATAAAAAAGAATAATTTTGATTTAATATTTATTATTGAAATGATAGTAATAGAATTTATTAAGATTTACTTATGATAATGAGAGATATAAATAATGGATGAATTATGAGATACACGCACGCTAACGTAGCTTCTTTCTTTTTTATATTCGTTTATGCACATGTTGCAAGAGGTTTATATTACGGATCTTTTAAGTCACCAAGAGTTTTAGTTTGAAGTATAGGAGTTATCATATTGGTAAATTTACTATTTCGTTTGCCAAGTAGAATAAAATTTTTTATTTAAACTATTCACTATATGCTTGAAACCTTATTAAATTATTTAATACTTTTATTTTTGATAATAATACTTTTTATAGTATTTACAATACTATAATAAAAAACTGAAGTAACAATTTAAATAAGTAATATTAAAATAGAAACGAGCAATAAATTAGTAAACTATTCAACGATTACACGTGATGTAAAAATATATAGTCTTGTTCTTTTTTTTTTTATATATAATATATATTTACTAAATTATAATATTTTATTAGTTTCATTAATTAATTTTTTTTTTATAAAAAAAAAAAATATATGTCTCTGGCTTTCCCATAAAATTATTATCATTATTATTAGTATGATGTGACATATATGTGCCTCAACCTCAACTCTTTTTGTTCCCCAAACCTCTCCCTTTGGGAAGAAGAGGAGGCAACTTCAACTTCAACTTCAACTTCAACTTCAACTTCAACTTCAACTTCAACTTTAACTTCAACTTCAACTTCAACTTGGAGGGGGGATGAAGCAGAGAGCGTCACCATCAGCTTTGCAGGTTGGATGACGATTAGCTTATGGTTTTGAAATAATATATCAATGTTCATTATTGATCAAAATAAAAAGAAAAAGGATAGATTTATATGTATTTTTATTCTAAGTATAAATTTTAGCTTTAATTTAAATCAACTAATAACATATTATAGGTTGGATTTTTCTTTTTTAAATGTTATCATTGAAGTAAACAAAATAGTTTATTCTAGTCTTTATTTTACATCAGTTCCTAGTCCAAGACTTAAAAGTTTTCTGACTAAACATAATCTTAATACTCCTATTTTTATTTTAGAAATTAATCCAATAAATAAAATAAGTCTACCTATTAAAAGTACTTTAAACTCAATAGCTGGTACTTATATTTGCATTAATTTAGTAAATTATAAAACTTATGTGGGTAGTGCTTCTATAAATTGTATGTATAGACGTTATGTTGGACATATTCTTAAAGGTATTGGAGGGAGTATGTTAGTAAAACGTGCTGTTTCAAAATATGGATTGGACAATTTTGCTTTCGTAGTAATTGAAACAACTGAACAGGTTAAAAATAAGGAGGAAATACTTCGAATAGAACAAAAATATATTGATTTACTTTTACCTGGTTATAATATAGCTAAAATTGCTGGTTCATTATTAAATACTAAATGAAAATTAGAATCAAAATTACGTCATAGTATTAGAATGAAAGAGCATCTAAATAAAATAAGACTTTTAATAAAACCTGTTTCCAAATAAACTCGTGCTTTGTTAAAATCAATTGCTTTAAATAAGCAACCAATCACAAATGAAACCAGGCAAAAAATGTCTATAAATAATAATAAATCGTTAAAAATAATATTATATTTTTCAGATTCTAATGTTATTTATCACCCCTCCCTCCCTTCTACCCCAAGAGAGGGGTAGAAGGGAGGGGTAAGGGGAGAGACTTTTTATCTATAGCAGATGCAGCTGAACATTTCTTCAATGATCGTGATCGTAGAAGTCCTATAAAATATGCGTTAGCTAAACATACTAAATTTTTAGATAAGTATTATCTCGTGCCTGCGAAGCCTAAGGACTCGATAAGTACTAATATAAAATAAGATGACAATTAAATGTAAAAGTATTTTTAATTGGTATAAAGGTTATAGACCTTTTTTTAACATTGTAATATAAAGATGATCTATTATTTCGAATATATCCACCTCTCCTTTTCCCCTTTGGGCCCTGTGGGAGAAAAAGTAAGATTGCAGAGTAGAAGAAAAAAAGATCGTATATGTCTTCCTAATAAAAAAAAAAAGAACAGATTAATGATGGCTATATTAGCATGGCCAAATTGAGATTATCAGTTTGTAAATTTTACTTTTCATTATACAGCATTAACATTACCAATTTTAAAATTTAGTGAACCTAATACTCGTGCTATTAAGAGAATAGGGCCTCATAATATGGATGTCATAAATATAATCATTTGCGGGATGTTAGGTGATTGATGAGGGCATAGTATAAAAGGCTTAATGTTACCTAGTGTTAGATTTCAAATTGAACAAGCCGTATCTAATATTAGCTATATTTATCATCTAAGTGAGTTATTAAATAAATTAGGTTACTGTGCGAGTGATACACCCAAAAAAGTTGGTAAAGTAGAAGGTAAATAAAATAAATTAAAATATTATCCTATTTTCCCCAAAGGGGAAAAGGGAGAGGTAGTTAGTTATAATTACAGATTAACCTTATTTACATATACTAATTTATTTTGGATCTATACAGGATTTTACCATATTATAGATGGTGTTTTAATAAAACGTGTACCTACTTGAATATCAGATTATATTAATCCTATGGGTTTAGCCCATTGAATAATGCAAGATGGTTCACGTCAATCAGGTCAAGGCATATTTTTGGCTACAAATAGTTTTACATACAACGATTGTGTATTTTTAGCTCACATCTTTAATAAGAAATTTGGATTAATTGTAACAGTTAACAAAACAGGAGTTAAAGATCAATGAAGATTAAATGTGTGAAAAATATCTATGCCATTATTAGCCGAATTAGTAGGTCCATATATAATTCCTACCTTACCCATAACCCAAACCTCGAAGAGGAGGGGAGGGGGGAGACTTAAATGCGATATAAATTAGAAGAATATTTATAATATCTGATTAATTCTTAAAGTCCTATAACAACAATGTTTTAAAAATGAAAATAAACCCTTCTCCCTTTTTTTTCTCCTCTTCAAAAAAGAGGGACTGCAAAGCTAGATGCAGGATAAAAATATCATAAGGTAAAAATATTGTCATTCGCCTTCCGCAGCGTAATACCCCTCCCCTTTTCCCTATAAGAAGGAAAAGGGGTGAAGACGATAGCGGTAAGAGGATGACGAGGAGAAGTTAGATTGTAGGGCAACACTAATGAAAACGGTTAAACTAATTAATACATTGACCATTTGTTCACAATAAATAATTAAAAGACCGTCGATTACTTAAAAAATCGCTACAGACTGCGTCACTGGTGGGTATCTATCATTTATAATGCTTAATGTACAGTCGTTTATTTTTAAATAGTTTATAATATACGGTTTATAATGTTATAATTTATTATACTGCCATAAAACCTATTAGGCCAGGTAGGAATAAAAAACTAATATAAAATGGCTAAATTGTTTAAAGATTTTGATTGCTTTCTTGGGTTATAATTATAGCCCAAAATGATCTAAATTCAATAATTATAAATTTAATAATAACAGGAACTGCGTCTTTACCCTAATCCCTAATGGGAAAGAACGTAGTCACTTACTGAAATTAAAATTAAAAAAAAAATTTTTTAACGCCAAAAATAAGGAGGATACAATAGTAAAATCTAGATCTGATAAGGTTTTATTAAGCGGAACTAGACTTAAACCCTTTCTATTTATAACAAGCCCCTTACCCCTCCCAAAGGGCCCTGTTGGAGGCAACTTGGAGGGAGGGGTTTTTGTTTTTGAGAGAGGGATTAGATATAATTCTACTTTAACTCCCTTTAATAATGACAATTCCAAACAATTAACTGATTTTTTAAGAGAAGAAAATTTAAAGACTGTTTATTGTTATGAAGATTTACATTTAGATTCTACTAGACAAAAAATAAAAACAGATACTAAAAATCTTAGTGGTATATACCTAATATTAAATAAAGTTACATTAGATTATTATATTGGTTCAGCTGCTACAGATAGATTTTATTCAAGATTCTCTAACCATTTACTTTATTTTCATGGTAGTAAAATTCTTAAGTTAGCAGTTAGAAAGTATAAACTCTCTCAGTTTGCCTTTATAATACTAGAATTATTCCCTGAAATAGTAAATAAGGAAAATAATAAAAAGTTATTAGATTTAGAAGACTTTTATTTAAAATCTTTGTTACCTAATTACAATATATTAACTGAAGCTGGTTCAAGTTTTGGTTATAAACATACTGAAATTTCACGTTTAAAAATGAAAAACCAGTATAGCCTAGAGCGACGTGAACGGATAGGAAGTTTAAATAGAGGTAAATCTTTATCTGTTGAAACAAAAGATAAAATTAGGATTTCTAAAAAGGCTCTTACTAAAGAAAAACCTAACTATTCTGAACAAGCAATTTTAAATATGAAAAAGAATTCTAAACCCATAATATTATATAATCTAAATAAAACGGTATATGGTGAATTTACTAGCATTGTAGAAGCAGCTAAGTCTATAGGCTGCAACGAAAAAACAATAAGAAGGGCTTTAAAAACAAAAAAAAATTTTTTAAAAAGACGTTGAATAGTTAAAAGAAATTATTATACTTCGACTAATATGTTAAATAATATGCCTTTATTAGATAAGAGTAATTCTATATGCAAAAACAAAAAATAACTTAACGATCTTAATCCCTATTTTGTTAGTGGGTTTTCATATGGTTTTCACATACCCCTCCCTCCAAGTTGCCTCCTCTTCGAGGTTAGAGGAGGCAACTTGGAGGGATTTAGAAAAAGTGAAAATTATTTGGCTTGTATTTAAAATAGGTTTACACTCCCCTCCTTTTCCCTTACACCAAACCTCTCCCTTACCCCAAACCTCTCCCTTACCCTTTACCCCAAAGGGGAGGGGAGGGAAGAAGAGGAGGCAACTTCAACTTGGAGGGAAGAGGAGGCAAATTCAACTTGGAGGGGAGGGAGAAAAATGGTTAGTGGTTAGAAGAGATAAAAAATATCAAATTAGGATTCTTATTTTTTTAATGAACGGTTATTAATACAGTTAATACAGTTAATTGTTAAAAATAAATAAATTTTGAATTTAGATTATAGTCCCACAAGTTTAAAAATTTATGCAACTTCTAGAGGAAAATAAATTTAAAGTGGAATAACCTGACAAGGTTATTGAAGAATAGTTACAAATTCTTTGGCGATGTTAGTGGAACGATCAAAGGATTTTTATTTTTTTTTTTATTTAATACAAAAGATTCCAGTTATAAACATAATCAGCCACAAGTATAAATGGAGTAGGTTAAAGTCGTTTATAAATAACTAAAGAATATAAAAATGAAAGAAAATAAATTTAATAGATCGTCAGTCATCTAGATGGTTGCGACAGACTGGGTCACTAATGGGTGGCTGAAATGCTGCTTAATGCACAGTCGAAACTTTTAATTAATTTAATTTAATTTAATTTAATTTAATTTAATTTAATTTAATTTAATTTAATTTAATTAATAGAATATACGAATTCAAAGTTATTCTAGCTTTTTATGTAATGTTTTTTTCATTACAATTAAGTAAGTTTGTATGTCTTACCTTATGGTCAAATGTCACTTTGGGGTTTGCCTAAATTAGCCCTAAATGCTTATTATTATTTAAAAAATTTCATAAATAAACAGAATATTGAAACAATATATATATGATATAATCTGTATTTACAATTAGATTATACTAATAACATAGATTATATTATGGTAATAACACCATCTAAATTACTTAGAATAAGAGCTGATAAACGTATAGGTCCACATAACTTTGATATATTATCTATTATATTTGGGTCTTTATTAGGAGATGGTTATGCTGAACGTAGAATTAAAGGAACACGAATTTCTTTTTATCAAGAAGGAAGTCATCTCTCTTATATACTTTGGCTTCATAGTAAACTAGTTGAATTAGGTTATTGTAGTACAAATATACCTTCCATTAAAACCCGTTTAGGTAAAAAAGGTATTGTAAGAAAAGTTATCCGATTCCATACTTGAACTTTTTCTAATTTTAATTGAATTCATGATTTATGATATGTTAATGGTGTAAAAAGAGTTCCTTCAATAATAGGTCAATATCTTACTCCATTAGCATTGGCTATTTGAATAATGGATGATGGCGGAAAAGTTGGTCAAGGACTAAAATTAGCAACTAACTCATTTTCTTATTCAGATTGTTTGTTTTTAATTAAAGTACTTAATGACAATTTTAATATAAAATCTACTGTTCAAAAAACGGGTGTACCTAACCAATATCACATTTATATTTGAAAAGAATCTATGCCTTTATTAAGAGAAATTGTTTTACCTTATATTCACCCTTCTATGAAATATAAATTAAATTAAATAATAAGTATAGTCAATTAATAATAGTTTTTTTATAAGTTACATTACCTTATGAAAAAATGAGATTGTTAATTTGGCAATATCGATGAAAACTGGTTAAAGATATTTGTTTTGTATCAAGACCGTCGGTTATCTACATCTATTCAATAATATAATATTAGTAAAAACTATTATTTTGTATTTTGTATTTTGTATTTTGGATATATCGCTACTGACTGGAACATCGATAGGTATTTACAGTTTAAATAGTAAATGCTTAATGTACAGTCGAAGTTTTATCATTTTTTAAAAATTAATGACATATGGTTTTACTGTAATGTTAATTACTTTTTTTTTTTATTTTTACTACTTACTAGTTACTAGATTTTTTTTTTTATTGTTTACCTAGTATTATTAAAAAAGTAGTAGTTATAATATACTAGTTTAAATAAAGAAAAGTATAAAGTAAAATACGTGATTTTGTATTAAAAACAAATAATGAATTTATTAGTTTCAATAATAAACTATAATACAATAATTTAAAACTTGGCTACAGTAATTACAAATTTACTAAGTGCAATACCAGTGTTTGGACAAGACTTAGTAGAATTGATCTGAGGTGGATTCAATATAGAGGGTCCATATTATAGAGATATAATATTAAAAATTTTACTTGATGCTGGAAAATCCTTTTATATTTGTATGTTTTTTAATAGGATTTGCATTATAAATATATTTGAAATTGTATACTTTATTATACAATTATATAATAATTATTTAGGTTATATTATTATAATAATTTGAAATAAATATAGTAAAGTGAAAATTATAATAACTAGGGGACAATCAGCAGTAGTTCAAAATATAATATTGTATTTTGAAACTATTCAGAGACTTATTTTAAATATTCAGAAAATAAAAATGAATAAAATATTTAAAATTTTTTATACTACTGTTTCTAAATTTTCAAGTAAGTATAAATCAAACGTAAAAGGTCTATCATATGGTTATTTAGTAGGTTTAATAGAAGGTGATGGATGAGTAAGTATTTCTAAAAAAGGTAAATATTTAACATATGAAATAGGTTTAGAGATGAATATTAGAGATATTCAATTGTTATATAAAATTAAAAATGCTTTAGGAGTAGGTAAAATTAAACATATAGTTAGAAAAGGTATAAAAAATAATGAAATCAATTTAGTTAGATATAATGTTAGAAATAAACAACATTTAAGAGAAATTATAATACCTATTATAGATAAATACCCTATGTTAACTAATAAACAATACGATTTTTTAAGGTTTAAAGAGGCATTATTAAATGATATAATAATTTTTAATGATTTACCTAAATATACTCGTCCTAAAGAACCTTTAAATTCAATAGAAAATATTTTAAATAAACATTATTTTCCAGCTTGATTAATAGGATTTATAGAAGCTGAAGGTTGTTTTAGTATTTATAAATCTAAAGTTAATTATATAAATTCATATGTGGCTAGTTTTGATATAGCTCAAACTAATTCATTTGAAATTATTAAAGCTATAAAAACTTATTTAAATATTTCAGGTAATATTTATAAAGATAAAACTAACTGTTTTAAACTTAAAACAACTAGTGTTAGAAATATTGAAAATGTAATCAAATTTATTAAAAATAACCCAATTAGATTATTAGGTTACAAAAGATTACAATATATTTTATTTCTTAAAAAATTACGTAAAATACCTAGATATTCTAAAACTATTAATATACCTAAAAATTATTAATAATTAAATTATCCAAATCTTAATATAATAAATATACTAAATTAGATAATATGATAGATCAAGATATAGTCCGAACTAATATATAATTTTAAATGTTATATATTGTGTATAATAAGAATCTTTATTATTTTTTTTTTTGTTTATAATATAATTAAAAAAATATAAAAATGAAATTATCAACATATAGCTCAGTTTCAAATGCAACATTAAATAGATTTTTCTCTTTACATTTTGTATTACCATTCTTATTAGCTGCATTAGCATTAGCTCATTTGATTGTTTTACATGTACATGGAAGTAATAACCCTAATGGTGTAATAGCACAGAACGATAGATATCCTATGCATCCCTATTTCACATTTAAAGATCTAGTAACAATTTATTTTTTCTTACTTGCTTTATCCATAATTGTATTTTATTATCCAAATACATTAGGTCATTCTGATAACTATATTCCAGCGAATCCAATGAGTACACCAGCATCAATTGTTCCTGAATGATGTTATAATATATAGGTGTCATTTTTAAAATGTGCCATAAGCTGAAATATTAAAAAACTGTAATCTACTTATTATTTTAAATAAGTTACAATGTTTACAGATATAATAATTAGCTACACTGCTAAAGTTGTTCAGAGACTACAACACAGCCGTTTTAAAACTTAAACGAAAGATATAGCCCAAAAAATGAAATTACTTTTTAGGCTTAAAAATTCTATTATTATCACATATTTTATTATTTAGCATAGCAGGACCTAAATCAACTAAGGGAATTAAAAGACTTTCTAAGATTGAACGAAATGCTATGCAAATAAGCGAAGATGTTATGAGTGCTATAACAGGTATGATGTTTAGTGATGGTCATATAGCGCAACGATCAATTACCGGTAATGCGCGATTTATGTTTGTACAATCAGGTAAACCAGCTAAACGTGAATATTTTAATTTTGTATTAACACTTTTGATAACCTTTTGTAGTACTAACTATACACATTACATCAAAGAATGATACGACAATAAACAAGACAAAATGTACAGCAGTATTGCATTAACTACAATGCAACTCAACTACCTTGTTTTACTGTTTTACGTTCTCTTTGATATAAATAGACTATTAAAATAATACCGTTAAATATTCAAGAGTTACTGACTCCAATTGCTTTAGCTCACTGAATAAAGGGTGACGGTAGTAAGCAAAATGAAGGTTTACATACCCCTCCCTCAGGTTCCCTCTCCCCTTTGAAAGGGAAAAGGGGAGAGTGTATATGCCTTTTCTCAAACTAATGTTGATCTATTAACTTATGCTTTAAAGAATAGATATGATCTGCATTGTACAATACATACAACTAATAGAGGTCCTAGAATCTACATAAATAAATATTCATTGAATATTCTAAGTCCCATCATATTGGCACATATCTTACCTTCTCCCCTTACCCCTTACCCCTTTAAGGAGGGGTAAGGGGAGGGGTATGCAATATAAATTAAGTCTATAGTAATTTTGTTTTTTGACTTGTTACCATTCTATGCTATTTTAAGATCCATTCCTAACAAATTAATTGGAGTAATTGCCATGTTTGGTAGTCTATTAATATTATTAATATTACCATTGTTAGATTTGTCTAGAGTAAGAGGAAATCAATTTAGACCTATAATGAAATGTGCTTTTTGATTTTTCATTGTAAATTTTTTCATTTTAATGTGAATTGGTCAAGAACACCCAAATGCGCCATATTTAGAAATTGGTCAAATTTCAACAGCATTTTATTTCATCTGATTCTTATTGTTAGTACCTATTATTGGTATTACAGAAAATTCATTAATGGATGCAGCTACAGAATAAAAAATAAGATATTACATTACTTTATTATTACATTTTAATCCCTCCCTCCCCTTTGGTGTACAGGGCCCAAAAGTTTGTTTTATATGTGTAAATTTATTCTTTATTTAAATTAATTATTTAATTGAATTTAATTGAATTAAAAAATAAACAATATTAGTTTGTTTATATTTTTTTTTTTATTATGTATACTAATGGTATAATTTTGTATAAAATAATATTGATGTAGATATATTTTTACTTTTTTATTTAACTATAAAAGTAGTTAAGTTAATAAAAATTAAATTTGTCTATTTATAATACAAAAAAAAGACAACAAACAAAAAATACCCCATTCTTTTTTAAAACGAAATAATTTATTTATTCAACGTTTACCCTTAACCCTCCCCTCGAAATGAAGTAGCCTTTTACCCTTCACCCCCTCTTTGAGGTAGGGTAGGGTTATTAGTAGGAGGGAGAATAATTTCTTGATGATAAATAAATATAATTTCAAATTTTATTTACTTATAATGTGAATATTATATTTATTATCAATTAAAATGATAATTAAATTAATAAAAAATATAATATAATAAATAATCAATATGTATATAAATATATATTATAATTGTTACAAGGATATTTAGATTTAAATAACAAAAAGTAAATGCTTTTTTTTTTTTTATAATTATTATATAAATTAAAGAAAGCAAACAAAAAATTTTATTCTTTATTTTGTATTATTTATTATTATTCTTATTATTATTACTAATAATATTAGTTATAATTTTCATTTATTATATTATATTTTTTATAATTTAAATCATTAATAAATATAGTTTTTGTTATAGTTGTAAATACTTTTTTATATATTCCTTGTAAAGCAATAAGTAATATATAAAAAATAAAGAATATACATTTAATTTAAAAATTTTGGATGTTTTATCCAGGTACAATAATCACATTATTAACCTATTTTATTACGATTTGCAATATATCATCTTCTTATTTAGAAGAGTTATATTCTAGATACCGCATAAAATAAAATCAAGTGAAAAGTAATAACAAAAAAAAAAATACTACATGAAATTCCTATTTAGAAATGCCTTTAAATTACTCATCTTATGAGTATTGTCCACATTCATTATATCCACATATTTTAATTTAGATAATATAAATTTATTTATTATATCTGAAATAAGTTTATATAAATTGATAATGTTATTAATAGTTTATTTTTTATGTTTAAATGTTAAATTAATACTTTTATTTGTATATCTAATAGAATTATTACCTGGTTTTATTTACATATTGAAATCAGCTTATATTATAAAAAATATTCACATGAACAACAAAAAATTTATATTAATGTCTCCAATGTTACTAAAATCATCAGCTAGTTCACGTTCAAGTTCAAGTTCAAGTGCTAGTTCTAATGCTAGTGATAGTTCTTCTTCTAATTTATCATTAGGTAGAAGTTCTACCGGTTCTAATGCTTCAGCACCTGACCTTACTCTAACAGAAGAACATAGTAGTTGATTGAATAGTTTTCTACCCGACATAGCACATGTTAATTTCTGAACCAAGACAGCGCAACAAAAACATCTTCAAAAACATGAAGCAGATACTTTAATTGATACTATGCAATACTTAAGTTCTCATCTTAAGTTATCTGACTTAGAACTTTTATTTCAGAATGATATGAAATTTAGTTCCGCCTTGTTCACTACAGATATATATTCTTCCTCTCTTTATGGGAAAACTCCATATAACTGATATGGCGCGTTTTAGTTTTTCTTTCTATATTACCACCACTTTGCTCATCTTAATTTTAAATTGCTGTAAAGAATTTAAAGTGGGTATTTAAAGTAGTCCACTTATTTTTATATACCTACTTTTGTATTCTTTACCCTATATTTTCACCCTCCCCTTACCCCGAAGGGGTAAGGGAGGGTAAGATGAGTGAGGAAGAGAAATTGTTTACAATTTCCATCGATGAATAAAGATGTTAAATATGTGCTATATTTTAATTTTACTTTGATAAACCTAACTTAGGAATAATAAAAATATCAAAAGCATTTTTTTTATGGTTTTTATAATTAATTACTTTTTTTCTGGTTTTTTCTTTTATGATAATAAATTAAAAATAAAGCTCCATTATAGCTCTCCTACCCATTTTCACCTCCCCTTACTTTAAAGTGGAAGTAGTCTTAGATGCAGCTAATTTTTTCTTTTTTTTATTTTTATACATTTTAACCCCCTTTTTTTATTTCTTTTTACAAATATTTTTTACAATTTATTTATTATTACATTTTTAACCCCCTTTTTTTAATTATTTTCCAAATAATTTATTTATTATTACATTTTTATCCACCGTCCATTTTCTATTTTAAATATTTTTTTTAATTTATATTTTAATACTAAATACCAAATTAAAAAAGATACCAAATACAAAATTACAGTTACAAAATACAAAATACCAAATACAATCTTAAATTACTACTTTTCAAATTAAAGTCAACTAAATTTAATTACCACCTTAAATTTTATTTAATAATTTGTATTTATGTATTTATTTATTATAAATACCTACCCCTTCTCAATAACCCTCCCCTTATCCCAATAACAATAACAATAACAATAACAATAACAATAACAATAACAATAACAATAACAATAACAATAACAATAACCTAAACCCTTTGGTCCCTTTGGGAGGTTGGGTAAGGGGTCCACATGGCCTCTTGGGCCAAAGGGAGGGGTGGGACATAAAGTAAAATTGTAAATTTTTAAGCTTTCAATTTGCAATTTGCACGTTGCGCTCTCTAAATTTTAAACAAAAATTGTTAAATATACATTAATATTTATATATATGTTAACTAAGGCAATTTTTTAAATCCACTTAGTTTAAATAAAATCATTTTCATTAATATAGAAAAATTTGATGTTGTGAATAAATTACAATTACTTTGGTGGTATTTATTTTTATTATTATTATGCATTATTCAGTTTTTATTTTTTATTATTTATTATTGTTATTTATTATTCATTATTCATTATTCATTATTCATTATTCATTATTCATTATTCATTATTCATTAAAAGGAATTAAATTTAGAGGAAATTATTCAATTAATTTATTTGCTTATAAAGTAATGGGTTAAATTAGGAGAAGGTTAAATTAAAATAGATATAAAAAGCAATTTATCAATATTTTATTTAAATTATAAAGTCAAATTAAAATATTTCTATTTTAACTTACATTCTTAAAATTAAAATATTTTACTTACATTCTTAACATTAAAATATTTTAGAAGTATTACTTTTTTTTTTAAAAGAAGATATAAATTTAATCTATATTATTATTAGCCTAGGTTGCTTAGTGGTCAAAGCGCTAAACTGAAGATTTAGATATGTGAGTTCAATTCTCTCCCAAGGCAAAATAATGATAATAATTTATTTATAACTTTTTTATTATATAATTTTATAAAATACTTGTTATAGTTTTATGGCCTTAATAAAAAAAAAAAGGATTTTATTATTGTCAATTTATTCCTAAAATAAATTTATTATTTAACTATATAATTTTGTAATAATCGAAGTGATTATGATTATGATTATGATTGTAATAAGATAATAAACAAAAATTATCTATTTGTTGTTTAGTGAATATATGAAACTAATATTACGATTTATTTCTAATAAAATAAAATATCATTAATGTTATAGTGTTCTTGTTCTTTTTTTTTTTATTGCCTAATTTAATTTAACCCTTCAATTTCAAGTTAATATATATTTAGGAAAATATCCTTTCTGTTAAGTTAATGAAAAGAGGAAGAATATAAGTTATACAAAATGGATAAAAAAGCAAAATTTGCAATTTTCCATCTATAAAGCTGGTAAGTAATAAATTTTATGATTAAAATAAAAAAAATATATACGTTTGTTTTTAGGTTACCTTAATTAATATAATGATTTTATTCTTGTAATGTAAAATTTTATTAAAAGAATTTGTTATAAAATATATAAATATATAAATATATACTAGATAGTGTATTTGATATTAGGATATTAAGTATAATTTTACAGTTATAAAACATAAAAAGATTATAAATATAATAATCTTAAATATTTTGTTTATTTATTGTATTAAAAATTATATTTTTAAATATACTATAAAAAAGTATATACTTTTTATTTATTTATATAAAGCCGGAATAGTTTAATTGGTAAAACGAATTCCTTGTAAGATTTAAATATCGGTTCAATTCCGGTTACCGGCAAAATACTTATAAAATAAAAGTTATATAAAAATTTTATAACTGGTTAAATTAAGATTCTTTTTAATAATAATAATAATAATAATAATACTTATAATAAATAATAATAATGCTATAATCAAAATAATAAATATTAGTATAAGAATCTTTTTTTTTATTTATATTTGATTTGTATAATATTTAATTAAAAGAGAATATTATTAGAAATTAACTACAAAATTATAATTATTTTTTGTTTACATCTTACTTTATAAATATATATAAAATAATAAAATAAAAACGAAATATAAACAA
>Ga0316214_1000012_pt1 | contig 25521 bp, 24 predicted proteins | sample NRE4metagenome_FD_207797 | JGI IMG/M metagenome (GOLD analysis project Ga0316214, IMG submission 207797) | Spruce roots microbial communities from Maridalen valley, Oslo, Norway - NRE4 | ecosystem: Host-associated > Plants > Roots > Unclassified | place: Norway: Oslo | collected 2017-09-15
CTCTAATTAACAATTCTTTGAAAATAACAACTAATAAAAATAAGTCTACAAATGCTGTTCCTTTCACATTAGCATCTCAATTAGAAAAAGCAAAAGTAGCCAAAACAACCCAAAATAAAAATAATACTGCATCCATTTCCAACTTGCTTAGGAGGTCAGTCCTTAAATATTTTCCCCAAAGGGGCTTGATTGTTACGCTGCTTACGCTGGTTTACCGGTAGATACAATGCAACGCTGCGAAGCATTCAGACTAGCTACGTACAGCTACGCGTGAAAGAAATGAGCAATATCCTAAATATACTATATATAATTATCTTTTTTCTACTTGTAATGGGGTTCTGTCTTTATTTTCCTTCTTTATTTTATTATTTTACTGGATTAGAATTATATAACTCAACTGAATCAGAATATTCCCAGTCTTTAATTGAAATTAGAAAAATTTGTGCTAATGTTTTTTGATATTCTCTTCTGTATTTTTTTATATTTATTCAATATAGACTTAAATTATCTATACCTATACTTAATAAACCAATAATATTAGCTTCCACTATTATTATCAAAGGAGGTTTCGAAGGTTTAGGTGATCCAGAGTTGGATGCAACAAACGAAAGTACTAAACCTGGGCTCACTTTTCTTGAGCGTATTGAGAATGAATGTAAGATTCCAGATTTAGGAGTACATAGTAAATATAGTTCGTATACGCTAGCGTGGTTGAAGCCAGAAGTACAAGCTGTTTCAGAGCCTTACCCAGCTGAATGTAGTAATGCTAAACATTCTAATCCCTCTACGGAGAGCACCTCATTCTCGGCTTTCCCTTTCTTACCTATAACTACCCCTCCGTTAAATATATCTACTCTTCCTGAAAGCAATAGTGAGCCAGTGCCTGCGAAGGAAGTTAATAATAAAAAAGTAAGAATAAATGCAATAGCCGAAGTAAAACAAATATCTGAGTCAGGCTTAGTACCAAACAGTGCCCAATACATAAACAGGGGCCCTGAAGGAGAAGATAAACTTAATAGGCCTGGGGCATCTGAAAGAATTGAGAACAACAAAAACGAAATAAAAAATACTTCTAAATGAGATGCTGTTTGAGGAAGACATAAGAAAAACCCAATGGAAGATGAAACAATTAAGCCAGCAACAGCATTAGATTTAGATTTAGTCAATAACAAAGAAGACAAATCAAAGTATAAGTATTCCAGCACAGTCATCGGGCCAAAGCTTGAGAGCACAGTCAGCGGGCCCAACCTTGAGAATATTCAGGGTCATCTTATTAATTCATCTTCAACTGAAAAAATAGAAGCACGAGAAAATTTAAAGAGAAAATTAAAATAAATTATATTTTTATTATACTAAACAATTTTCTGGTACTGCTACTAATTACTGCTTGTGCTACTGCTAAGCTAGAGTGAAACAGCAGTCCGCTCAGTTACAGCCTAGCCTATTATCTTTAACCTTTAACCAAATCGAAGAATAGAAAAATTTAGATTAACTAATTCTTGACTATAGGTGGATTTAGGCTAGAAAAAATAAAACCCCCAAACAACAAACAAAAATATTAAATTAGTTTTTTCACCTTCCAAAAACAAAAATATTAAATTAGTTTTTTTCACCTTCCAATTCTATTAAATGTCAAAATAGACTCGGGAGGTTTTTTTTATAAAATAACACAACCAGTCATATAAATAACCGGCAGGAGGGAGTTAAAAGCTAACCTGACATACAATTCTAGTAAAGGTGTGTAGAGTTAAAGTTAAAAACTATTGTATCACAAATCGATTTCCAAAGCAATACGACCATTTCTTCTGGTTTCTTAAAATTTAATGAAAACTTGTCAATCGTAGCTTACAGAAAATTGCACTATCCAAACTTAAGATAGGATTTATTGTTTTAATTAATAACTTTTGTAAACTATTAAAGTCTAGAAAATTTGAGTCTTTTAAACCTTTAACTTTAATATCTGCCGCTGGAGTTTCTTTCTCAATGAATAATTTTTCTATTCCTCCGTAAACCTTAGGTACAAGAAAGACAGCTTTTAAAAAATCATGCTCTAATTTTAATTGTCCTAATTTTTTACCAATAAATTTAGAATCAATAGCTTTATCTGTAAATGCACTATCCGTAGCGGTATAAAGTAATTCAAATGAAGGATTATTTTTAAATTGGACATATAAAGCAGGGCCATAGCAGTAATAGCAGAAGCACTAGGTATAGATTAGATATATTTAGATTAGTATTCTGACTAGTCTCTTTCATATTATATGTTAATAAAGAATTACCATTATTAAAATCTAAAACATTTAATATTTTATAAAATAAATATAATCGAGAAGAAACTGTTCGTTATCATTACTAATAATATGATTTTCAGTTTCAGGAGACATTCCAAATCTTCCATATAGTGAATTTAGAAGTAGCTTATAAATAATATAGATAGGATCACCAGGACTAACGCTAGATTTAAAAGAATAAATTTTATCTATATATTCTGTGAAAATAAATTATGAATAAAAAGTGTAACCTTTCAATATTTTAAATTTATATCCAAATTTCATTGCATTTTTAATTTCCTCTGAATGATATCATGAAGTTCAATTACCTAATGGTGATATAGTTCTAGTTGCACCTTTTTTTGTTCTAGCTTTTACTTGTAATATTGGATGTGGATGTCTTATATATATTAAGGGTTTCTACCTCTACTTCTAAAATACCAAATGGTATATCTCCAATTAAAGAAATATCACCCGTAAAATATTTAACTGTAGCAACAGGCATTTTACAGAATCATAATTTCATAATATCTGGATATAAAGAATTAACATCATAACCTTTAATATTTTCCCCATAGGGTTTAAAAACATCTACTGATCCAGCTGTGTACGAGTCTTTTATATCTGAATATATCTCCTCTAAATTTCAAATATTTTTTTAGATTATTATACAAAACCCCTTTTTTCTACAAAAAATAAAACAAAGAATTTGTTTTCATAGTTTATTTACAGTTTAAAGAATAAAGACTAAAAATTTCCAAATTTCTCTCTCGGTTACAAGAGATTACCTCCTTCCATATGGATCGGTGTTACTGGATATAAATAAACAACTTAGAACTAAAATCTACAAAATCGATATCTTATTGTATAGGATGGTATCGTAAATTTTAAAAGAAATTATCCTATTAAAAGCATAGCTAAATAAAAATCAGCAACATAAACTCCGTCATTCAAAGATGCGCGTTTTTAAATAGTTTCTATAATTATATAAATTATAATGCTAAATATACTAGAGATAACTTAATTAAAGAATTGTGTACATATATTCCTCAAATAATTAAAAACGTAGAGAACATTCATCCCTCAAAATCAATAAAATGAGTAAAATTTATAAAAGTAACAGAAAGAAGAAAGGTATCAGTCGTGGATGGTTGTTTTGAGGCTGTCTCCTTTTCTATGTAAATCAAAAATGAATAAAGAGGAAAATGAAGAATAAATAATATAATATCCCTCTAGCTACAATTAATTTTAGGATATCCCAGGTAAAGAATAGTATAAAAAATGAATGGAGAGCTTCTCTTCCTTACTACTTAAAGATCAAGAGTGTATGCATTGATGTATTGATGAATTGATGATTTGATGAATTGAAAAGGGGTAATAACCCACAACTTTAATTTAGTCTTGGTAGCTTATTTAATTCTTCCCCTTGGGGTAATTAATATACTTAATTTATTAATGAGCCAAGGGGAATAATAATAAAAATAAAAGTATAAATAATAAAGTAAAATAGTCATAAAAGAAATAAAATAAAGTAACGTAAATAGAAATAGAAATAGAAATAGAAATAAAAAAACAACAAAAAGAGGACTAAGTGATGATATTTATATCTATAATAACATTAATAGCGGCTAAGGCCCTACCTTTATTTAAAAAAATAAGTTCTATTCATATTTCTAGAATAGCTTCAATAATATTTATTTATACCGGAGCAAGTTCTTTTAATTGCTTCTATATTCAGTCAATTGGATCAGGTATAGGTATTTATAGTGGGTTATTTCATATAACTCCGATATCTCAATTAATGGAAATTTTTCTATTTTTTATAGGAGGATGTATTTTAATTGGGTGGCCTCAGGTGGTGCAAAGTGATACAAGTACAAATAGTGGATGCGTATTTAAATTTAATGGGCCTCTGTATAATTATAATTACAATTCTAAGTCTAAAACTAAGTCCCAAGTAATAAAGTCCCAAGACACAGACACAAACACAGACACAAACCTAGACAAAGAATTCCCCCCCTTAATTTCATCCCTTGAAAGTTATTCAACCGATTATTCAATAATCGTCTTATTTAGTATCTTAGGTTCTTCTTTATTGATCTCTAGTTTTGATTTAATCTCTGTATATTTAAGTATAGAATTACAAAGTTTTGGATTATATATTTTAGCTACTTTATATAGAGATTCTGAATCGGCTACTTCTGCTGGTTTAAAATATTTCTTATTAGGTGGATTCTCATCCTGTTTAATCCTATTAGGTATAGGTTTAATTTACTCTTATACCGGTTTAACAAATTTTGAATCCATTTATTTATTAAATTCCATCTCTGGAATAGATCAACCAACTGTACTACAAGGATTAAGTTTAGGTTTAATAATTATCTTTGTAGGTTTTTTATTTAAAATAGCTGCAGCTCCTTTACATAATTGGTCTCCTGAAAGAGGACTTGGGAAATCCTCTATTGTCGGGCTTAACTATCAAATTCCGGGAACACCCTAGAACTTACGATACCAAAGCACAATCGAAAGGTTGGTGGTGGATGAAGTAATTACTCATGTATGGTAACAAGTCGTAAGGCTTCTGAAAAGAACGTGGGCAATCGCGGATCTAAGTCAGTAATATTTAAATCCATTAATTTTATTGTAAAAGAGCAACGAGTAAATGGAAGTTGTTTCATTAATAAAAATTTAATGAAATTAAGATGTACTCTAATGGGCAACGAAAGAAGCTATCAAGTTAAAATCCCTTCTAATCAAATTATTCAAAGACGATTTTATTCTATTGAACCCTATTTAGAATTAACTCTACTAATTGAACCTTGGTTCATAACAGGATTCACGGACGCTGAAGGATGCTTTCTTGTTATAATTCGTAAATCTAAAAAAAATAAATTAAGCAGGCAATTAGAGGCAAAATTTATAATCAATCTTCATAATAGAGATATTGAATTATTAAAACTTATTCAAACTTACTTTGAGGGAGTTGTGTAAACAAGAGAATAGGAAAAGAAAGAAACAGTTGTTGTGATTATACAGTAGGTTCTTTAGATCAAATAGTGACAAAAGTAATACCTCATTTTGATAAATATCCTTTAAAAACTAAAAAACATTCTGACTACTTATTATTTAAAGAGGCAGTAATGATTATGCAACGTGGGGAACATTTAACAATAGAAGGTATAAAAAAAATAGTAAATATCAGAGCTTCTCTTAATAAAGGGTTAACTACAGTTCTAAAAACCGCTTTCCCTAATAGCATCCCTTTGTCAATATTACCAGTTCCACCAGTTCCACTTAATAATACTAAATTACATCCTCATTGGATAGCTGCTTTTACTTCTGGTGATGGTTGTTTAAGAATTAGCATTAGGGAATCTAAACTGTATAAAGCAGTAAGTCCTGTAGCAATACTTTTTATATTAACTCAACATATTAGAGATGAATTATTACTAAAAAGTTTTATAGATTTCTTTGATTGTGGTCATACTTATTCTTACTTGAATTATATTGAGTTTAAATGCCAATCATTCAAAGATAATTATGAAAAGATTTTACCTTTTTTTAAGAAATATCCTATCCTTGGTGTGAAAGCACAAGATTTCGAGGATTGGAAAAAAGTGGCGGAAATGATTAAATCAAAGGAACATTTAACTAATGAAGGCTTTGAACAAATCCGTCAAATAAAAGCGAGAATGAATAAAGGTAGATATCTTAAATAAACTACTATAACACTTTTCTTAGTTTACAATATGTTTATATTTGAATTTAATATATTTTATATTTATTATTTAGTACTTGGTCTTTTTTTAATTTGAACGATAAATTTAACCACCGTGGATGTATATGATGGAACACCCACAATAGTTACAACTTGATTAACAATTATTCCTAAAATAGCAATTTTTATATTTTTATTAGAATTGTATACTCAAATAGGTGTAATTGGTGGAATTAAAAGTAAAATATTAAGTAGTAGTGGTTATATTACTACAATAGAAAGTCTATCTAGTTTAATCTCTTTCTGAGAAGGTGCCTCAATAAACTTAGAAGGCTTAGTAGTTGGTTTACCCGTATTAAAAAGTTTATTATTAATAAGTTCTATATTATCTTTAATAATAGGTAGCTTATTAGGATTAGCACAAATAAGAATAAAAAGATTATTAGCCTAGGGTATTTGAGAAAATACGTAGTGTGGGCTTAACTATCAAACTCCGGGAAAGCCCTAAAACTTATGATACCAAACCATAGCCGAAAGACTATGAGTGGCCAGACTAATTACCTGGGTATGGTAACAAGTTATAAGATGAGGGAAACTGAAATGGGTTATCGCGGATCTAAGTCAGGAAATATCGCCTGTAAAAGAGCAACGAGTAGACGGTAGTTGTTGCAAAATTACAAAATTGCAATTAAGGTATACTCTAATAGAGACAATTCTGTTTTCTATCTCACAATTTACCTAACCAAATTAGAACAAAAACATTCAAGTTCAGATTTTACTAATAGAAAAACAAAAAATAATCAAAGCTAGATTATATTCAACATCTTCCACTATCATTAATAGTTTAAATCCTTTCTTTATTACAGGTTTAACTGACGGTGAGGGTTCATTCGTATGTATTATACGAAAAAGTACAGGTCATCGATTAAGATGGCGAGCGGTAGTTGTTTTCCAAATAGCACTACATAAAAAAGATTTAGAACTTTTAAAACAAATTCAAGCTTTTTGTTTTTTTTGGCGGAATTGGAATTATAGCAAATAGCTCGAAGGATATGTGCGCTTTTAGAGTAACTGATCCAAAACAAAATTAAGAAATTAAGATAAAATTATCCCGCATTTTTATAAATATATTTTAATAACTAAGAAACAGGCTGAATATCGACTATTTAAATAAAGAATAATGTTGATTATTAAAGGTGAACACCTAAAGGAGGTAGGCCTTCAATCAATTATTAATATTCGAGCTTCATTGAATTTAGGACTATCAGAAGTTTTAAAAACAGCTTTTCCTAATACTACCTAATACTATACCTATAATTCGACCTTTAGTCCCAAAGGCATAAATACCTCCTCACGAGTGAATGGCCGGATTTATTACTGGTGAGGGATGTTTCTTTATTAAAGTAAATAAAAGTCGAAATAAAGCGGGTGTCGCTGTTCAATTAGTTTTTCAAGTTTCTCATCATATACGAGATCAGGAATTATTGAAAAGTTTTGTAAGTTATTTTAACTGTGGTCAATATATTAATTCTCTTCAAAAAGAATGAGGATATTTTCAGTGTACTAAATTTTCTTATATTTATAATATAATTATTCCGTTTTGTAGTCAACAATCTATTCGAGGTATTAAAGCTAAGGATTTTTTAGATTGGGTAAAAGCCGCTTAAATTATTAATAAAGGAGATCATTTAACTAGAGAAGGGTCTTCTAAAATTATTTCTATCAAAACTGGTATGAACACCAGTAGAGATTTGTAAATAAAATGTCCCAGCCTCCCGGGTAACAGTAACAATAATAATAATTATTATGGGTGGAAATATTAGAATCTAGCTGCTCTAAAGTTGGCACAATATCAAATTTCTATTCCTCCCCTGAATCTTTTTTACGTTTCTAATTTGTATGGTAATTTTTGTTTTGGTTTTTTGACAGTACTATCTCTCATATTGGTTTTCTGTTATTATCCCTAGCTATAAATACAGAACAATCTATCGATTCTTTCTTATTTTATTTAATACAATATACTATTACAAATTTAAATATCTTTTTAATATTATTAGCTGTAACTTATAGTATTTATATACCTACTCCTACACAGCATAAGAAATTTAAGGAATTGCAGAAAATTAATGAATTGGGATCGAATATGATCCATAGGGAGTCGGAGTATAATTATGATTATTATAGGGAGTCTAATTCTTATAGAACAACAAATAATAACACTCTAATCCCCCATACAAAACTAGGACAACCGATCGAAATAAGGTATATCTATGAATTAAAAGGTTTATTTTTTACTAATCCTTTATTAAGTTTAAGTTTATGTATTTCTTTATTTTCTATGGCTGGTAAAATTTAAGTATGCTTGCTGTAATAGGTTAAATTTAATATATAGTTATAAATAATTTTAGAATTATATCCTAGCTTCAAAAGCTCGGTACTATTACTTTAAAATATCACTGTATGCTGGAAACTTCTAATGACTTAATTACTACCAGGTGTAATAAAATTTTATATTAAATGTGTATTGTGAAAATATTAAGTATGCTACAATGGACCATCAGCAGGAAACCAAAGTAATTACAAAAAAATAATAATTATAAGTAGGACCCTCAGAGACTATACGTGATACATTAAATTAAAAAATGAAGATATAGTCCACAATTAGCAATGTTAAGATGTTATGCTAATTTGATCAATTTTATTACTATTAAAACCCCCCAAAAACAATGGACAGTTTAACACTATTAAATTAGGAAGAAGCTATACTTCCACTTGCCTTAAGCAACCGTATTACTCGATAGAGTTGAAGGCAAAAAATAATCAAATAAAATATAATCAATTAGGTGCTTATCTAGCTGGCCTTATTGAAGGAGATGGAAATATATACACTCCTAGATTAAATGTGAAAGGCTACCCTCAAATAGAAATTGCTTTTGATATAAAAGATGTTCAATTAGCAAAAACACAAAAAATCATATCTGTAATTGGGGGTGGTAAAATCTTTCTTAGAGCTAATGGTAAAAGCTGTAGAATAACTTTTAAAAAATCTGATCTTTTGTTAAAGGTAGTTCAATTCATTAATGGGTACATGAGAACACCTAAAATAGAAGCTTTACACAGATTAATAACCAGATTAAACTCTAAACATAATACTAATATTCCTTTATTAGGTATAGATACAACTCCACTTAATTATTCTAGTTGGCTATCTGGGATACTAGACGCCGATGGAACTTTTGATTTAATTTGGAAACTAAATAAACAAGATCTGCCAATCGGAATTATCTATTACTTAAGACTTTCTCAAAAACAAAACTACACTAGAAAAATAGATACTAGTGTAAATGTATCTAATTATTCCTTTATGCTAGAAATAGCTGCCTTTTTAAAAACTTCTGTAGCAAGTAGAGAAAGAAATAGAAACTATCTGATAGAAAGAATTTATGAGGTTAGAACTCAGAATTTAGAATCTAAATTAGTTTTATTTGATTATTTATCTAAATTTCCATTGTTTGGTTACAAGTATTTTGATCAATTTTATTTAAATAAAATTCAGAACTTATTTTTAAATAAAGAGCATAAAACCCTGGAGGGTAAAGCCAAACTAATCCAATATACTAATTTAAAGATAGTTGAGGTAAATAACCAACCTTCCTGGGATCATCTTAATAATTTTTACAAAAACTAATTAGATACCTCCTTTTAAGAATTATGGGAAAATTCTATATAGGGAAAAATTATCAAACTCCGGGGACACCCTAAAGCTTATGATACCAAACTATCGTCGAAAGGCTATAAGTGGCTGAAGTAATTACTCAGGTATGGTAACAAGTCAGAAGAAGAATGAAAATGAAATGGGCAATCGCGGATCTAAATCAGACCTCAACACTTCTAATAAGAGTAAGTCTGTAAAAGAGCAACGAGTAGACGGTAGTTGAGCTACCTTGAATTTTAAAAATAAAAAGGTACCTTTAAGATGTACTCTAACGGGCTGCGAAAGTAGCTATCCAATCAAAATCCCTTCTAAACAATTAAAAAATCAAAGAACATTTTCTACTGTAAATATTCAACCTAAATTGAATCCTTGATTTGTCACAGGACTTTCGGAAGCTGAAAGCTCTTTTATAGTTATAATTTCTAAAAATACTCAGAATAACAGAACTAAAATAGGTTGAATAGTAAGTTCAAATTTTCAAATTACATTACATCAACGAGATTTTTCTTTATTATTAATGTTACAACAATTTTTTGGTGGAATAGGTAAAATAAATATAGATCCTAAACACGCAAGTAGTAAATATACTATAATAAAATTAAATGATTTAAAAAATGTAATTATTCCTCATTTTTAAAAATATCCTCTTTTGCATTTTTCGAAATGAAAAGCAAATGTTATTAACTCAAAAATATGCAGATTTGTGTTTATTTCAGCGTGTAGTAGAAATTATTTCCAATAAAATTCATCTTTCTATTGAAGGTCTTCAAAATATTATTAATATTAAAGCAGCAATGAATAAAGGCCTTTCAAATGAATTAAAATCTAATTTTTTTAATTTAAATATTGTGGATAGACCACTGATTTTAACTAAAAATATTGTTGATAATAATTGAATTGCGGGCTTTGTTAGCGGTGAGGGAAATTTTGATATTAATATTCATAATTAAAAAATCACATAAAATAGGTACGCGGAGCTATCAAGTACAAATAAGATTTAGAGTTTCACAAAATGAAAGAGATATTCAATTAATGGAACTTTTAATTAAATATTTTGGATCAGGAATAATAGAAATAAATAAAAAACATCAGTGTTATGTTTAACTATAACTAAAATATAAATAATTACCAAAATAATTATACCATTGTTTAATAAATATCCATTACTAGGTGTAAAATATTTAGATTATCTTGATTGATGTAAAATTGCAAACTTAATGAGTGAAGGTAAACATCTTACCAATGAAGGATTGAAATTAATAAAAAAGAAATTTTGGAATAAACTCTTGCCGCCACCTGTGCTTTGGAGCTTAAGGCAAAAGTTGTCATGGTAATGAATGAGAGGTAGCTACCGCTAAAGCAAGGGTAAAGGTAGAAAATTTTAATATCTTTTTAATTGCATGATAAATTTGATGAACGTGTTAATAGGATTCTTTTCTAAACAATTTGTCTTATATTCAGCCTTACAAAATGGTTATTATTTTATATCTTTAATTGCAATAATAGTTAGTGTAATAAGTGCTTCTTATTATTTAAAAATAATTAAAGTTCTTCATACGGATCACGACTATTTTGAAGATAAATTGCTGAAAGAGGCAGTTGAAGAAAACAAGGCACCTAATCAAAGCAATGTCCTTTTAAATGAAGATAAGGAGTTTAAGGAGGTTAAGGAGTTTAAGGAGGTTAAGGAGTTTAAAGAAGGAGCCTCAGAGGGGGAGGGAGAATGTCTAACTGCTGATATCCCAATAGTAACTCTGATTTTAAAAGAACCCAAAGTAGGAGTAGAATCCAGAGTAGGAGTATCCTTAAGCCAAAGTTCTGATCCCCTTATCTTAGACTTAGACTTAGAACAAAGCAAAACCACTTTAACAAATACTCATAGTTTTTTAATCTCTAGTTTAACCTTAATTATTTTATTATTTTTTATAAAACCTTCTATAATCTTAAATAGTACACAATTACTATCATTATGTGCGCCGTACGAGGGCTTTTGTTGTTTGGGGTTCTGTCTGATCCCTCTTGTATATTTGACCGTTAATAAATTTAACGATACGAGCTGCTGGTACTCACGACTTTTTAAGCTAATAACTTTTCTAGTATGGATAGCAGAGTACAAATGCGATAAATGATTGGGGCTGCCCTCAAGAGAAACTATCGTAAGCAGGAATAGTAAAGTCGAGGATAACAAACTTGTTACTTACAAACGCTTATAGTGCGGATAATATCTTAAGCAGAATACATCGGTATTATTCTAGCATTGCTTGGTGTCATGATAATGGGTCACTGAGTCGTCAAAAAGCTAGACGTTCTTCCCCTACAGGAAGCTTTAAATTAAAGTGTAAGCAGGCGACTAAAACTATTTGGACTTTAAACACAACACTAAGTCAACTACGGGATTCAACCGCCTCTACAATCAGAAAAAACAAAAATTTGAAATGCGGAAACGGAACTTCCATAGTAGCGTAAGCATTTACGCAAAGGGAAGTAGCATAAATCCTCTAACTTTATAAACTTTAGATAGTAACAATAATAAGCCGGTTAGTAAGGTCGAACCTAGTAAAAAGGTGGCTAAACGAGTCGGTGTTACTACTATTGTGATGCAAAAGCTAGAACAATATAAAAAACCAGAACAAAAATATTACAATCTGATTGACATTATTGCTGATCCCTACTTCTTAGTAGCTTGTTATGAGAAAATAGCAAAGAAAAAGGTAACATGACCCCCCGAACCGACGGGTTTACACTCGATGGTCTTAACTGGGACTGATTTGTACGAACAGCTAACCTGATAAAAAAGGTCTGTTCAAATTCAAGCATAATAGAAGACTTGAAATACCAAAGGCAAATGGTAAAACTAGACCTCTCGGTATTAGCTCACCTAGAGACAAGATTGTGCAAAAGGCGCTCCACGCTGTCCTTGAAGCCATTTTTGAACCTAAATTTCTAAATTCTTCTCATGGTTTTATACCAAAAAAAGTAAGTACATTCAGCCTTATTAAGAGTTGATCTTACTGGACACAGACACAATTGAGTAATCCAAGGAGATATCACCCAATGCTTTGATCAGATACCGCATCAGATAATAATGAAGCGTATTAATAAGTATATTGGAGATCCTCGTATTCTCGAAATTTTAAATAAATATCTCAAAGCAGGGTAGAACCTAAAACTGGAGATCTTATTCAACTTGAAATTGGAACCCCCCTCAAGGAGGAGTTATTAGCCCTTTGCTATGTAACATTGTGCTACACGAACTTTACAAATATATGGCTGATACTGAGAACAAAATTTTCAAAGGAAAGACTAGAAAAATTAATCCTATATATAAAAGTTTGGCTAATAAAAGATTTAGCTCCAATGATCCTGTAGAAAGACTGAATCTCTTAAATGAGATGCGGAAAACTCGAAGATCCTTAATGGCAGATCCTAATTACCGAAGATTAGATTATATCCGATATGCCGATGACTTTCTTGTACTAGTGAGTGGCTCTTTCAAAGATGCTTTATTCATACAAAACAACATTAAGGATTATATTAAGGCTAACTGTGGACTAGAACTTAACCAGAATAAAACAGTTATTTCTAACATCCTTAATAATGAATGGAGCTTTTTGGGTGCAAAGATGAAAAAACTAAAAATAAACCCTGAATGGAGAGTAAAACATGTTAGTGGAACCCCAGTAGGTATTGCTAAACTCCTTGTAAACGCAGCTATCGACAAATTACTTGGTAATCTAAACTAAAAAATAGCGGTTTTGTTAGACAAAATAAACTAGGTAAATTTATTCCTAAAGCTTACACATCAATTGTAAACCTTACTCACTATGAAATTGTTTCTTTTTACAATTATAAAATTCATGGGATTATTAATTTTTACAACTTCGCTGCAAATAGACCAACTATGGGCTCGAGAATCTTACTACTTAAAGCCTCCTGTGCATTAACTTTAGCTCGTAAATTAAAACTAAAAATAATGAGAAAAGTATTCCGAAAATTTCAAGGAATTCTTAAATGCCCGGACTCTTACATAGAAATCTATAGTCCTACTTCACTCAAAGTTATACACGACTTTAATTCTAGTACTAATAATCCTGAAAAAGTTTTACAACAATCATGGGCTGGTAAACTTACAAAATCAAGTTTTGAGAAAGTATGTGTGATTTGTGGATCATCTAAAGACATTGAAATGCATCATCTTAGATCTGTACTGTAAAAGACGTAAGAGCCCAATTTAGAAATGGGGAAAAGATATCCTATGCCTAATTTCATGGAGCCTTAAAAAGAAAGCAAGTGCCTATTTACTCATATCATCACAAGCTATATCACAAAGGTGAGCTAAACTTCCTGGATCTGAAAGACATTTCCAATTACCGTTAAATAAGATCAATCAATTTTAATCATTTTTTTTGTTGTTTATTTTTTTCTTTCTGACTTTCCTATATTGGACTACGGATATATGTGGCGAGCCATATGATGGGAAACTATCACGTACGGTTCTGAGGGCAGTTGTAACTAAAACGCTGACCCCTACCTTTATTTTATATTTAATGAATAATTTAATCTTTATCTTTATTTTTATACCTATTTTAGCTGCTATATTACTAGCTTTAAATGTTTTATTAGCTCCACATAAACCAGATGAAGCTAAAGTGAGCCAATATGAATGTGGTTTTTCTGCTATACCTGGTCAAACTAGATCTACATTCCAGATCCACTTTATGATAGTTGCTTTATTATTCTTAATTTTTGACCTAGAGATTTTATTATTATTTCCTTTAGCTGTAACATTGTATCAAGTTTCTACTTTTGGATTTACAATTGGAATTATTTTCTTTATTGTATTAACAATTGGATTTGTATTAGAAATAGGATCAGGTGCTATAGCTTTAAATAACTTTGATCAACCCTCGGAGGGGAGCCAAGGCCCACTGTAGCATTTGCATATGAAATGAAATGAACTGTTGCCTTTTGCCCTAGCTCACAAGCGAGGAAAGCAAGGCCCGGTGCTCAAACTTTTCCCTTTTGCCACAGTTCGTTAGAACAACAAGGGGGGGTACAGAGTTGCCCTAGCTCCAAAGCAAGGGAGGCAACAGGGTTGTGTAAAAAGCAAGCGAGCAATTGATAAAATAGTTAATAGTTAAATTAAATGAAAGAAAATATTGATTGTACTCTAGATTAATTTCTTAATTAAGATTAAGAAGTGAGCTCCCTATGCGCTTGCGCTATAATTATTTTATTTTTTTGTTTTATTTTTAGAACCCCTTTTTAGGGTTTTAACATTAATTTTTACTTGTGCATTTTTAATGAACTGTTGCCTGTTGCCTGTTCCCCTCGGTGGCGCAACCGAAAAACCAAGGCCCGTACCGAAAAAGCAAGGCCCGCTGCGCAAAGCAAGCCCCGTAGGTAAAAGCGAGGGAAGCAAATGTTCTGGGGGATAGGAGAAGGGAGGAGGAGAGTCCATCAAAGCAACTAAAATATACTAAAGCAAGTCTAAGTAAGGGATGGGAAGGAGAGAAACTGAAACTAACCTAAGCTAAGCTAAACTAAGCTAACCTAACGTAAACTAAACTAAGCTAACCTAACGTAAACTAAACTAAACTAAACTAATTGGAGAACTGTTGTTCTTAAGTGAGAGTATTCATTAACAAAGGCTCCACATTTTCAACTCATTTCTCAATTATCTAAGTCCTAGAGATTCTAAGAACAGAATAAGGGAAAGTTACGCTAGGAAATTACTTCTATCAACTAACTAGGGCTCTTAAGAAAGAAATTTAATTAATTATTGAACACTCGGCGTTATTCTAAAAATTTAAGTGATCCAAATAAATAATATTCTCCCTTGCTTACCTGGCTTCCCTCGGTCTGGAGCAGGTGGTTCGGGCTTGCTGTAGCGCTAGGGGAAAAGGCAAAAGTTCCTTTGTAATTGCACAAGGGGAGTAGGTATTTAATTGAGATATTGATAACCGCTTCGAAGGGAGGTAGAGGAATTATTACACATAATGGCAGAGAAGTGGGGGGAGACTAGATAGGAAAAATGAAGAATTAAAACAAACACAAAATGTAATTTGCACCGAGCAAATAATTGAATTTGTGTTTTAATTTGCTCCCAATTTGCTCCCACAAAAATCTAGTATCCTATGAAAGGAAGGGTTCCCTCTTATTTAAATTAAAGTTTAGTAAGGGTATGTATTATTCTGTTATACGCTTAGTTTTACTCGCCCTATTCCCCCCTTTCTTTAGTCAAACAACCTAAAACTATTAATTTGGAAGAAATACCATCTGATTAAAAGGAGATCTTAGTGGGGTTGGCTTTAGGTGATCTATATATCCGTTAAAAAAACATAGAAATACAAGTCTGCATTTCAAACAAAGTATACAGAATGAACCCTATATTCTTCATCTTTATACTTTATTTCAAGAATTTTGTAAAATGACCCCTAAAATAAAAGATGCCAAACTAAAAAAAACCCATCAGTCTATATTTTGCGATACATTAACTTACGAGGCATTTAATTATTATTATGATTTATTTTAGAATAATAAGAAGAAAAGAGTACCTTATAATATAGAAGAATTGTTAACAGTAAGATCTCTCGCCTTTTGAGCCATGGATGATGGAACACCCGATCGTTCTGGTTTTTTATCTTTCATAGTAATTCCTTTACGTTTGCAGAAGTTGAGCTATTAGTTATGGCATTAAATAATAAAATTTATTTAATTTGTTAAATACATACTCGTAAAGATACTGTAATAAAACCTTATCTTATCTATGTTAAAGGGGATTCTTGAATTAAATTTGTAAATTTAATAGAACCTTATGTAATACCACATTTTAAATATAAGTTAAAGTTAAGAGGATCATATAAAAATAGTTATGTCTAAGCCCTATGGATATGTAGGTAAATCAAAGTATAGTGTTAACAGTTTATATGGTATATGATCAATTTAAAGAAAGGCCGAATAGCCTTAATAATTTAAAGCGTTATTTAGTATCACGCAGGATTGTGCCTGGTTTAAATCTGGCTGTATGCTGGAAACACTTTCTTAATATTATTGTAGAAAGTCAATCAGCAGGAAACTTATTTGATTTGAATTACTTAAGGATCCTTAGAGAATATAGCCAGAGATAGTCTGTTGTAATAAAATATTGTTAAATCCAAGTAATAGTTCTAATACTTCAAATAATAATTATAAATTTATCAGTTATTTTAAAATTACTTAATTTGTTAAATGGTAATATGAAAACACCTAAAATTAATTCTCTTTATAATTTAATTGATCTTTTGCCCTAGCGCAAATAGCAAGGGGTAGTATGTCAAAGACCAACAAGCAACAGCAAATGTTTGAAGACTAAAAATAAGAAATCACGAATCAGCTAGGTTAAAAAAAAAGGACAAGGGTTAAAAGGTCTCAAGAGTTTGGTAAGGTAAAACATGAGGGAACATGAGGGAGTTGATTTAATATCCTTTAGTTTCCCTAGAACGATAATTCAACCCTTCTTTTCCTAGAACGATAATGGTGATTATTTTTCCTTTAATCCTACGGAATGGTTTATTATTCTAATAAAGTTGGTGGAAAATATCTTGATGAAAATGAAATGCAAAAGAAATTAAAATTAAACTTAAAATTATCGATGACCTTTGCTGTTGCGCTGCGGGCCTGGCTTCCTTGCTGGTGATTTGTAGAACCCTGGCTTACCTTGCTGTTGAGCTGTGGCAACAGTTTGCGGTGCGCCCCCTTGCTGTTGTTCTAACGAACAGGTTTGTGAAAAGCAAATGTCCGTTTTTACCCTCCTGTAAAAGACAACTAATAAACTAAAAATAAATAAATAAATAAATAAAAGAGTATTAGAATTAAGCAGCGAGATAGTGTAATTGGTTATCACGATAACCTCATGAGTTATTAATTAAAGTTCAAGTCTTTATTTCGCTAAATTTAAATTTATGATAACTTTTTTCTTGTGCCATACTCCTACCAATTAGTCAGGTGTTTGAAGGGGGTATAAGAGCAGAGGTTACTTCTAAGAGTAAGGTTGTCAATGGATGTTGCTCCCTTGCAGCAGATTAGTTTATAAAATACAACAGTAAAAAAACCACAAAAAAACAAACAAAAAATTAATTATATCACAAAAACATGAATCTTATAAATTCAACTTTTAGGTCGTTGTTAAAAGGTTTTAAAAAGCCTATGAAACCCCACTTTACCCGATCATATTATAACTCTGAATAACCACATTTTAATTAGAATTCTGAAATTCTTAGGTGGGATTAGCTTTTTTACTATTTTGAGTAACAGTTATTTAAATTGTCCACTCTTTGTTTTTATTTATTGCTATGTTCTTTGCTTCAGTTTTAACTTGTTATCATTTTTATTTAACTTATCATAGAATTAAACATACCAGATATTTATTGAAATCTGAGAAATTAGAAATTAATAGAAATTAGAAACTCTCCTCTCCTTTAGATAGATTGGCTTTCTTAGTTTCTTAGCTACTAAAGCTTTAAATGTTTAAAATTGGTTGTGAAAAAGCAGCCCCTGTTGCACTTGGCTTAGGTTGAATGTTAGGTGCTGATGAAGTGCTGAAACACGCTAATGTTGAACCAAATTTTGGTCCTTTATTAGGTGGAGAATTAAAAGGTGTTTTACCTGAAAACCTCCTAAAGAAATAGACAAAATTATCAAAAATGTTTTTGAATTATTAAGAAAAAATAGAAGTAAAGCTAACACTACTAATAAAATATTGGGTGCATTAGACTATCCTAAACAGGAAGGTGATTTAATTAAAGAAGATTATGAGGAAATTAAAAATATTTTAGATGAGAAACAAGCTGAGCAGGAATCTAAATTATCAGAAATTATAGATAAATGAAATGGTAATAATTAACCCTATTGTAAAACTTAAACAAACTTAGTTTAAATCCAACGAATCAATTTATTTGTTAAGATAAAAAGTTGCATTAGGTAGAAGACTATAAGTATAAGTTAACTTAGTTAAAGGCCCAAATATAAAACTATACACAATTAATCGTTGTCTAAATACTTACACAATATTTATACGTTCTTTACCACGGTTAAAAATAAAAACAAAAACAAACAAAAAAAATGAATGGGTGAAAGCTAAAGAAAGAATTTACAGGGTCAAAGAGACATTATATAAAATAAAGATAGATATAGCCGAAAAATAATTAACAGGAAATAATGAGAGTTTGAAAGATAAAGATAAATTAAAAGAAAAGTAAGATAGAAAGTTTTTCAAAACATAAAAACTAAATGTTCCAATAATTTCTACTTCATAAACTTGTAAACATCTTCTTAAAACTTTTCTAAAGCTTACGAAAAAGCAACGAAACCTGCAAAAAACAAAAAAAAGTGAAAATTTAGATAAAAAAGTAAGTTTATGGTTGAGTGATATAGTAATATTCGTGATTCAGCATCTCAATTAGCAGATGAACAAGATCTGTTTTTAAATAATATTAATGTTTTAAATTTAGTGGTATAGTTATAATAATTCTTTATTATAGGGAGCAAATAAGAAAATAACTCTAAATTTGATTTCACAATTTCATTTCACATTTAATTAAAGTTTTGGATGAATTCCTTAGAGTTAGAAAAGGTTATTTAGGTGGTCACTATACGCTGATATTATATACCTCAATACGACAATACACTTCCCTAATGGGAAGGTTTAGTTTTAAATCAATATGATGTAGTTACTTTATACCCTTCTGTTATGTTTAATATTCCATTACCATATAAAGTGATGTATCTATTCAATTCCAATTCAATATACTGGAGATTTATTAAAATAGATAAGAGTTAGAGTTAGTTGGGTTTAGGTTTCCATAGTGTTAGATTAAATAGTAAAAAAACAAAAAATAGTCCAAACAATTTAATTAATCCTATTTTACCTCAGCTCACCTCACCGCACCTCAAAGAAGTCTTACAAGTATTTATTTCTATCCTAAATATACAAGGACAATAAATTTATTTTTAAGATTAAAGCCTCCTCTTACCTCTTTCCTGCCTCTCTCATTGGTTCTTAGGATATGCCCTGGGATGAATATGAATATAAATACTTAGAGATATTGTTAATTGCACCGTAGGAATAGTTCCATACTTATTTATTATATAATTTGATAAAAGGGCAGAGGAATAGAGTAGTAAAATTTGTATATTTGATCTTTAATAGAGGTAGTGATAATTGAAGAGGGGGGATACTAGAATTTAATGGGGGGATTAATACTCATAGAATGAATTGCAGCAACCCTTACATACTACATACTTATTGTATACCGAATCTTTATCTAATGATGCACGAGGAGTAGCCTATTAGAATAAGCTATAATTAGAGTGAGGGTTATATTAGGTATATATTTTTATTAATTAATCATATGGTTTATTAGTTGTATAATTTATTAATTCCTTTCCTAATTTCTTTGTGCTATTTTATTAGTATCCTATGCATTATTTTATATAGAAAAATTAGTAGAATATTATTTGATTATAAACTAAGATTATTCACCGCCTCTTATCTCAGAAGTGAATAAATCGATTGAAACATCGATGGAGTGTTTAAAAATAATAAATAATAAAAAGATAAACTTATTCCTTTGGGGATAATTTGAGGTTCTCTATATTGAAAGTTTGATAGTAAGTGCTATTAGGAAAATCAGGTCTTGCATACTGTTAGTTTAGATATAGCGTTACTTTCATAGGAAGATATAGTCTATAGTATAGCTTAAAATAAAAGAAACTATACAAGTCAATTTCAGTTATAGTAAACTAACACAATGCTTATAACCTATTTTAAATTAAAATTATTCTAAATAAGGAAAAATATATATCTTATTTTATAAATATAACTAGAACTTAAAAAAACAAAAAATTTGTTGAAATCCGAAGCCGAATATTTGTATTCTTCGATCGAAAACCTAGAAGATCCCTAAAGAAAGTCTGTTGGTCTGGCACAAACTTAGAGATTAAAGAGGCGCAACAAATATAAATTTATTTTTACTCTATTGTTATGACCCTAAGGACTAGGGCTTAAGGGTGTAATTACTTAGTAACATTTATTACTTCATTTTATATTATAGCTCTATAGCTATATAACTAATTTAATTTGATCCCTTTATCGCTTAGTTTTGGTGCTCCAACAAACTACAGCACCAGCAAGTGGATAATAAAATTTTTAATTAAAATAATAATTTAATTTAGTAGAAGTATTTTCTTAAAAAAACATAAGAAAACCAACAAAAAACCAAAAAGTAATGGAAAAAATAATGGAGCTGATAATGGAAAATATGAACAATATTTTTAGCTGAAATTCTATTTGAATTAGTATGGGGCTTACCGAATTTAGTTTTTTATTTTGTTTAAAATTAATAATTTTAATAATATATATCTTATTGAATATATGTTTATTATATACTGAATATTTAGAAATTAAGTCTAAAAAGAAATATAATCCTGATACACATCTGAAGTCTAGTCTGGTACCAGAATTAAAGAGAATTGCTAAAAATTTTATTATTAGCGTTGGGGTAATTTCTAGTACGATAACTGTTAAAAATGAATATGTGAAACAAGAAACAAAAGCAACCTTAAAAGAACAAGTAAGAGCAGCTCTGGCTCTGGCTAGAGCAGAAGAAGAAGCTAAAAAAACTAAAAATGAAGAAACGGCTAATAATTTTATTCATAAATTGAATATAACTAATATTAGTCAATCATATGCAATAGAAGAGGAAGCTGAAGAAGAAGAAAGTGAATTAAAGAAAGCTATTAAAGAAAGACGCGTTCAGTGAGAAACGGATGGTGATAAAATACACCTAGATAAGATTAAATTAGATGAAATAAAATTAGAAGCAGTAGAACTAAAAAAACAAAGAGCATCATCTTAAGTTCGTCAAGCTATTGAAAGAGCAAATATATTTTTTTATGATCTTTCTAAAGAAACTGATGATAACAAATGTTTATCAATGATAAATGAGGATGATGTTAAAAAATCATCGATTTTTGATTTTGAAGAATTATGAAATAGGTTTGAAACATTTGATGGTCTAACTAAAGTAGTATGTGTAATGATGTTCTCAAGTTATTGTATTTTATCTTGTATATTTGGTATTACAATAAATTTATATGGAAACTATTTATTAGATAGATTTAAATTAGAAGAAAAATATCCACAAATAGCTATATTTATAAAATATAGAAGAAAAGTAAGTAAATATTACATATTGTCAAATATTATATCTATCATTCTTATATGTTTAGCTAATATGTTTTGTAGGTATATCTGTACTATCTAGAATATATACATAAAAATATAAAAATATATTATTGGAAAATAACTAGTGAATAGCTTGCATTAATACTTAAATATTCATAATTATAGTTATATTAATAAAATTAATTAAAAATTAAAAAGTAAAACCCCTTTAAATAAAGATTATATTAAAATTAAATATTGAATTAAAGAGGAGGATACCCTTATATTTTATATATAGGATCTCTGCTAGCCTAGCGAAGCAATAACTGGATATACCTTATACCATATACCTTATAGTTAAGATACTTAGATTTGCAGCAAGAAATTAAATTGCAGTAAGAATTTAGGAATTAATAAATAAAAATATATACCTAATAAACCAACCACTCTAATTATAAACGAGTATTCTTATAGGGTTCACATACTTCCACCGTCGGTGTTAATACTTTAAAGGATATACTCTATATTATACAATTTCTACAATCCTCTTGCTTTTCAAGAGCAAGAGAAATAGAAAATGAACTATGATAAATAAAATTAAGAAAGAATATAGAACTAAAATACCCTCACTATATTATATGCTATACTACTACATACCTAAAGCGTAGGTGGTACAACTAATACTTATACCTGATATATTATAGTTAAATTAAATTGCAGTAATAAATAGGAAAGGAAAGAATAAAATATAAAACTAATATAATATAATATTCCTCTCACACTAATTATAAACTATATGCTATGATTCTAATCCTACTTATAGCGAAGCAAGTACTACTTAAAGGTTATATGATAATATAATACCTAATATATTAGCTATATTATATTTTTTAATAATATCGAAACTAATATATTATACATACAATAATATAAGATAAGAGAATATACAACTAATAAAGCTCTCACTCTAACTATAAACAATTATACTTCTAGGCTACAACGACTACCACCTACGCTGGTACAATATAAGTCTTATATGATATATTATACATTTTCTTCCATCCTCTTGCATACAAGAGAGATAGAAAATGAACTATGATAAACTCTTATATATATAAATATAAAATACTATACTATACTCTGTTAGTATTATACTACTATTTTTGTTTTTTTTTGAATTACATGAGAAAATAAATTACAGCCTTCTTATTTTTATAATACTACTTCTCCTTCGCCTACCGATCCAACTACAGTTAATAAATGTTCTATACCTAAACTATACATTTTTCTACCACACCCCCTAGCTCTGCTAGAGTAATTGAAAATAGGAATTAATTAAAATCTGACTAAGAAACCAATCACTCCACTCTAATTATAGAATATTCTGTTAAACTACACCTAATTCCAGCGAAGGTGATACAACTAATATGTTATACCTTTTATATAAGATACTTAATTGCTGCAATAATTTGCAAAAAGAAATTAGGAAATTATAAAATATACAACTAATATCTAATATTCCATCACTCTAATTATACCCTACTATGAATATTCACCTACTTATAGCGAAGCCATTACAATAGAATAGTTATATGTTATGATATATAAAATTAGTAAAATTAGATATATAAAATTAGTAAAATTAGATATATTAAAATATCTAATACACTATTTGAATAAAATAGGAATTAATCAAAGTATAAATATATACCCTATTAATAATTATAAGTATAAGCTATACTACAGACATACCTACACCTACGCTGGTACAATAGAAAGGTTATAAGATATAATAATTAGTTAGATTAGTAGACTCCTACTTCATTTATTCTACTACGTATAAATTCCGTAGAATTATATTATAATTAAATATTAAAAATTAATAATGAAATAAAATAAATTATAGTAATTAATAAATAAAATAAATTATAGTATAGGTATAGAAGTTCTCCCCCTCACAAATCAGCCGGAGGAGATGTAATTGGGAATAGGGAGAATAAGTGGGCAAGAAGTAGAAGATTATGTTGTATCCAAAGTAAGAAAGTAAGAATGACAGTAGGCTAAGTAAGAATGACAGCAGGCAAGTTTGAAATAAAGGAAGGTAGAATTTCAGTAAGAATTTCAGTAAGAATTTCAGTAAGAATTTCAGTAAGAATTTAAGAGTGGGCGATAGAAAAGTAAGTAATAAAAAAAGTAAGTAAGTCAGCAAAGACAGAATGGAAATAAAAAATGATGGTTAGAGTCTTAAATTTTTTTACTAAGTGTTTAATATTAACTAACAGTTGAATATTAGTTTTTATAAACTCTTTTTGATAATACTTCTTATTTTTACCAAATCCTTAAAAAGAATTATTTCCTCGGGGTACAAAATCTTGGTCTGCAATGGTGTAGTTGGGAAATAAAAAACGATTTGGTCTCTTTTCAAGTCTTCAAAATAACTAATACCTTGCGCATTTTTTAGATTGTTAATAACTTCTGCATTAATCAAATCGTATGTTTTGTAACAAATGCTTCTTATTTTTGTAACACATTCTTTAAGACTATCATTTAATATCTTCATTTCGGTTAAAGTTTCATTTAAAGGATTAATTGATTCTTTTAAACCAAATATTTCGGTTTCGGTTGTTTCGTTTATTCAATCGATGATTTGTGGTTTAAAGTTAGTTGTTATCTCAGAAGTCAGAGGATGTAAAAAGGAAATATAATTACAAGAATAGAGAGGCACTTTAATAAGAGTTCTTGTTTTTATAGCCTATTGAACAGAAAGTAGTTTGTTTAAGTTCTTTTTGAAGTTGAGTAACTTATATTCCGTATCGAACCCCGTGTATGTGTTCTGTATTATAGTTATACCTCTTTTGTGTACTTTGTATTCTAAGATAGGATCTAACCTAGAAATTAAATCTGTTCTTAAGTTCTTCAATTCTACTACAGTATCTTCTTCTGACTCTTCTGACTCTTCATTACACGATAACTTTTTAACAATTATTAATAACATGTTCAAAATAAGTAGATTATACCACAGTCTGTAAGTGTTTTCGTTAAAACCAAACTCCTTTAACTTATAACCTAAAGTAGTTAAAAAAGAGTGTAGAGTAGAGAGTATGGGGTTAGGATCTGCTGTAGGTACAAAACCCTTTTTGGTGTTTTTTGTTTACTAACGTCAAAAGCGTTTAATACTGAGTTAACGGTTTTTACCAAGTCCTCTGCAGGCATGTTTTCGCTTTCACTATCAATCATGAACATTGAATTTTTAAATTAAAATCGTAGACCTGAAATGTTAATAAAAAAAATTTTTTTTCTATCTATAAATTAAGAAAGTATATTAATTTAAAGTTTTTGTTATTGTTATGAGGGTTACTTTAAAATTATGTCATTTTAGTTAACTAGCTTATCCATAGTAAAGCACTTTTGTACAAAATTGGTAAAAGTAGTGTAAGACTCTAGTGTTTTTTATTAAAATTAGCAATTGTTCCTATTAAAAGAGTATTGAAGAATAAACAAATAAAAGTAGTAAAAAAATAAAAATAATATAACTATAACCTTTAGTATGTTAGACGCTAATTTAATTTATATGGTAATTTTATATTATATAAGATGTTAGCAGCAGCAAAAT